>Ga0075012_10000781_pt1 | contig 33315 bp, 52 predicted proteins | sample All_14_2_FD_71474 | JGI IMG/M metagenome (GOLD analysis project Ga0075012, IMG submission 71474) | Freshwater microbial communities in response to fracking from Pennsylvania, USA - Allegheny Zone_MetaG_DW_15 | ecosystem: Environmental > Aquatic > Deep subsurface > Groundwater > Drilled...
CCTCAAAAGGAACCAACCATGAAGCCCCGCCCCCTGTACGTCATCGCCCGCGAGATCAAGCAAACCTGGCCGAACGTCAATTACGCAGCGAAGCCCTACCTCGAAGCCATGAGCCAGCTCGACAAAGTCAGCGACTGCTACGGCTACGACAGCGGAACCAGCGTCGTCCTGTACTTCCTGAGCAATGCCCGCAGCTGGCGCGGTGAAGACGCGAAGCGCATCAAGGCTGAACTGAAGGCAATGACCTCCTGAGGTCGGCCGCATGACCTCCTGAGGTCGGCCGCATGACCTCCTGAGGTCGGCCGCATGGCCGACCTCAGATTCACTGTCTGAATTTCAGACACCCCTCACCCCCGAAGGAATCGCCACCATGATCCGCAATGAAGACGCACCGCCCTACCTGCCCACTGAGGCCGACCCCCGGTCGACCTCAGATTCAGCCGACGACGCAACCATCGAGAAAGCCCTCGCCATCCTCGAACGCCGCCTGAAGGGCCACAGCGACCGCCTGAGTTACGCCCCAGTGATGGGGTCGCCGGCTGACGTGAAGAAGTACCTCACCCTCCTCCTGTCCGAGGAGACCATCGAGAAGTTCGTCGCTCTGTTCCTCGACGCCCAGCACCGCCTGATCAATGTGGAAGTCCTGGCTACCGGTACGATCGACCAAGCGGTGGTGTACCCGCGTGAAGTGGCGAAAGTTGCGCTGGCGCGGGATGTCTCTGCCGTCATCTTCGCCCACAATCACCCGTCGGGCAGCGCCACCCCCAGCCGCGCCGATATCACGCTGACGGGAGCCTTGAAGGCCGCGCTGGCCCTGTTCAATATCCGGGTCATCGACCACATCATTGTTCCGCGCGGGTCGGCTTGCGTGTCGATGGCGGAAACCGGACAGCTCTGAGCGTCGATCGCCAGATCGACCTCAGCCGTCTGAATTTCAGACAACCCCACCCAAGGAGAACCCCATGAACGACCTGAAATTTGCCTCAGAATTGAGGCAAGAACGCTTCATCCGCCGCGTTGGTCGCTATGCCCTTTACCTGACGCTGGGCGCATTCGGCTCCATCGTCCTGCTGGCCGTAACCGAGGCCGCTGTGCGAGGTGCGCTATGAGTCCGAAGGACAACGACCCGCTCAAGCTCAAGGGTAAATTCCTGACGCGGGCAGGAAGGCTGACGCCGTATGCCCTCACCTGCGGGTATCAAGAGCAGCGCACCTGTGAGCTGATCACGGACGGCGTGAAGGAGGAGGTCGAGCTGACGTTGTGGCAAGAGTCGCCCGGCGTGCGCAGTTACCATGTGCGGGCCGTCGTGCTGCGCCACAGCGACCTTCCGCTGGCGGGCAAGCTGGTCGAGCGCCGCCTGTTCTGGGAGTGTTTCCCGACCGTCAGTGAGGCGCGCCGCTGCTTTGACCGGCACCCGGCGACGACCTTGAAGCGCCTGAAAGAGCTGTCTGAAAGTCAGACATCTACTACCGTACCGTAGGAGGTATGTGATGGAAAATCAAAAGCAAGAGGCTGAGAAGCTCAGCGACGAAGAGCGGCAGATGATCGAAGCCCTGCGCGACCGTGGATTTGCCGTGGTGGTGTTCACCCCTGAAGAACTGCAAGGCGCCGAGTCTGGGCGGGTGGAGGATCGGCTGGTCGAGCTGGGCTGGGACGTGATCGAGACGCTGAGTCAGGAACTCACCCAGTTCTGCGTCGTCTACCGGGACGCCGGCTACGCCCCCTTCCGTCTCGGCTTCAACTGCTGGGCCAAAGACGCCGATCATGCCAAGGAGCAGTGCCTGAACGCCTACCCGAGCTGTGAAGTGATCGAGGTGAACGAAGGCTTTGGCAACATGCGAGGTGACGGAAAATGATCGACCTGCACCGACACTCACCGGAATCAGTCCCCAGCAATTTCTGCGTCGTCAAGGACGGGAAATGCTACGAAGGATCCCGCGCTGAAATCCTGTCGCAGGTGGGTACCTACGTACTCACGGAAGATCGGAAGCTCTATGCCAAGTTTCACGGCTTTCAGGAGGTCGGCTTCCACTCGTATGGGCCGGAATACACCGACGCCGAGATCAGGGAGGACGCTATCCGCTTCCTGTTCAATAAACTTCTGGATCTTGGCTACCGGGTTTACCGGGAGTGGGGGCGGGGATGAGCCACTACACCCTGATCCAGCCCTTCACCGGGATGACGAAGGTCGACACCCATATTCGCCCTGCGCACGACCGGTTCGACGGCAGGCACTACCCGCACCTCTGTGAAGTGACCGTGCTGGAAGATACAAAGTTTTACCGGGCCGGCGAGCAGGTGGAGGTGTTCCGGCGGGAGGTTTTCACGGAGTGGCGGTTCGGCTACAACGGCACCACGATTGACGGGAAAACCATTTAATCACTACCGTACCGTAGGAGGTATTATGGGACAGGCAAAGCATCGCGGAACGTTTGAACAGCGCAAGGCGCAGGCGGTTGCCCGCGACAAGGCGATTGCCCGTAAGCGGGCAGAAGGCTGGCAGCGCAGGGGGCTGATCATGGGCCGCCCCTCCCCCGGACTGGCCAGCGCGCTGCTCATGGCGCTCGCTCAGTCCACTTCGGAGGCGCCTGAGGTGCACCTGGCCCGGATGCAGTTGAAGGGCCGCCGCTAACCACTCTGAAATTCAGACAGTGAGGAAAAACGACATGAATGAGAAGCTGCACAAGGGCCAGCGTGTCCGAGACAAGAATCTGGGCTGGTGTACGGTCATCGGCTTTGAGCGATTCAACAGCAAAGGCGGCGCGGCGCCTTTCGCTGAGGTTGACGATGAAGCCGCCGAATCCCGCGTGCTGGTGAAGATGGACGACCGCGACCGGTGGCTGATTCCGGTGGAGGCGTGCGAGAACCCCTGCCTGCTTCGTCACGGCATCGTTGAAGTAGAGGCCCTCGACAGCTGACTGAAATTCAGACAGCAAGGAGAAACAACATGATCAGACTCGACCTTGATATCAAAGCCCTCGACGACGTGTTCGGCGAGATGACCGTCTACGTGGCGCCGCCCGGCGTGCACCGGGAAGAGCCGCCCGGTTTCTTTGTCCGGGGATATTTCGCCAAGGACGAGAAGGGCCGGACGCTGTGGTACTCGATCTACGGCAAGCCGTGGACGAGCTGGGCCAAGCAAATCCAGCGGTGGTGCTGCGAAGGGAAGATCGGCAGCCTGCGGCTGGTGGAACAGGCCCTCCCGTTCGAGCCGGGACGCCCGACCAACTACGCCCTGATCGCCACTGACAAGGCGATGATCGCCAGCATCCGCGTCGGCATCCTGCCGGTGGAGAACGTGACCTACCGCGGCCTGAACCTGCTGCGCAATGACCTGCCCGTTGGGCTTATCCTGCCAGAGGCTGAAAGGCTATGAACGATACCCTCTACGCGAAATATGGCTACATCGACGGTGCGTCGGTGGTGGAAGTGATCGTTGGCGCCCATGGACTGGGAGTAAGCCCGGTCTACCCCCTGCACATGAAGCCCTACGGCCACTTAATCTGGGGTGAGGGCGAGTGTTTGTGGGACAGCAGTCGCTGGGATCGCCGAAGCCTGTTCATCCCCGGCGCGGAGAAGCCGGTAGGAGAGGCCCTACCTCACCGCCCAGCGACGGTGTACTACCTCTGCACCGTCGAGCTACGCGAAGCCTGCAAGACGGTGGCCTATGACCAATGGCGTGCGGAAATGTGGCGACGCCACGAGAAACTGGAACAGCAGAAGGAACGCCTGCGCAGCCTGCTCGACGCCTCGGTGAACTGGCTGTCTGAAAGTCAGACACCCCCTACCCTACGGTAGAAAAACCCGCTATCATCCAACCACCTAACTACTAGGAATTGTGACAATGTACTATGACCGCATCCGCAAGCTGCCGAAGACCCCGGCCCGAGGCTGCTGGCCGACCGTGAGCGGCGGCTCGCGCTCACCGGTGATGAAGGCCAAGTTTGACCGCGCCTTCGAACTGGTCGAAGCCCGCCTTTCCGTCTGCCCGCAGATGCGTGAAGACCTGCAGCGCAGTGGCGGCGTTATGTCGCCCCTGCTCCACTCCCGCACCGTCCTCCACATCCGCCGTGCGCTGGCGGAACAGGCCGACATGGGGATCTATCAACAGTTCATTCTGGAGTGCTTCGCCTATGCGTGGCTGACCCAGACCCTGACGTCGACCGATCGGTCGACGTCAGCGACGTAGTCCCAACTCAGAGGGAGACCCGCAATGTACTACTCACACTTTAAGTCCTTGAGGAAGCCCCAGCAGCCCCGTTTCGGAAGCTGGCCCGCTGACCCGGCCCGCCCAGCCGTTCGCCTGCGATCAGGGAAGGGCCGCGACCGCGCCTTCGACATCGCCGACGCCTGCCTCAACAGCTGGAACGAGGCCCACGTGGCCTACCGCCAGTTCCAGAAGGGCCACGCTGAACCGACTTTCGCCGCCCATCAGGCATTCGTAAACCTGTGCGGTCGCGCACTGATGGAGAACGGAATCTACCTGAGTCGGTGGCCGCTGGAGTGTGTGGCGTTCGCTTTGCTGAACGTCTGGATTGAACTGGAAGAGTACGAGCAGAAGCTCGCTGGAATGATCTGAGGAGCAACAAAGCCATGAGTTATTTTCGTATGTCTGCCGCCGGCACGCTGGCGGCAGTGATCGTGGGCTTTGTCGTGCTCCTCGGCGCGCTGGCCGCACCCGACCTGGCCGCGTGGATTTATGGCGAACCGCCGGTGGCGCTGTTCGAGCTGTCTGAAAGTCAGACAGCCAAGGCGTTGGAACCGCCCAAGCCCTTGCCGCCGCGCATGCTTGGCATTCAGGAGGTGTCATCGACGCAGGCATCGACGACACAGATGTATACCCAGCTGGCGCGCGACATCGACAGCGGCCGGCGCGCAGCGACGAAGTCGGGGCTGGTGGAGCGTGAGCCAGTGGAGGGGGTGGACTGGTGGGTGCTCCCCGGTCGCGATCCGTTTACGTTGGCCGCCCCGGAGATGGCCGGGCTGGGTAGCCTGGAAGCTCCCGAACCCGCGCTGTTTGTCGAGGAGGGCCTGACGAGAGGCAGCCTGGAGGGATTCCGCCCCTACCTCGGCCGATCGCCGGGGTTCTGCTGCTGCGAGGAGTCTTACGTCACCCCGCCTCGCTCGGTGGAAGTCCCCGAGCCAAGCACATGGGCACTGATGCTGACCGGCGCCGTGATCATTCTGGCGGTGCGCCTGTATCGGCGCCGCAAACAGTGATCCGGTACTTCCCGGCGCGCTGCTCCAGTGCAAAGTGCCGGCGCCGGCGGCAGCTGTCGAAGCACCCCTCTGAATACGCCCGCTGGCCTGTCTGCAGCTGCTGGCGGTGGGACAAGAAGGCCAAGAAGTGGTACCACCCCCGCCTCGAGCTGGATCAGCACCGCATCGCCCAGCGCAAGAAGCCGGCGTCCAAGCGCACCGACCCCGGCCCCACCTGCAAGTGCGCGGCACTGCCCGGCAGGGACGGCCAGAACATGCCGCACCGGGCTGGTTCGGTGCCGAGCTGTGTGCGGCGCGGGGTGCCGTTTTAACCTGTCTGAATTTCAGACGCCTTGAAGGAGAAACAACATGAAGAAAGTGAAGGTCAGTGAGCTGAAAGGGGGCGCGCTCAGTTGGGCAGCCGGCATGGCGGCAGGTCTGGAGTTGTCGCTCTACGGGGTCGACCCCTCGATCCGCGCCCGCGTGCCGGGACAGGGGGTTTACGCCCCTTGGGCGCCGCACCGCTTCTGGAATCAAGCAGGGCCGATTATCGAGCGGATGGAGCTTAACTTGACCTACGACAAAAGCGCACCGGAGCTTTGGCGGGCCGACAACGGGATAGACCAGTCTGAGCTGGGGCCAACCCCACTGGTGGCCGCCATGCGCTGCTACGTCGCCAGCAAATTCGGCGACGAAGTGGAGATCCCGGACGAATTGTAGCTGTCTGAAAGTCAGACACTTACCGTAGAGTAGGGGAAACAACATGAGCGGAAACCTGTACCAACTGAAGACCACCCGCCCCGTCACAGTGAGGCAGTGCGTGATTATCCAGGGGCCTTACGACACTTTCGGCTACGTCGTGAAGGTGGACCCCAAAGGCACCGGGCACCACCTGATCCGGGGCACCGGCCACGTCCGGGAGGGGATGAACGATGACGCCCCGGTCGGCACGATCGGAGGGGTGTGACATGCCCCTCTTCAACCACGCCTTCACAATAGCCTTCTCGTGTGTTTCAGAGCACCCCGGCAACGAGGTACCCGCCGCCGAGCTGCGCGCCGCCCTGCATAGACACGTCGAGTCCCTCAACGATGCCGATCTCGAGTCGGCCTGCGGCGTTGCTTTTAACTCGTTCCAAGTGAATGCCGAGCGCGACACTTCCTGGGAAGTCCACCCAACCTACCCGATGTCGGACTGGCAGGCTGAGGCTTACGTCGGAGGCACCCGGCTCGGCTACTGGGACTGGGTGCTCCACAAGATCGAGAGTGAATGACCCAAGGAGACCGCAATGGCCATTACCGCCACCACCCTGAAACACCCGCAAGTCCTCACCCAGCTCCAGCAGGCGCTGGTCGACACCGCCATCCACAAGTACCCAGTTCAGCACATCACCAACCGGAAGGGTCATGCCTTTCTGGCCGTGCGCTACCGCCCTCACTCGGCTCGTGCGCGAGGCCGTGCGTTCTGGTGCCTCGACAACGCCGGCAACGACGTGACCGAGGCGATGTACAAGGCGCTGCGCTGGTCAGCAGCCGTGGAGCCTATCGGGACCGTCAGCGAAGTCCGCGTGAGTAGACTGACGAAATACGCGCCCTCCGTTTTCGAGGAACCGAAAGTCTTCTGTCGCAGCTGCCCTTGGGAAGGCTCGATGAGAGACCTCCAGATCACAAAGGCGTACCTACTGGAAATTGCCGAGCGGGTCAGGGTCAGGGGCTGGGGAAATTGGGCGCCTGCGGGATTCTCCTTATTCGAGTTCAACAAAGTCGCCCCGGCCCTGACCCGGCCACTTCCGCAAGATTTGGTGGGGATCTGCCCGCACTGCGGGGAATTGGTTTACGTAGAGGCCCCACACTCTGAAAGTCAGACAGGAGGACTGCCATGAGCCGACCCTTGCACCGCACCAAAACCGCCCCCGTCAACCACGGCGGAAGGCTGGAGCAGTACCCGGCCGCCGGCCCCCACCCCAGTGTCATCGGCATGAAGAAGCTCTACTGGGGCCTAGACGCCTACTGCGTCCGTTGTGGCGCCTTTGTGTTCAAGGTCCCCTTCCACGTTTGGGAAAGGTACTGACCCTCTGAAATTCAGACAGGAGAACCCAATGGCAAACGAACCCGAGGGCCGCACCGCAACCCTGCCCACCGGCGAGGAGGTCTGTATCCCGGCCTTCTCGATGGCCACTTACCGCGGCCCGATCAAGCACCTGCAGGGCGAGAAGGCGCTGGTGCGGAAGGTGGACAGCGCCACGCTGCTGGCGCAGTTCAACGACGTCACCCTCACCCGCGACGGCAAGCCGCTGGTGTTGCAGCGCGAGGTGTCCGACTACGAGCCGCATGCTGCGTACCCGACGACGATGCTGGAAGACATCCCCGAGCCGCCCAGAGTGGCACTGGGATATGGCTGGCATGAGTTCCCGACGGAGCACTTTCAACTGGAGGAGGCGCCCAATGATCAACACCCCTGAGACCTACCGCCTCGCCGGCCAGAACGCCGCCATTGCAAGGAACCGCAATGACGAAAGCCTGTACCGGCACTGGCGCAACTGGTGGGCGCAGGCCCGCGGGCTGGAGTCGGACAAGGATCGGGAAGTTGCCGATGCCGAGTACGACAAAGGCTGGAAGGAAGCGCGCCGCGTTCCCCGTTTTGAACCCTTTCGATAACTGTCTGAAATTCAGACAGCAAGGAGAAACAACATGGCGATACTCATCCAATCGACCCAAGTTCGTCAGATCGTCGAGGCATTGCGCAGCGACGATCGCGAGCTGCAGAAGGCGTGGGCCGATATGCTCGAAAAGAACCAAGCCGAGCAGACCGCACACCAGTCCGACTGGGAAGGCAGCGTCCTGGCCGCGGTAGAGAACTACGTCGCCTGCTCAAACGGTGACATTGAGGTCGACGACGAACCCGCACTCAACGTCAGCAATGATGGAGTGTGGGTCAACGCCTGGCTGTGGGTGCAGACCGATGACTACTGAATTCGACGTTCAGAAATACCGCAACAGTGGCACGGGGCGCGAGCGGTGGGCTGTCATCCATACCCGCTCGGCTACGTGGTACTTCCCGTCAACTTACGGTCACAAGTCCGCAGAACGGCTGGCACGGTACCTCAACCAGAACGCTGTCTGAAAGTCAGACACCAAACCAAGGAGAAACAACATGCCACATCCCGACATCCTGAGCTTCGACGGCGAGTTCCGCTGGCTCAGCAACTTCTACCCAGCCCCCGTGAACTACTTAGGGGATGAGTACCCTACGGTAGAGAACGCCTACCAAGCGGCCAAATTCCCGGCATCGAAGCGGGATCCTTTCGTGGACATCACGCCCGGCCAAGCCAAGCACCTCGCCCGTAGCATGGCCCATGACGGCGAGGCTGTGCCGAATTGGCAGGACTACAAGGTCACCGTCATGCGCTCCCTGCTGAACCAGAAATTCGCCCGCGGCTCGGAGCTGGCCGAGAAGCTGCTCGCCACCGGTAACTGCCAGATCGTCGAAGGCAACACATGGGGCGACACCTACTGGGGCGTGTACAAGGGCAAGGGCGACAACGTCCTCGGCCTGATGCTGATGGATATCCGCGCCAAACTGCGTCGGCGCGAGCTGACACTGGACGCGGCGACCGAGTACATCACGAAGGGCGGCGTGCACTGCCCCTTCTGCGGCTCGGATGATCTCACTGCGGAAGGCGTCGAGATCGACGGCGGGGCGGCCACGCAGGAGGTCGGTTGTGGGCTGTGCGGCGAGAACTGGATCGACACCTACACCCTCGCCGGCATTCAACCTGTCTGACTTTCAGACACTTACCCAGAGGAAACAACCATGAGTAAATCCATCGCCGCCCTGCTCGCCACCGCCATCGACGCGACGGAACGCTGCCGCCGGGACAAGCATCAAGGCCTGTCGCTGCATGAAGCGCGCATCGACTTCTTGATGGGGCTGATGCCTTCCGGCAGCGGCATCGACAAAGGCACCAAGCTCGACGACGAGAAGTCCGGCCTTCGCAAGCTGGTGTTTCAGTGTGCGTTCCACCACATGGACGAGGTGGGCTATTACACCCGCTGGACTCATCACCGCATCGAGGTGGTGCCGACGTTCGACGGCGCTGAAGTCACGGTCGGAGGTTCTGATTTTAATAGCATCAAGGACCACCTGTTTTACGTCTTCCACCACGCCCTGAACCGTCCGCTGACCCCGGAGGAGCAGATGCGTTGGGACGAGGACACCAAGGAATGGGCAGCTGCGCTGCAGGTAGGCCAGTGATGGAACGCTTTTTCATCACCGGGCTGCCCCGCAGCCGGACGGCATGGCTGTCCGCCGTGTTCACCCACCCGGAAGCCGGCTGCCACTGTGTGCATGAGCCGGATCTCTCCTTCGACTTCCTCAGCCTGCCGCGCAAGTGGGCAAACCTTGTCCCGGCCGGGACAAGGTTTGCCGGCATCAGCGCCCCCGGCCTGCACCTGAAGGCTGATGAGCTGATGCGTTGGTACCCGGATGCCCCGTGGCTGATCGTCAACCGTCACGTCGACGAGGTGGCGACCTCGCTGCAGGCCCTGAAGGTGAAAGTCACCAACGCCGAACTGGCCGCCGGCAACTTTCGCCTGTTCAAGACCTTCCGGCAGGCCAAGAAGGCGCTGATGGTCGACTACCACACCCTGTCCGATCTCGGCGTCATGGAGGCCGTCTGGCACACCCTCTGCCCCGGCGTGCCGTTCGACGCCGAGCGGCAAAAAGCAATGGAGAACATCCGCATCGTCAACCAGAAAAGTGAGGCGGACGCGCGCCGCCTGACTCTCTGAAATTCAGACAGCAAGGAGACAGCCCATGCCCACCGAATCGAAAGTCCCCAATCTCGACGCCCTGCCGCCCGACGAACTTGTGAAGTTCGCCGAGCGGTACGAAGGCGCCCTGTTCCTCCGGGCGCGCGAGCTGTTCCCAGACCGACCGAAACGCTACGTCGGGGCGGCGCGCGACCTTGGCCACTACGCCCGAAACATGAGCGTGGCGTGGCACCTGCGGGCGGCGGGGAAGGTGCAATCTGCGGTCAAGTACGAGGAAATTTGCGACCGCATTTACCAGAAACTCCCGCGGTATGCCCGCTGGTAGGGGCCCGACCCGAAATCCGAACACTTAACGAGGAAACAATCATGACCTACGAACCCCTGCAAGAAGTAGCCGATCGCATCGCTGACCGCCTTGCGGCCCGCTACCCAACACCCTTGGACACTGTGCTCGTAGTTAAGAAGGCCGCCCTTGAGGTCATGCGGGAGAGTGGCCTGCGCTCCGACGTCGAACTCACCCGAGACTTGGTGAAGTTCCGCCTCTGCCTGAACAGTGACCAGTACCGCAGCCCGGCGGTAACGGAGATGCTGAAGAAGACCCTCGGCCTGAACCCCAATGAGCTGCCCACCCCTGCCATGAACTACACCCGGACAGTGATCTGCCGGCCCAGCCAGTTCGCCCGCTTCCTGATCGGTCGCAACGACGTCGGTATGCGCAACGGCTTCAAGGAACTCGACGCGGTGTTGTTCACCCCGGACGTGGAAGGTCAGTCGGCGCCGCCGGTGGATGTGACGAAACGCTACAGCCATTACGAGCAGGTGAAGTGATGGAAAAATTCACCCAGTACGAGATCTCACCCTGCGTCGAGCTGGACGAGGGCAACATCACCGAGGCGATGGACAGCCTGCAGGCGGCAGAGCAGCGCCTGAACGAGTCGTACGGAAAGGCCCGGCTCTTCTGGACCCTGTACGGTGCCAGTGGGCCGGGCGCGACGGAGGCCATCGCCGACGTGCTCACCGAGGAGGCGGCCATTGCCCTGTACACGAAGATCACCGGACTCCCACTGACGCCGACAGGGCGTAGCCGACGGGGACTGGCTGCCGCGCCGGACTGGAATTTGATGTTCACCGAGGCCGCCATGTGTGCCTGGGAGCACGTACTCGAGTGCCGGAACCGCGGGTATTGGCGCGACCAGATCCACGCCCACGGCACCGCCTCTATCCGGCTTGAAGTGGCCCAGCTGGGGGCGAAGATCGAAGCAGCATGGCTGGCTTGTGAAGGCTGGGACGCGCCGTTCGACTGGGAGTTCGTGCCGGCCCTGCTGCACCGGGTGATCGACATCCACGGCACCCACAACGCCACGCTCGATCAGTACGTGGCGATAGGCAGGGGCCTGAGCCCGAAGGAGGACTTATGAGCAAGATCGAGGAACGCTACGGCTGCGCCCTGCGCATCTACGACAACGGGGGCGCGACCTTCGACCGCTTCACCTGCGTCCCGCCCCGGTGGGCCCACCAATATCGAGGGCGTAATCGCTGGCAGTTCGAGGCTATCGGCAGCAGCGAACGCCCCTTCTACCCGCAAGGCTTTGGCCAGCACGTGACTACCACTCCCGGCCCCCATCTCGGCAAGCGCATCCACTGGAATGACCTGCCACCCGACGTGCAGAAGTTTGCCCGGCAAGCGTTCCCTGAGTTCTGCCCACCGACAAGGACGGCGTACCTGAAGCGCGGCGGACTGGAGAAACTGACCAAGGGCCGAGCGTCTGTGCGCAGGGTCTGGATCGTCGTGGACGAAGACAACAAGGACGTTTTCCAGCCGTGGTTCGACAAGAAGGCAGAGGCTCGCCAGCTGTGCAAAGAGAACTGTATTCGACTCATCGAGGAAACAACATGAACGCACAACCCGAACAACTCACCCTCCCCCACTGCCCGGTGCCGGTACCGCCGGCCCCTGCCACCATCGCCCGCCTCAAAGTGAAGCGCGACCCCGATCCGGTCGACCCGCGGAAGGAGTATGACAACCTTGGCACGATGGTGTGCCATCACAAACGCTACCAACTGGGCGACGAAGTGGCCACATGCTTCGACAGTGAAAACTTCAACAGCTGGGAAGAGCTGGAGGCTGAGATCGTCAAGCGGCAGGACCCCGCCGCCATCCTGCCGGTGTTCCTGTTTGATCACAGCGGGCTGAGCCTCTCCACTGGAGGGTTTAGCTGCCCGTGGGACAGCGGCCAGGTCGGCTTCATCTTCGTCAGCAAGGCCAAGGCGCGCGCCGAGTGCGACTGGAAGCTGATCACGAAAAAGCGTCGCGAACAGCTGGAGGGCTACCTCCGCAACGAGGTCGAGACTTACGACGCCTACCTGCGGGGTGACTGCTGGGGGTATGTGGTCGAGAAAGCCGAGCTGCCCGAGCACTGCGTCATCCGCCTGCCGAATGCCAACGTGCCGGATCCTGACCAGGTCGACGAGCTGGACCTCGACGAGTTGGACTGGCAGGAAGAGGACTCGTGCTGGGGCTTCCTCGGCTACGAGGACGACGGGGAGCTGGCAGCCTGCATCAAGGGTTGCGTGGGTGACGACTTCACGATGGAGCAGGTACTGGAAGCGGTTCAGGAGAAGCGGTGATGGAAAGACTCCCGAAGTTTTGCACCCTTAAAAGCATCGTCATAGGCAGCGCCTTCCCGCTGCCGAGCAACCCGGAAAGCAATGTCACCTGTGAGTATGAGCTGGTGATCGACCTGAAGGCCCGGGACTCGGTGACCGGCCGGGCTGAGTACCACCGCCTCCGCCACAGTCTTACGGTGCAAGGCGTGGCGGAGGCGACAGATAAAGTCTACGCCCATGCCGGACTCATGGCCCGGCTGATACTGGGGCTTATGCAGACCCCAGAAAGTCAGGAGCGAAACAGTGAAGGCGGACAGGCTGAGGTCAAGAAGCGCCTGTACTCCGACCTTGATGCCCTGCAGGAGGCCATCCTCGCATTCAGCCTGGCGAATAGATTTACGACAACCCAGGGTGGCCCTGATGGGACCGCCGATTAAACGGGCCGCCCTCAGCGAGTACGAGTCTATCGCCAAGGAACAGGCGGAGATGGAGAGACTGGTCCGGCAGATGAGGGCGGCTCGCACCAAGTCAGAGTACCTCGCCGCGGCGAAGGCGATCGATGCACTGAAGGGAAGGGGGCCGGGAAAGCCTGCGCAAGCAGGCCCCCGGCACCAGCCCAGATCCCAGCGAGAAATTCGCTGGGCCCGGTTACGACGGCGTCGGCTTTATGAGAGCGCAGAGGACCGGTCAACAGAAGCACCGACGCTGTACCTTGACGAAATGACCTGATGGACTCACTGGGCTTGATCACCCGCCTCACTGTCGACGGGAACCCTGAGCCGTCCGCTCGACGTTAATGATGTCCGCAGCACACTTTCCGCCGTGACATCCACCTACCCTACCGTAAGATTCAGGAGACTACAATGAAACTCGTTATCGTATTGACCAATATCCCCGACAACGTGGAATGCGAGCGGCTGGACGACACTCTCGCCGCTGTGGCTGCCCTGACCGAATGCGGCTACAGCTCCACCCATCTGAACGATGACGACGCCGAGGCGGTGCCGAAGGAGTGGAAGGTGGAGTCGACGCAGTGGCTGGAGCCGAAGACTGTCGAAGCGTACAGCTACTACGAAGCACTCGGAAAGCTGATGGCGCAGTACCACGGCCTCAATTTCCGAGCGATCGAGGACGTTGTTGAAGTCAAGTAAGTTACGGCAGACCCCTAACCCAAAAACGAGGAAATCCCCTATGAGCACCACCAACTACCCCTACGCCCGCCTGTCAGACACAGGCTTTGACACCTACGTTCACAACCTGTCGGTGCGTTTTATCGCAGAGGCGAGTTCCGGGCCGTTGTTCACAACGGACGTCGACCCCGACGCGGTGTGGGCAAAGTATCTGGACTCGATACCGGATCCGGTGGAGCGGCAGCATTACAACTGCAGCGCCTGCCGGCACTTCCTGAAGCGATATGCTTCTCTGGCTCAGGTCACTGCCGAAGGCAAGTTGCACTCCCCAGTATGGGACGTGGACCAGGCGCCGTACTTTTTTCACGAATTTGCTGCATGGATGTACCGAGCGGTATCTAGGGCAGAAATTACCGGGGCCTTCGTCAGCGGTTCAGCGGTACTGGGCACCCCAGAGACGGGGGAATGGAAGCACTTCGCCCTGACACTCCCGCCGTCTGCGGTGTTCAAAAAGAACCCCTTGAAGACGCCAGGGCAGCGTGCTGCGGAGCTGGCCCACAACGTCGAGACGGTACGCAATGCCCTGCTAACCTACCCGACCAGCCTGCTGGCCGAAGCACTCAATATCGTGAAGAGTGAAGCCTTGGATAGAACGGAGAAAATACTGGGCGGCGCGCAGTGGCTGTACGACGCCTCGGTAGAGTTCCACAGCTCTAAAGGTCAGCGAGCTCGGCAGAACCTGCTATGGAAGCGAGTGGTCGCCGCCCCCGACGGCTTCTGCCACCCGAAGGCATCTATGATCGGCACCCTGCTGGAGGACCTGGAGGCGGGTAAGGGCTTCGAGGCGTGCAAGCGCAGCTTCAACACGAAGATGCATCCGCTGAACTACCAGCGACCGAAGGCTGCCCCGAGGGAGGGGGTGATCGACCGTGCTGAGAAGATTTTCGAGGCCCTCAATCTGGGGTCCGCACTGCGTCGAAGATTCGCCCGAGTTGAGGAGGTCGAGGCGCTCTGGCGTCCGACTCAAAGCCCCTCCCGGGGGTCGGACGCCGGCCTGTTCGGGCAGCTCCGGGGTGCCCGAGAAGATGCCCGTGAGGGTGTGATAGCCGATGCCGGGCAGGTCAGCTGGGCTAAGTTCTCGGAGAAAGTGTTGCCGGAGGCCTTGGATATCGAGTTTAAAGTCCCGGCACATGGCAGCTTCTGCGCACTCGTCAACGCTGTAGACCCGGGGGCCGAACCGCTGTTCCGGTGGAACCACCCAGTCAGCTGGTACCTCTACGCCAACGGCTCCAGCGCCTCCCGCTGGCTGCTTCGGGCCGGGGACTGGGTGAAAGTGACCGCGATCTGTGCGAACCCGGCACACTGGAACGGCAGAGAGGACCCAAATAACCCGCAGTCGGCACTGTTCCTCTTGCAAGGGGCCAAGGACAGCGGCCAGCCCTCCCTCTGCATATTCCCGGAGACGCTCCGCGCCGAGTTGCGGGAAGTTGCTTCTGTCATCGAGGCTCACTCCCGTCGAGGGCAGATGGAAGGGGCCGAGCAGGCGTCGGCCTGCGGTCACCTGCTTTCGAGCTCCAGCCCTACCCTGCTGCGGGTAAGAAACCGCCTGGGCACCACCCAGTTCCGGGTATCCGGGATCGAGTAAGAAAGCCCACAAAGCCCGCTTCGGCGGGCCTTTCATTGGAGAAAACCATGACGGCACTGCAGTCCATGCGGTTCGGATTCACTCGCATCAGTCACAACACGAAGACCGGGCCGATCCCGGTCACCTACTCGCCCAGGGCCACCTGCCCGGACAACTGTCAGCTCAAAGGAGACGCATGCTACGCCGAGGCCGGGTTCTACACCCGCCTGCACTGGGACAAAGTCGACGCCGGTAAGGCCGGCCTACCGTGGGACGAGTTCCTTGGAGAGATAAGGCGCCTGCCACAGGGCCAACTATGGCGACACAACGTCGCCGGGGACCTGCCGGGGGAAGCTGAGATCATCGACGCCGAGGCGCTCGCCAAACTCACCCGCGCCAATCGGGGGTGCCGCGGCTTCACCTATACCCATTACCCGTTGTCGCCGGCGAACGTCGAGGCGGTGGAGGCCGCCAACCGGAACGGCTTCACCGTCAACTTCTCGGCCGACAACGTGCAGGAGGCGGTGAAGGCCAAGGCCCTCACGAAGGCGCCCGTGGTGTGCATCCTGCCGATTGGCGCACCGAACAAGCAGAGGGTCGACGGCGTGCCGATCATCGCTTGCCCTGCTGAAACCACCGAAACCGACTGCGCCCATTGCCAGTGGTGTCAGAAGGCCGATCGACAGTTCGTCATCGGCTTCCGGGCGCACGGCATGCGGAAGAAGGCGGCCGACCTCATTGCGAGGAGTACATCGTGAAGAAATTGACCAAGAAACAGATCAGGGAGTACCGCGACGCTTTTGAGCAGATTGTGCAGAGAGCGGGGGCCACGGCCCGTCCGATGGGCGGGTGCTACGAGCTGGCCGTAGAGACGCAGGCCGGACCTCTTTTCATTGCCCGGCCGCAGGAGGATTGCTGGATAGCCTGCCGGTTTGGGGAAGTGGATCGGGCCGTTGCGCTGCTCAACCCCGGCCGCGTCTGGGACCACCACCTCAACCCGCACAGTGGCAAGTGGAACTGGATGGGTGGCGACTGCCATGAAGGCAACATGACCGACCTCGCCTACTTCCAGCAGGCACTGAGGAGGATTGCAATTAACTGGAACACCGATGTTCCACGTGGAACCACAGAGGAGAAACAACATGAAGACAGTTAATGACCTACCGACGCTGATTCTGCCTGACTCTCTGGACGGCATGGAGGGGCTGGCGCGCGAGTGGATGAAGGAGATGGTTGAAGGGGGAATGGAGTTTCACCTCGATGACGACCCGTCCGACATCCAAGATGCCAGCACCGGAGAATTGCTGTTTACGCCGGGCGCCGCCGCTGTGGTCAAGGCCTATGTCGAAGTGATCCGGGACAAACTGGGCAACGACAGAATGTGGGAGCTGTACGCCGAAGTCAGGGACGCCGGCCCGATCGAAGACCGGATATTCCTGGCGGTGTTCGAGGCCATGCAGTCGGCGGAGGAGGTGGGCGGCCCTGAAGCCGCCGAGTACGTGGACCTGATGACCCGCATCATCCACGAGTGCAACAACCGGATCCGGGCGCATTCGCTCGGCACGCAAGCCAAGCTGGGGTAGGAGCGGATATGAATTTTGCTGACCTATTCGCCGGCCTCGGCGGCTTCACCACCGCCGGAAAAATGGCCGGACTCACCCAGGTGTGGAGTGCCAACCATTGGCAGGAGGCCGTGGCCTGGCACTACCTGAACCACCCGGAGGTACGCCCCGCCTGCCAGGACCTACAGCAGGCCAACTTTAACGAAGTCCCCGACATCGACCTGCTGCTCGCCTCGCCCTGCTGTCAGGGCCACACCAACGCCAAGGGCAGGGAGGCGGCCTACCACGACGCCAGCCGCGCCACTGCTTGGGCAGTGGTGGCAGCTATAGAGGCGAAGAGGCCGAGGGCGGCGCTGGTTGAGAATGTCCCCGAGTTCCTGAAGTGGGCCCTCTACCCAGCCTGGAAACTGGCCATGGAAGCTCTCGGCTATGCGGTGTCGCCGCACATCTCCGATGCCGCGGACTTCGGCGTGCCGCAGAACCGGGTGCGGGTGTTCATCGCCCTGACCCGATCGAAGAACCCGATAAGTCTGAAATTCAGACACGTCGAACACGTGCCGATCGACTCGGTGTTGGACTGGGAATACGCCAAGTGGTCGGACGTGGAAAAGCCGGGCCGCTCCCAGGCCACCCTCGATCGACTCCGCAGTGGCCGTGCCCGGCACGGCGACCGGTTCGTCGCGCCGTTCTACTCGAGCGGATCTGGAAAGACGGGGCGGTCGGTCCACCGCCCACTGGGCACCGTCACCACCAAAGATCGGTGGCTGGTGGTGAAGGGTGACAAGTGCCGAATCCTGAATCGCTTCGAGGCGCGCGATGCCATGGGATTCCCGGCCGACACCAAATTGCCCGACAACCACAAGCTGGCTCTGCACCTGCTGGGGAATGCAGTCTGCCCTCCGCAAGGGGCCGGCGTCATCGAGGCGCTGAAGGCGTGCATATAACACCTAACTATTGACCTATAATCCTACCGTACGGTAGAGTACCTAACCCCTAAAGGAACCTAAGACATGACGACCAAGAGAAAGAAACTGAAACTGTCGGCGCAGGACCGCGCAGATATCTTCAACCGGGCAGCGCGCGCTTGGTGGGCTCCGCTCCGTGAGCGGGCTGAGACGGGCAACGGATTCTGGGCTACTCAGTTTGCGGAGGCTTGGCTGTCCTCGGCAGAGAAAAAGGTCGCCCAGGAGATTACGGAGACTTACTCGAAGGCATGGGTCCCAACTATGTCCAAACTGTACTTTGAGGACAAGTGGTCAGGCCGCGACGACCTGCCAAAGCCCGCCCGATTCCTCCGGGTGAGCGCCTTGGAGGAGCTTCTGACGGCCACAGGCAGCTCCAAGCGGTGGGCGGGCATTAAGTCCCACAGTTGGGGGGATTCGCAGGCGGTTTCGCGGCTCACAGGGCAGTGGAAAAGTAGCCAAGAGGAGCGTTTAGAGGCCATACGTGGCAGGCTGAGCCGCTCCCCCACCACCTTGAGTGCTCCGATCCAAGTACCTCCCTACCTTATCGCGCCCCATCACGCCCAGGGCGAGTTGCTCATCGACCACCGTCTAGGCGCGGAGCGGGAGGCGGCACATCGAGTGAATCGGATTGCGAAGGTCCTGCCCAAGTTCGAGGCGTGGAAGGAGCGGCTGGTTGAGTCCGTTTCGGAGGTGGTCGAGGGCCTCATGGAGCTGCGCCGCCTTCTCGACGCCATGCAGTCCGATGCGGACCTAGAGAAGCACTGGCCGGAGGGTGAGAACTTCTGGAACCCGGTCATGCTCGAGAAGCAGGCGGCCCTCCTGCAGCGCAAGCAGCTGCCTGCGACGATCGAGTCTGTGCAGCCGATGGACCTCACCGAGGTACGCGAGCGGCTGGCGAAGGGGCTGGGCCTGACGATGCCGGGGGCGGCAGCATGAAGGTATTTTCATACATATTGCGGTGCCCTCACGGAAAAGACCCGCGCGCCTGCTGGATTTGCGGACTGGATGACAGGAGTCGCCCAGTCGCAGCACTGATCGAGGTTGAGCAGCCATGAGCGAATTTCAGCGCGAAGAACGATACATCGTAATAAAGCGGAAGCGGATATACGCAGAGGGTGACGATGCCGGGACTGTCTGGGAGCGAAAGCTGAGGGCGCAAATCCCACTGGAATGGCTCGTCGATTGTGTTGTTGTCGAGTCCGACTGGCCTGAATACGAGACGGTCTGGCGGATGATTCAGGACCGTGTGGAAGGGCGCACCGCCGCACAGCAGTCAGCCCCCACGCCAGCAGTGGTGTCGGATGGCTTGTGTATATGGTGGACTTCGCCGCGTGATTGCGCACTTATTGGTGGCGAACCCCTGCCGCACTGGCCGCGATATTTGCGGGAGCAATACACATCTAGGCTCGGCCGCAGCGGCAGGGGTCGTCTATGGATTGCCGAAGGAATGAAAACAAGCGTCGATCCGTGGCCTGACACGATGATTGCCCGCATCATCGTGTCAGAATCGGCTGCAGGCATTGTTATTCACTCGGCAGATGCCGCACTAATCGCCGGCCTTCCTGGGTTCATCACCGACACAAGGCTAAATTTCATTGCCGCCCCGTCGCCCGCTGCTGTGGGGGATGCTCCGCTCGACATGATTCTGTACTGCCCGAATTGCGGCAAGCAACATATCGACGCGGAGGAGTCCGGCGCGAGTTGGCGGGCGAGGTCAGACGAGCGTGACCGCGGCCCACGTTGGACCAACCCGCCCCACCGCTCGCATCTGTGCCAAGACTGCGGCTGTATCTGGCGCCCAGCCGACGTTGCGACAAATGGCGTCGAGTCGATAAAGACCGAAGGCAAAGCGGATACATGGCTGGTTAAAGCGGAAGAAATTCAAGCACAGCCAGCCCCCACGCCAGCAGGGGTGCTGGATGGGTGGCCCGAACTGCGGAAATGGTTAATTGAGCTTGCATCAAGCCGGTTCAGCTCACCTTGCTTTGAAGACGCTCGTCAATGCCCTGAATGGCGCGCAGTCGATTTGATTGAGTCGTTACTCGCCGGCATGGCGGGAAAGTTGCCACGACTGAAAGTGCGTGTATATGAGCGTCAGACTCATACAGGGACAGCATGGACGTATGAGCGAGCACCTGCTGGGGTCATGTTTAAATCGAAGGCAGACGCAGAGCAGAGCGCAATTGAAAACGGGTTCGACCCATCGCGCGCTGCTGTGGGGGAGGACCTGAACCAGTTCTATTGCCGAACAGGGATGGAAAAGCTGATGGCGAAACACTGGCCTGATGTTGTGCTGAGCGACAAAGCCCCCGCGCCAGCAGGGGTGCCGGAACAACTGCGCACACTGCTCCTCGACTGGACGTTGTATGGCGAAGGCAGGCTCCCGGGTAAGCTGGAGACCCTTTTGCACCGATCAAATGAAATGCTCGCCACCCGCCCCATCAACGAGGACGCGGATGCTGCGGTGCTGAATTACCTTGAACGCAGGACCGCCTCGCCGGAGGAGCTGGAGGCCGCCCGGATGCTGCGAAGGCTGCAGTCCGGGGCGGGTGGCCCGCCCGCCGAAATGCTCCAACAGGTCAGGGACGCGCTGGCCGCCGCCCATGAAATGTGCAACTACGCCCACGGCAAATTCAACTGGGCCCAGTCAGCTCTCGATGCGCAGGCGATCGGGCAGCTGAACACGGCGCCGGGGCTCGTCAGAAAGGCGCTGGAGGCGATCGACGAATTTCTCTACCCAGCTAAGGATGGTGGCGGAGGAGTTAAAAATGTCTGACTTATACGGTGGCACCACCTCACGCACCCCCTTCGCAAGCGACATACTTACAGCGGAAAAGCTGAAAGAAATGCTGCTCGAGTGCCAGAAAATGGCCGTGCCGAAGGACTGGATCGTCATCGAACCGAGTGGCGTTGCCCACAAGGGCGCGCTGGGCGACATCCTGCGGTTCGTTGCCGTTCGGCACTTCGCCGAGCAGATGGCATTCAGGCCGTTCGCCCCGCCCGCGCACAGGCCCTGGGAAGAGCAACCATGAAGCAGACCAAACTGGTTTCCTTTATCGAAACCCTCATCAACACGGCGGTGGGCTTTGCAGTCTCGTACGCCGGCTGGCCCATCGCCGCTGCGATCACCGGCATCACCTACACGAGCGGGCAGCAGGCCGCCGTGGTCGGATTCTTCACCCTGCTAAGCGTCGCTCGCGGCTACGTCATCCGGCGGTTCTTCAACGCCGGCATGCACACGGCAGCGGTGAAGCTCGCACGAAAGTTAACCCCCAACCAACCAAGGAGAACACCATGACCCTACCCATCCAGTCTGATTTTTACGGCCTTGACCAAGGCCTCCACCAGGAGGCGGTCCGATTCTATGCCCCGATCCTGAAGCCCCTGGAGGCAGCCGTGGACGAGGCGGTCCGGCATCTCGGCGACGACGCCCCGATTCTGTTCCCTCTGCTCATAAACACAATGGTGCGCTACGTCCACCAGGCCAACGTCAAGGCGGGCTGGTGGACAGACCTCAACAGCGGCAACCCGAAGCAGCGTAACGTCCCCGAGATGTTGGCGCTCATTCACAGCGAGGTCAGTGAGGCGCTGGAAGGCTTCCGCAAGAACCTGCAGGACGACAAGTTGACCCACCGCCCGATGTTCGAGGTGGAGCTGGCTGACGTCCTGATCCGCCTGCTGGACCTGGCCGGGTCGCAGGTGCTGATGGGGCAGTACGCCGTCGCCAGTGACCCATACTCGGCGCGCGAAGGCGTACTGCTGGACCTCGGCACTGCGACGGTGGAGAAACTGCTGTTCAACCGCACCCGCGAAGATCACCAGCTCGAGCACCGGCGCGGCGAGAACGGCAAGAAAATCTAACCTTCCATCACGGTGCGGCCACAACCGCACCCTTCAGGAGATACAACCATGTACGACCACAGCATGACCAAGGCCCAGCTGCAGGCGCTGCTCAACCGCGGCGTCGTGAAGCTGGTGTTCCGCAAGAAATCTGATAAAAGCCTGCGCACGATGCTGGCTACCACCTCCCCGGGAGGTGGCATGCCGTCGGCGCCGGCGAAACCGTCCAGCCGCCCCATCCCGGAGAACAACCTGCTGGTCTGGGACACGGAGGCAGAGGGCCTGCGGTCGCTCGACCTCGATACGCTGACCGAGGCCCCTGAGCTGGTGTTCGAGTTATGAACATTGTCCGGAAGGTGTTTGAGATCGGCCCGGAAGCGTACAGCCTGCAGCAGGTATTCAACGAGCTGTGGGGGGACCTCCCAGAAGCCAGGGGCATGGCGTGGGAGTTGGACGGAGCCCCCTTTAAGCGCAGCGCCAGGCCTGAGGAGTATGTCGCGCATGACGAGGCCCTGAGTCGGGCCTGTTACCAGGTTCGACTGGACCCAGCCCCGATGCTGGAGGAGGTCGAGTTAAGGCTCTGGTACGGGGACGGCCCTAAGGCGTCACCGGTCATCAGACACCTGTGTCAGGTGGTCGTATGCTCCTGGTCGAAAACAACGATCAAAGCCAAGGACGCATTCCTCCTGCCGAACGGCCGGGTGGTGCATCGGGACGCCTATACCGCCGCCATGCGCAGCAGCTCCGCTGCTGCCGGCTGGAAGGTGACGACCGGGGAGCTGCTGATCTACGATCTGGAGGAGTACGATCGGCAGGAGATAGCCGACTTTATGATGGGAAAGCAGACGACCACTGGGCCAGCCCCCTTCTGCGCGATCCCTTTCCCGGCCGAGAGACGAAGCCCTTTCGTGTTCATAAAAACGAACCGTCACCCCAATAAGCACGACCCGAATTCGGGCCTGCTGATGGTGGAAGTGCTGAATAACCTGTGCGACTACCCGGTCACACAGCCCCCGAAACTGTGAGGTGCCCATGAGCGCAACCATCCTGAACTTTTCTGCCGCTGCGGCAGCGCGAGCGAACCCCTTCGTCGACGTGCCGGACTGGGTGTTGGCAGAGCATTTTCAGATTAAAGAGGAGACTTGGGGCGAGGCCCTCCTGGCCTTGTGCGTCGGTAACGCGGCGGTGCTGCTGTCGGTGCTCGACCCGGAGCAGAGGCCTTCCTACCTTGCCCTGTTCGCCCGGGCCGAAGAGCGCGGCCCGGCCCTGATCATATCGGTGTCCTCGGAGTGGCGGGCCTACCCTGCCGGGCCGAATCCGATCTTCCTGGAGGCCCGCAGCCGGGAGCGGCGCCTGATGGTGTCGGGCATTAAAGACTTCGACGACGCCGGCTATCCGCGACTGCTTGCAACGTACCAGTTCCGTAACTTTACTAACTGGCTGCAACAGCAGTAAGATAGTAGAATCAGTTATTAGTTAGGAGAAGAAAAATGACTACCCCATCTCGCGAACTGGGCATCACCCAGTTCGTCCCCGGCACGCCTGAGCATGCCGTGCTGGTCAATAACGTGGAGATGCTGGCCAACCGCGTCGGGTCAAAATTCCCCGGCGCGCAGGCCCTGACCCGGTTCTATTACGATACGCTCGCCGACTCCTACAACGCCCTACCCATTCGGGGCCTGGTGCGGATAACGCCCCCGAACCCGGTACACAACACCAACATCGTCACCCTGCTGAAGCATCGGGGGCTGGTGCCCGGCGTAGACGTGCAGGTGGTGGTGCCGTCGACGGACTCTGATGGCGCGCACCTGCCTCGGGCGATCCGCCCCCGATTCCTGTTGAAGATGTCGGACGCGCCGATGCGCAAGGTATTGAAGGGCCCGTCGGCTGAGCGCAAAGAGGATCTGGAGAAGTGCCTGCTGGCAGCCGTGGCCGCGCGCCAGATGAAGCTGGTGACCATCCTCGACCAGATCCCGCAGCTGAAAGCTCAGACGCCGGAGACCAAGCAGAAGGTGGACGAGTGGCTGCTCGGCGACCACCTCTCCGAAAGTCCAATCGAAGCTCTCATCGAGGACCTGAAGAACGGCGAACAGGACAGCATGAAAGCAGAGCTTGAAGCCCTGCGAAAGCAGGCGCAGCAAGAGGCGCAGGGACTGGTGGCGCTCGGTGTGTTGCGTTCGAAGCTGAACGAGCAGGTTGGCGGAGAGGTTGTTTTCCTCGGACAGTCTCTTGCAAAGTAATTCGATCCGCCTATAGTGGATCCTTCAGGGCGACCTGAACGAGGTAGGGGAATGTTGAAGCCCGGACTAATACTCCGGGCCTTTTTTGCCTAACTGCTTGTACTATGTACAGTTACTGACTGATAACAAAGGAGATATCGTGAACCTGATGGCCACGATGGCGGTCCCCCCGTCCGAACACTCAACGCAGGCCGAGCGCCTGAGTTACCTGCGGTCAGTTATCCGCACCTTCAACCTGACGGTAGAAGACATCGCCAAGCACACCGGTTACAGCGCCTCCAGCGTCCACGGCTGGCTGTCCCCTCCCGAATCTGCCCGTAACCGGATGATCCCCGGTCGCGCGGTGCGGCTGCTCGCCGCTGAGATATCCAGCGGTGCCGTAACCCGGCGCTGAACCTCACAGGTAAGGGGAAGTGCATGTACCGCTACTACCAGACCCGAGAAAAGGGCGCCTGGCACCCGCTCCTGTTGAAATCGGGACAGGACCCGGAAGGTCTAGCCCTCGAAAAGGGTGCCAGAAAGCTAACAATTTTGGCCACCAACGAGCTGGTGGCCGACGGGGATGATGAAGGCATCTCCAGAAATCGCGACCAGATCAGCTACAAAGGGCCGCTGTACTTCGACATCGATTGCAAAGAGGACTTGGGCCAAGCCATCGAGTCCGGCATTCGCCTGTGCGATCGATTGATCAGTCTCGGGGTCCCCGAGGAGCTGCTGCAACCTTTCGCCAGCGGCAGCAAGGGCGTGCATCTGCTGGTACCGGACAGCCTATTCAGCTCCGGAAGATTCACCCGCCGCCTGCCAGAAATCTACAGGGAGATGGCGCGCGAGTTGTTCGTGCCGGGGCTCGATTTTGCGGTGTACAGCGCGGGGCGCGGCAACTCCTTCCGGATCCAAAACGTGCAGCGGGAGGACGGCAACTACCGGGTCCCGCTGACCTACGCCGAACTAAAGCTGCTGACTGCCGACAGCTACCGCCAACTGGTCAAACAGCCAAAGCAGCTGCACCGGATGGACGCGCCGAACCTGAAAGTTCAGGACCTCGAGATCATGTTCGAGGAGGCCAAGAAACGGGTCAACGCCAAGCAGAAGGTGGTGCTGATCGCCTCCAGCGTCGAGATGGAGGCGATCAAGGCCGAGCCGCCAGCCTGCATTCACGCGCTGGTCGACTACAAGACCCTGCGGGCCGGGGTGACGTTCAATCAGGTGGCGACGCAGGTCGCCACCTACGCCGTGCGGGCCAACCCGACCAGCCATATCACAGAAGGCCTGTTCGATAGGCTGGCGCAGCACGGGGTCAGCTCCTCGTACAACAGCGTCCGGGATCGGCGCCAGCACCTGCAGGGGCAGGTGGGCTACCTTCGCCACAACCTTGGCTTCCACTTCGGCTGCAACGCGATCCGCGCGCTGCTGGCGAAGTCGCCCTGTGAAGGCTGCCCACTGGAGAAGTCCGAGAGCCACGGCCGAGGGGCTGATGGCGACATCGGCTGTCTGGTACGGGAAGACGGCTACTACGTGAAGCAGGCAGAGGGCTCACGCCGCCTGACCAACTTCGTGCTGACACCAACCGACACGTTCATCGATGTGCCGCAGGACGGCACCAGCCCTCGCCGGGTCGGCTCCATGATGCAGGTGATCAAAGACGGGCTGACGCTGGCCAGCATCGTCACCGACGAGAGCGCATTTACCAGCCGCAGCGCCTTCCTGCGCAGCGTGGAAGGGTTGCACGACTTGGTATTTCAAGGCAGCGACAACGACGTTCAGAGGATTAAAAAAGTGGTGTTCGAATCGAGCGGGGATTTGGGGGAGGTCTACAGGGTGTACGCCGCCGGCATGCATGTCAACGAGGTGCACGGCAAGCCGGTGATGACTTATGTCGAGCCAGGCATGTCCATCAACTCCATGAAGGTCAGGGACACGCACCAGTTTGCTGGAGAGATGCAGGCTCGGCCGCACTTTGCCGAGGCGAAGCTGGCCCAGCCGGCGAACCCGGACACCGAATCAGCGGTGCTCGCCCTCCTGCGGATCAATCAGCCGACCGAGGTGGCGCTGATCATAGGGTGGTTCGTGGCCACCCATTTCAAGGCCCACATCGACTACCTGTACTCCGAGTTCCCCGTCCTATCTCTCTGGGGTAACGCGGGATCCGGTAAGTCTAAGACGGCCGAGCTGGTGAGCTGGCTCTGCGGTACCGACTACATGCGGTCAGACAGCGGCGTCAACGTCACCGACATCACCCCGTTCGCTCTGCTGGATTACATCTCCAACACGTCCACGGTGCCGCGCCTGCTCGAGGAGTACAACAAATCGAAGATGCAGCGCGGGTCGAAATTTCAACAGGTAGGGGAGATGCTGAAAGCGGCGTGGGGCGGCGAGTCTATCCTGAAAGGCACCATAGGAAAGGGCGGTGGAGCGCGCGGACGCAGCGGCGCCACCACAGTCAGCTACAAGGTCTGCGCCCCGCTGGTGGTCATGTCTGAGCAGGAGCTGGAGATGCCAGCCATCCAGGAGCGGACGATACGAGTGAAGTTGAGTAAGAACAAACGCGCCGGCCGCAAGGGCTTTTTTGCCGAGGCGCAGGAAGGTCGGGAGCTGCTGAGAAGTGTGGGCAAGGTACTGATGTTCACCGCGCTGACCACACCCCCCGAGGAGGTGCGCAAGCAAATGGAAGTCGCCTCCGGCCTCCTGCCTGACGACCTGACTGACCGGCCGAGGCGCTCGCTGCAGGTGGTGCTGTTTGCATTGAGAGCGTTCCGCCGTGTACTGGCTGAGCAGCTGCAGTATCGCACCGCGTCGGAGGTGGTCGAGGAGCTGGAAGGCGAGCTGGTCAAGTACGCCATGAAGCTGGCCGGCGAAGCGGTTGTACAGTCGGAAGTGGATCTGGTGGTGTCCGAAATCATGGTACTGATCACCATGTCGGTGGCAGCCCAGAGCAGCGGCACCGGCGTGGTCTGGCTGCGGCCGATGGTCGACTACATGATCACCGATTCGTACCTGCTCATCGACCCGGTTCTGGCTCACACGTTCTACGTCCACTACATGACGAAGGAGAAGCGCAAGCCACCGGTGATCGACGAGGTCAACCAGTTCCTGAACCTGATCACCGAGGAGCCCTACTTCTCGGCAATGGATCGGTATCAGCAGCTGGGGGACGGCCGCCCGGTGCTGTTTCTCGACCTCAGCAAGATGCGCGAGAAGGGGCTGAATGTCGGCCTGATCTGCCCGGAGGAGCCAGAAAATGCAGCAGCCGCCGACGCTTGAGGAGTTCTACCGCAGCGCAGGGGTGCAGCAGGTGCCGGCCTTCGCCCCGTTCATCCGACTGTCCAAGGCGCCGTTCCAGAGTCAGCGACGCGCGCTGACTCTGGCACTGGCCCATGACCGGTGGGGGATCTACGACGAAACTGGCGGGGGGAAGACCGTGCCGGCGCAGGCCGCGGCGCTCTACTACATCGGGTTCGGCAACCGCGCGCTGGTGCTGACACTGCCGATCCTCCTGCAGCAATTCCAGGAGGACCTGTGTAACGACTTTATCGGCAGCGACCGGTACGTCCGAACCCACATCCTGCAGGAGGCGCCGGACGGCAGACGGAAGCTGTTCGCTCAGTGGGAGGCCGACAACAGCTGGCCAGAGCTGCTGATTATGACCTACGAAATGTTCGCGACGGCGACCGACTGGGTGGAATCGATCGGCCCGGATGGCCAGCCGCTGAGGAAACCAGGAAAGTCCCTACCCTCCAAGGTCGGGCCGATGCTGCCGAGCCCCGGCGCCGTGATCAAGGAGCGCAGCACGCCGGTGTGGGAGGTGCTGCAGAAGGCCAACTACAACGTCGTGATCACTGACGAAACGCAGAAGATCCGGGGCACCGACGGCCTGATGTTCAAGCGAGTGGAGGCGTATGTAGGCAGGCCTGAGGAGGGGAAGACGGCATTCTTCCCGTTGACCGGCACGCCGATGTACACCTCCCCGCTCGACGCCTACGCACTGATCCGCCTGACGAGCCCTGACCTGTATGAGAGCTGGTACCACTTCGAGCGAAAGCATGCCAAGTTCCAGAAAATCCGGCTCAAAAATCCGATCAAAGGGAAGAACGGGAGGGAGATCCGCACCATCCGTAAACTGGTCGGGTATCAGCGGCTCGAAGAGCTGAATCGGAACCTGTACCGCCGCGCGAGCCGCACCATGAAGGCGGACATCCCGGAGCTTACTGGCCTGCGGTCCCCGATCATCCGCCCGGTACCGGTGGAGCTGCACCCGAAGCACCTCGAGCTGTACAGGAGGCTGGCGGAGGAGCGGTTCCTTGAGCTCGGTGATGGCGAGATAATCACCGCCCTGCAGGAGCAGGAGCTGCGCCAGAAGGTGTTGCAGATCGTTACCTGCCCAGAGCTGTTCTGTGCGCCGGGAGAGGCTCCACCGAATCACATGGTCAGCGCCTGCCTCGAGCTGATGAAGGAGGTCATCGACGATCGCAAGGTCATCATCTTCGCCAACTTCAGGAAGACGGTGGAGTCACTGAAAGGGGAGTTCGACGAGTTCTGCCCGGCCGTCATTTACGGCGGCATGACACCAGCTGCGCGGCAAACGGAGCGGGACCGCTTCCTGCGAGACGACCAGTGCAGGGCGCTGCTCGCCAACATGGAAGCCGCCGGCGCCGGCCTCAATCTGCAGCACGTCTCGCACACCATCATCGTGGTGGAGCCGACCTCGGTACCGGGACGGTTCAAGCAGGCGATGGATCGGATCGTGCGCTTCGGACAGGAGTACCAGAGCATGGTTTACATCCTGAAGGCGCTCAGCACCGTGGCGCCAGAGGCGATCAAGGAAATGCTTCGGCGAGATACGGACATCGCCGAAGTCAACCGGGACCGCAAGAGTTTGCGGCACTTCTACCAGATAGCAGCGTGAGGTTCAGTATGAGTGAACGACTGTTGAGAGTAAGGCAACTGCCAGTAGGCCCTACCGAGGAAAGCATCAGGGACTTCGATGCAGACGAATGGTCTTACCGGTGGGTGGAGCGGGGCGGCGCAGGCGTCCCCGTCCTGCACCTGGCCAGGAATCTGGCCATGAACACACAAGGAACCACCTACGAGTTTGTTGAATTTTCACTTCCAGTGTCGGTCGAGCTGATCATCATTGACTAAGAATCCTACCGTAGCGTAGAATGGTCCTGCCGACCTAATCGGCTAAGTTGAAGTTCACCTGTAAGTTAATCTGAGTCTGAGAGGACACGCATCATGTCACTGAAAAAACCGCAATCCGCAGTCGACGCAGCCGCAGTTGAAGCCGCAGAAGTTGAGTCCAAGGTAACAGCCGATGTGCTGGAGCCGGAAACCGCCCCGGAAAAAGCCACCGTCGAGCAGGCAGCTGAGCCGGCGCCTTCTACTTCTACGGAAGTGGCCGAAGTCCAGACGCACGCTGTCCGCGCTGCCAGTCAGCAGCAAGCCGCTATGGCCTCTCTGGCCGAGCAGGGCTTCGAGGGCCTGCAGATCGACTACACGTCGTTCCCGCAGATCACCCTGAAGGACGGAGAGTTCAACCTCTCCACCGGCGGGGTCATCCCGGCTACTGCGAATGCCGGGTTCAAGGGCCGCATCACCGCGACCAAAATGAAGTACGCCTTCCGAATCAAGACCAAGTCGGATGACGAGGACGCCGACGTGCAGTTCACTGACAACCTGGCCGACGCCAAGGACCCGCTGACCAAAGTGGGCGCCAAGGTCAAGGAGTGGGAAGACGAAGACCTGCCGTGGGAGTACAAGGAGTACGTGGACTGCTACGTGATGGTCGAGGAAGTGCTCGGCGATACCGGCAAGGAGCTGGAGGGGCAGCTGGTGGTTTGCCAGATCCCTCAAACCTCGCGCGGTCGACTGACTGGCATGCTGGCGACGGCAGCCATGAAGTACCAGCAGCAGCCGGGCGACTTCCTGACCCACTTCACCCGTGGGAACAAGGTCACCAACGTGCAGTTCCCCTTCTACCCGTGGGACTTCAAACGGGTCGCCGAGTAATCGGTGGGCAAGACAGAGCCGGCGCAAGCCGGCTTTTTACTGACCTGAAAAAGGGTATGCCATGAACGTAAACATGACTTCGCTGGTGCTCCTCGACATCAAGGGGCTCCTGATGCACAGCTACCACCGCGGCGTCGACCACGACGCCATCCTGCAGCCCGACAACACCGCCGTAAATACCTTCAGCTACGGCCTGCGCGGCTTCCTCGAATTCTATTTGGAGCCAATCCTGCGAGAGCACGCGCCCCTGAATATCGTTGCTGTGTGGGACGGTGGCAACGAATACCGCAAGGGGCTGTTCGCCGGGTACAAGGCAAAGCGTCACGCCCGCGAAAAGAACCAGCCCCAGGACGCCCAACTCGATCAGCTGTACAAAGCCGCCAAGGCCTTGCTGGCCTACGCCGGCTGCTGGAACGTGCACGTCGAAGGCGTGGAGGCCGACGACCTGATCGCCCTGTTCCACCAACGCTTCCCGGACGTGCCCAAGTTCATCCACACCGTCGACCAGGACATCGGGCAGCTGACGGACGCCATGACGGTGGTCCTGCACAAAGGCGAGCCGATGGAGGACTTCGAAGGCCACCCGCTGAAGCACATCCGCGTGTACAAGTCCCTCGTTGGCGACAGCTCCGACGAGTACGGCGGGGTTCCGCAGGTGGGCCCCGCGGCGTTCCGGTGCCTCGTTGACAACTTCGGCTATGACGGCATTGACGAGATCGAGCAGTGCGTAGCGAAAGGGCAGTACCAGCCTCTGCGCGATGCGCTGGCAGAGACCGAGGACAAGGCCGCGCGTTCAGTGCTGGCCAAGATCCTCGACAACCTACACGTCTGGAAGCTGATGTACAACCTAGCCGGCCTGCACCCGGATCTCTGCTACCGGGCGACTACGGCGAACGGCGGCAAGATCATCCGCCCAGCCTGGTACTGCCGCATGCCGAACGCCGCCCGCCTGCAGGAAATCATGGGCATGGCGAAGGTGCGGGACTTGTATGACGGCTTGTTCGCCAAGTACATGCCGACGCAGGAGCTATTCGACGCCAGCGAACTCAACCTGCACGACATCGGCCAGCTGCACGAACTCGCCAACGAGGCCCCGTTTTTTCCGTTCGACTATGAAACCTACGACAGCCTCGGCAAAGACTGGTCTCTTGCCCTGCCAGATTCGGCAAAAGGCGACCACGTCGACGTCTTGTCCGCCCGCCTGGCCGGCGCCAGCTTCACTGTCGGCAGCAACCTGCAGCATACGTTCTACATGCCAATCGCCCACCGGGACACTGCCAATGTCGACCTGAGCGTGTGGCGCGGATTCCTGATGAAAAGGCACCGCGAGCAGCTGCTGCTGGCTCACAACGCCAGTTTCGAAGAACAGGTGACGAAGCTGAATCTGGACTTCACCCCGGAAGGCATTGCCGACTCAATGATCTGGTCCAGCTACGTGGACGAAAATGAGTTCATGGGCCTCAAGGACAACAGCCTTCTGTACTTTCATTACACGCAGGAGACCTTCAAGGCCCTGATGGAGAAGTGTGGGGCCAAGGACATGCGGGATCTGACCGGCGATCAGGTGCTCAGCTACGGTTGCGACGACGCCTTCTGCACCGCGCGGCTGGGTGTGCTGTTCTGGATGATCCTGAAGCTCGAGCAGCAGTGGGACTTCGTGTTCGAGAAGGACCGCCTGACGGTGCACCCGATCAGTCACGCCTTCGAGCAGGGTACCCGGATTGACTTTGAGCGGATGCGCGAGCTGCAGGCCGCTGACGCCGAGACGGTTCGGTCAGGTATGGAAAGCATCCGCGCGCTGCTGACTGAGCACTGTAGCGAAGTGAACGAGGCCGGGTCACTGGCGCTGGCCAAGGCCGACCTCGACAACCTCCGTCAGATCATGCGCCACACCCGCGGCGACAAGCTGTCGAAAGAGCAGATCGAAGCGAAGCTGGAAGAGACCCGCCTGCGCTGGATCGAGAGCTCCCGCTACAACCCGTACAGCGAGCGATTCGAGCCGTGGGAATTTATCCCGACCCCGACTGTGCTGACTTCGATGGCGTATCGGGTCGGGTGCCGCTGGCCGATCGAGAAAAACAGTAAAAAGTTCATCAGTGAGTGGTTGTCGAACGCTACCGTAGAGCCGTTACCGGAAGCCCCGCACTCAGAAAAACGTGCGCAGTTCCTCGACCTGCTTGGCTCCGCTGCCCACCAGCTGAACAAACGAGAGGGGGACGAGTACCACGCCCTGAAACAGTTCTGCGAAGACGTGCTGATGAAGGGCGAGGGCAGGACGATTCAGGAAGGGGACGAACTCAACCTGGGCAGCCCCGACCAGATGCGCGAGCTGCTGTACTGCAAGCTGGCGTTCCCGGTGCGTCTGCGGACGATGCCGCAGCGCGACAGCACCCGGCAGGTCCTCGGACTGGAGGGGTCACCGGGCACTGACGAAGAGGCCATCCAGATGGCCATCGCCGAGGACACGGCCCCGGACAGCTGGAAGCGCGAGCTGCTGAAAACCCTCCTCAGCGTGAAGGAAGCGATGACTCGGGAGTCGTTGTTCTACCGGAAGTACCCGCACTGGCAGCACCCTCGCGACGGCCTGATTCACCCTGCAATCAAAAACTGTGGGACGGCGACGCGCCGCCCCACCGGCAGCAGCCCGAATATCCTGCAGGTGTCGAAGGGTGATCTCCGGTCGATCTATGTGCCGCGCGATGTGACGCCGGTGGAGACTTCAGCCGTCGCATGGCTGAGGCCCTTCGACCTGCACATCCCGAAGCTGCCGAAGCAGGTCATCGTGGCGACCGACTTCAGCGGCCAGGAGCTGCGCATCTTCGGCAGCGAGGCGCGCGACCCGGTGATGATCGACGCCTACACCGGCCTCGGCACCTATGAAGACGATGGCATGACCCGCACCCGGACACGGGATATTCACTCCGTCACCGGCTGCACGTTCGCAAGGCGGGTTATTGCACAGGAAATGAACCAGCAGGTTCTCAACTCTCTGATCTTCGACGAGAGCGGGGTGATGGACTATGAGCAGTTCCGCCACTTCCTGAGCGGCGCGCTGGAAGAGTTTCAGGGCTTCGCCCCGGACAAGCTGGCCAAGGTGGTGAACCAGGTCAGGAAGATGGCCAAGGTGGTCAACTTCCTGATCATCTACGGCGGCACTGCCTTCACGCTGGCGATGAAGTTGGGCGTTCCGGAGGCCTTCGCTGACATGCTGATGAAGCTGGTATTCACCGGCTACCCACGCATGGCGCCGTGGCAGGAAGAAGTGGTGGAAGAGGCATGCAAGTACGGCTTCATCACCACCGCTTATGGCACCCGCAAGCACTGCAGCAAGGATCTGGTAGGTCGAGATCGGTCAGCGCGGCGCCGCGCTGA
>Ga0075012_10000782_pt1 | contig 33304 bp, 30 predicted proteins | sample All_14_2_FD_71474 | JGI IMG/M metagenome (GOLD analysis project Ga0075012, IMG submission 71474) | Freshwater microbial communities in response to fracking from Pennsylvania, USA - Allegheny Zone_MetaG_DW_15 | ecosystem: Environmental > Aquatic > Deep subsurface > Groundwater > Drilled...
GGCGAAATCGGCTTGGCGGGCGAATTGCGTATGCCGGGTCAAATGGTGGCACGTTTACGTGAGGCGCAGAAACTTGGCTTCAAAACTGCCATCGTTCCGAAAGCAATTCGCAAAGGGGAGGAATATCCGAAGGGCATCGAGATCATCGAAGTCCGTTCGGTGGATCAGGCGTTGGATAAGGCGTTGAAGAAGGAAAAGTAATTAGGAATAAGGGATAAGGTCTCAGGGACAAATTACTTATCCCTTGTCACTTAGACCTTGTCCCTAGCCTTGGAGGTAATATGTGCCGAAGTATCAAACCCCTTAGAAATATGGACCATCCTGTCACTGAGCAGGAAATTTATGAAGCAGCTCTGCAATACGTCCGCAAAGTGAGCGGGTATCGCAAACCATCCAAAGCGAATGAAGAAGCGTTCAACAAGGCAATTGAAGAAGTGGCGGAGTCGACACGGAAAATACTGGCTAATTTAAAGACTGTCGAAAGTCAAAGGTCGAAGGTCGTTTCTTGACGTTTACCCTTCGACCTGCAACCTTCAACTCATTGAAACCGTATACCTCCTTAGGCATTAACCTGAGGAGGTTTTCTTATGTACAAACTTTTTACTTTTATCGCAATTCTCGCGCTGACGACCCTCGCGTGTGGAATTAGCGTTCCCGAACCGCCCACTCCCCAACCCGAAGTGACTGACGATATCAAGGTGGATTATCCAGATGAGGAAGAGATCAACTTGAAACTCAGTTTTGGCGCAGGGAAGTTAACACTCAACCCCGGTGCAGATGTTCTTGTAGATGGCACGGCCACCTATAACTTCGATGAACTCAAACCGGAAGTCATCACCGATGGCGGAGATGTTGAAGTCCGCGTTGGAGATGGGAATATCAACATCTTCCCGAATCTCAACACCCTCAAGAATGAGTGGGATCTGGAACTCGGCGACCAGCCCATGAACCTGTCCATTGACTCGGGCGCATATGAAGGCCAACTTGAATTAGGCGGTCTCTCGCTCACCCGCCTCAAGATCAAAGACGGCGCTTCGAACGTGGAACTCTCTTTCTCTGAATTGAACCCTGTAGAAATGAGCACCTTCACCTACAATACCGGCGCATCTGATGTGAAGATCACCGGGCTGGCAAATGCCAACTTCAGCCTGTTCGACTTTTCTTCCGGCGCGGGCGATTACACCCTCGATTTCTCCGGTGAACTGCAGCGCGACGCCTCGGTCAAGATCGAGACTGGGTTGAGCAACTTCATCATCATCGTGCCCGAAGGGGTGGATGCAGTGGTCACAGTGCAGGGAGGGCTGTCGAATGTGAATGCAGGCCCCGGCTGGGAAAGAAGCGGGAGCGACTACATCCAGGAAGGCGAAGGTCCTACGTTGACCTTTGTCATCGAAATGGGGGCTGGGAATCTCACATTGGCACGGTAGGAAAGAAATTTACGAATTACGAAAAACGGATTACGTGACACGTAATCCGTTTTTCGTAAAAAAGGGACCTCCAAATTCAGCGCGAAAGGTCATAATTCATCAGTGACCTCTATCACTTGCCTTGTAACAGTATTCACAATAAAATCGTGATTGTGGGTAAGTTTTACCTATATTAAGCGAGGTCCTCATGCAAATAACCCGACAAGCCGACTATGCTGTACGCGCTGTGCTACATCTTGCACGCAATGGTGATATCCGCACTGCCACCAGCACGATCGCAGAAGAGCAAAAAATTCCCCCTTCCTTCCTAGCAAAGATCATCTCCCAACTTTCGATTGCCGGGTTGTTGCACACCTCCCGCGGAGCACGCGGCGGCGTAACTCTGGCACGCGAACCGAAAGACATCACCCTGCTTGAAGTCATCGAAGCCATTGATGGTCCCATCCAACTCAATGAATGTGTCGGCGATACCGGCACATGCTCCTTCGATGAGAATTGTCCGCTGCGCCCAGTATGGTGCGAAGCACAAGAGCAATTGGTTGGGCGATTGAAAGGCACCAACTTTGCAGATATGATCGCCAAAGGTCAGACCGCGGCATAATATCAAGGAAATCAAAGCCTCTCGGCTATAATAGCCGGGAGGCTTTTTTTATATACCCTCTGGGTAATTCCATTTGCAAGGATAAAATGATGAAACAACACCGTGGAATTTTGACAACGATCATTCTCGGGATGACCGCCCTGGCATGCGTAGTACCGGGACTACAACCCGCCTCTGCGATTCCGCCGACACCTGATACACGACTTGAGCGCATGGTCGCTGAAACCGTTTCTGCCGCCCTGGTTCTCACTCAACAAGCCGCCCCCACCGCCACCGAAGTACCTTCAGCCACTCCCGTTCCCACAATTACAAACACACCCGTTATTGCTGCTTCTCCAACTCAATCTGCCGAAAGTGTATTAGACAAGAATACCGACGGCACCAGTTCCTTCGTAGACCTGAACGGCAAATACCAAATGACCGTTCCCATGCAATGGCTGGCAGTACGCATCAATGCACCAGAGTATGAAATAGTCCTTGCCTCTCCCGATACCGCAGATCCTGCCATTCAACGCTCCCTGACCACCATCAAAAACCAAGACCCGAACGTCTTTCGCCTTTTCATGCTGGATGTTGCCCCCGAACACATTGACGGCGGTTTTGTGACCAACGTCAATCTCGTATGGGATCAACAAATGGAAGTGTCACTTGCAGACGATACCGATATCAAAGGCATTGCCGCCACCCTACCCACTACGTTGCAAGGGGCAGAAGTTACCAGCATGGGTCTAAACTTGACCGGAAACGAAACACCGTACGGAGTCATTACTGCCCGCACCCCCGCCTTCACACAAGATGGATCTGCCATTGTCGTGATCCAAAAATTGGTCTTCTTCGACTTGCCCGTTGGAACACTTACCATCACCCTCTCCACCACCGAAAAATGGCAAAGCACCGTGGAGCCATCCTTCGACGAATTCGTTGAATCATTCATAGTATTGGAATAAAAAAGGGGAAGACCATGTCAAAGTATTTTGTTCGTAATATTGTTGTAGGAACCGTTTTATTTGTTTCGTTAGCATGTGCAATTCCAGGGTCGCAGCCGGCTGTTGCAGTTCCACCAACATCCCTGCCTTTGGATGTCATCATCGCTAATACAGCATCGGCTGCCCAAACACAAACGCAACAAGCAAACCCCGTGGAGCAGGCACCAGCAACTGAACTTGCAACTGCAACTGTTGCACCGGTCAGTACACCGACGCCAAAGGTATCATTGAATGGAACATCCTTGATCATTCGCGAGGATCAAAGCACGGTCTTTATAGATCACAAAGCTGGAATTGAATTGTCCATTCCCTCAGGCTGGTTGGCAGTCCGCATAAATGAACCTGAATATTATGCAGCGTTCACTTCAAATGCTGTTATGGCAAACTCAGCCATTATGGATCGCCTTACCGAAATTCAAGGATTGGACCCCAACATTTTTCGATACGAAGCAATCGATATTCGAGATGGCCATTCTTCTGATGGGAATCTGAACATCATTAATTCTGTATTCCAGGAAGGTGCCCTTCGGAGTCTTGAAGAAATCGAAAAGGTTGAAAAAGATAGTTTCCCTCCATTTGATAATGCCAAATTAATAGGGACAAATTATTCACAAACCACCAACGGTTTGAGAATTTTAATTATTGAAAAAAGTTGGGACGGATTGGGAGAAATCACTATATATCACAGAGGTATTTTCTTTAGCCTACCTTCAGGAGTATTTGTTATTGATTCCTATATCGATATTTCCATGAAGGATACTATTCTGCCCGAAATCGAGCAGGTAATAAATAGTGTGACACTGCTCAACCCATAGTTCACTTCGAATTTCACAAGGAGACATTTTCATGTCCACACCCCGCGTGATCCGCGCCCCGCGCGGTACACAACTCACCTGCAAGAATTGGCTCAGCGAAGCTGCGTACCGCATGATCCAAAACAACCTCGACCCTGAGGTGGCAGAAAAGCCCGAAGACCTTGTCGTCTATGGCGGACGCGGCAAAGCCGCCCGTTCATGGGAAGCCTTCGATGCAATTTTGGAATCATTGAAGAATCTCGAAGAAGATGAAACATTGCTTGTACAATCGGGCAAGCCGGTGGTGGTGTTCAAATCGCACAAAGATGCGCCCAAGGTGCTGATCGCCAATTCCAACATCGTGCCGCATTGGGCGACTTGGGAATATTTCGATGAACTCGCCAAAAAGGGACTCATCATGTATGGGCAAATGACCGCCGGTTCGTGGATCTACATTGGCACGCAAGGCATCTTGCAGGGAACCTACGAAACCTTCGGCGCACTTGCCAAACTCAAAGGTTGGGGCTCGCTCAAAGGGAAATTTGTCCTCACCGCAGGGCTTGGCGGGATGGGCGGCGCTCAACCGCTTTCCATCACCATGAACGAAGGTGTGGGTCTCATCGTCGAAGTGGACCCTGAACGTGCTGAACGCCGTCGCGCCATTGGCTACGTGGATATGGTCGTGGATAACCTCGAAGAAGCCATGACCTTGGTCGAAGAGAATGTTAAGAACAAAACCCCGAAGTCTATTGGGCTGATCGGAAACGCCGCCGATGTGTACGACGAACTCTCAAAGCGTGGAATCATTCCGGATGTAGTAACAGACCAAACGTCGGCGCATGAGGCGTTGTTTTATGTCCCTTCGGGACTGAGCATCACAGCCGCGAATCAATTGCGGGTGGATGATCCCGAAAAATATAAAAAAATGGCAATGGACTCCATGTCCACGCATGTGCGCGCCATGCTTGCCTTCCAACGAGCAGGTGCGGAAGTGTTTGATTATGGCAACAACCTGCGCCAACAAGCCTACAACAATGGCGTGACCGATGCCTTTGAATTTCCCGGCTTTGTACCTGCTTACATCCGCCCGCTGTTCTGCGAAGGCAAAGGACCATTCAGATGGGTGGCACTCTCTGGCGATAAAGAAGATATTTACACCACCGACAAAGCCATCATGGAACTCTTCCCTGAGGATGAGCACTTGCATCGCTGGTTAAAGATGGCGAAAGAGAAAGTGCCGTTCCAAGGCTTGCCCTCACGCATTTGCTGGCTCGGGTATGGGGAACGTGTGAAAGCTGGTTTGATGTTCAACGAACTCGTCGCCAGCGGAAAAGTGAAAGCCCCCATCGTCATCGGACGCGACCATTTGGATTCGGGTTCAGTCGCTTCACCCAACCGCGAGACCGAAGCGATGAAAGACGGCTCAGATGCCATTTCAGACTGGGCGATTCTCAACGCCATGATCAACGCTGTTGGCGGCGCGACCTGGGTGTCGTTCCATCATGGCGGCGGAGTCGGCATGGGATATTCTCAACACGCGGGTCAGGTCATCGTCGCAGACGGAACACCCGAAGCCGCAGCGCGCTTGGAACGTGTCCTCACCACCGACCCAGGCATGGGCGTAGTAAGACACGCAGATGCAGGTTATGATATTGCCATCGAAGCCGCGAAGCGTCATGGCATCAAAATGCCAATGTTGAAATGAGACCATAGACGATGGACCATGGACGATTGTCTGTGGTCCATCGTCTATTATGATATAAACACCTCGGAGTTCTTCCCCTGAAACGCCTTACTGTTTTTCTTCTCGCTTTTCTCGTTGCAAGTTGCGGACCCATTCCCAACATTTGGGGCAGTTCCCTGCCACCAGTGCCAACGCCCACGGGCATCATTTACCCAAGCGAAGTCCCCACCCTTGCACCAACCTCTGAAGCAACGCTCACCGCCACAGTTACAGCCACCATCACCCCCACCTTCACACCCAGCCCCACATTTACACCCACTGCCACACCCCTGCCATCTCGCGCAGATATAAAACGTGTCATCATCATCAGCTACGACGGTTTGCGTCCCGACGCCATAGACCTCGCCCCCATGCCCAACTTGATGGCATTGCGAGACGAGGCCGCACACGCCCCGCTCACAGCCCGCACCATCGACTATCCCGCCACATCGCCCAGCCATGCATCCATGGTCACAGGCGTTTGCATGGAAGACCACGGCGTGATCTACAACAAATTCTTCATGTACATGGGCTACGCCAAAGGACCCGATGTATTCCAACTCGCACACGATGCCGGGCTGCGCACCGTCATGATCGTCAGCAAAGACAAACTGCGTCAACTTGCCGAACCCGAAACCACAGATGTATTTGAAATCGCTTACGGCGAGCCAGCCATTGAACGCGCTGTCCTCCCGCAGATCGAGCAAGATTTCGGGCTGATGTTCATCCACTTTGCCACGCCCGACAACCGCGGACACAAATACGGCTGGATGTCTGGCGAATACTTCAAAGTCCTGCGCGATGGCGATGCCGTCCTTGGCAACATCATCCAAACCCTCAAAGACAACGACATGTACGACAGCACCATGATCCTCGTCACCGCAGACCACGGCGGGCACGACACGAATCACATCGGCACGCTCATCGAAGATTACCGCATCACCTGGATCGCCCACGGCCCCGGTATCATTCCGCAAGAGATCGACCTGCAACTCTACACCTTCGACACCGCCCCAACCGTTGCCTACGCCCTCGGTCTTCCCCTGAAACTCGACGAATGGGATGGCATCCCTGTCTATAAAATTTTCGGCGAAGACCAGATCAAGGTCCACGATAAATATCCCTGCAAGACTTAAAAAGACATCTCCCTCTATGCTTCGACAACTCCGTTACCTGTTTCTGCTCTCTATCCTTTTAAACGCCTGCGTCTCTGCTTCCGCCTCATCCCCCACGCTGACGCCTGTTCCTCAGATCCCCACAGCCACTCTTACACCGAGTCCGCTTCCGCCTGCGCCTGAAACGCCTTCTGCAACCGCAACAGTCCCACCGCCGCCGCAACCCATCTCACGCGTTGTCATCGTCACCTTCGATGGACTTCGCCCCGACGCTATCGAAGCCGCCGACATGGACAACGTCCGCGCATTGATGCAGGCAGGTGCGTATACAATGACCGCACAAACCATCATGCCCAGCACCACATTGCCAGCCCATGCCTCATTGGTCACCGGCACATGCCCCGCAAAACATGTTGTGCGCTGGAACGAATACGTCCCCCAGAACGGATACGCCCTCGGCACCGACATCTTCGACCTTACCCGCTCCGTTGGCTTGCGGACCGTGCTCGTCGTTGGCAAAGAAAAACTTCGCCAGATCACCGAAAGCACCGACTTCTTCGGCTGGGTCGATAACACCGACGAAGAAAAAGACAAAACCACCTTAGATAACATGGCGATCGAACAGATCCGCTTGGGCTTTGGGCTGATGATGATCCACTTTCCCGATGGCGATGTTGTCGGGCATGAATATGGCTGGCTTTCTAAACAGCAACTAAGCGCCTATAAAAAGAATGACCAATCTCTGGGGCGTTTCATCAATGTCATGAAAGACAGCGGCTATTATGACGGCACGCTCTTCATCATCACCTCCGACCACGGCGGCGCACTGACCGATCCGCCGCACGGCACCGACATCCCCGAAGCCATGACCATTCCCTGGATCATCAGTGGACCACAAGTTGTCCCTGGCGAACTCAAAACGCCAGTGTACATCTACGACACAGCCCCAACTGTAGCTTTCGCACTTGGCTTACCCCTTCAACCAGAATGGGACGGCGTTACAGTGTACGAAGCCTTTGGTCTGCCCGTAGACCCGCTCCGCCAGGGCGGTTGCCCTGGGCTGACGCCGTAATATGCCTGTAAAGCACAACCCGCTCATTAAACTATTTTGGGCTATACACCTCAAACTCTACCTTTGGAGTTCAGGTCGTATTGGCAATATGCTTCGCGGGTTACCCGTCCTCATTCTGACCACCAAAGGCAAGAAGACCGGTCAACTCCGCACAAAAGCCTTGATGTACCTGCCTTATGGAGATGCCTTTGTCGTCATCGCCTCCAACCTTGGCAAAGATAATCATCCTGCTTGGTGGCTCAACCTGTTGGCAAACCCAACGGCAATTGTGCAGATTAAGGATTCACTTTTCACAGTACATGCCCGCGAAGCCAAAGAAGATGAACGCGATAAGCTCTTTCAGGCACTGGCAGAGAAGACACCCGATTACGAACAATATCGCTCATGGACATCCCGCCGCATTCCACTGGTGATATTGGAACGACAATAACCAGCCTACTCTGCTAAAATTCCACGCAACGTATCAAGCTGAAAAAGGAATCCTCATATGCCTCAAACCTACGATGCCATTGTCATCGGTGCAGGTGTGATGGGCGCCAGCCTCGCCTTTCACTTCGCCGAGCGCGGACTTAAGACCGCCATCCTCGAACGCAAGGTGACCGCCTCCGGCGCGACCGGTCACTCCAGCGGACTCGTCCGCATGCATTACGACCTCGCCGCCGAATCGCACCTGACCTTTGCCAGCTACAAAAACTATTTCAATGTTTGGAAAGATCGCGTGGGGGGTGAATGCGGTTTTCAACAAACTGGCTTCTTACAAATTGCCAAACGCGAGCATGAAGATAAACTGCGTGGCAACGTTGCCAACCAACAAAAGATCGGCATCAACACCTCGGTCATTTCAGTGGATGAAGTTCGCAAACTTTTCCCCGACTTGCACATCGAGCATTTTGACTACGCTGCCTACGAACCGGATTCCGGCTATGCCGATGCGACGCTCACCACCAACTCCTTTCTTGAGTCTGCAAAAAGAAACAGCGCCACGCTGATTCAAAACTGCGAAGTAACCGCCATCTATACGAGTGGCGGAAAAGTGACAGGCGTAAGCACGACCAAAGGCGATTTCTCAGCCCCAATCGTTGTCAATGCGGCGGGACCGTGGGCAAAGCATGTCGCAGCGCTGGCAGGGATCGAAGTCCCGCTGGTCACATGGACTCACGATGTCGCCTTCCTGCATCGCCCACCCACACTGGGGAAAATCCCCGCTGTGATCGATGATGTCATCAATTGCTATTTCCGCCCTGAAGGCAGCGCGTTGATCCTTGCCGCAGGCGAAGATGAATCGCTGCGCGGTGAAGCGCCCGATGCCGAAGAGCAAACACCTACGCCAACTTTCCTCGATAAGCTCATCGATGCGATGGTGCAACGCATCCCAAAGATCGAAGAGAGCGGCTTGCACTCCATCCATGTGGGGCGTGACGGAATTACTCCCGACCAACGCGCCATCTATAGCGGAACAGAGCTGAACGGGTTCTACCTCGCCTGCGGGTTAAGCGGAACCGGCTTCAAAACGTCACCTGCCGCGGGCGCAAGCATGGTCGAGTTGATTCTGGATGGAGAACCCAAAACGGTAGATATCAACCCATTTCGTTTCAGCCGCTTCGCCGAAGGGAATTTGCTCGAAGGCGAATACGGATACGGACATATTTGGAAATGATTACCAAGTGATCTCCAAAAAAATTCAAAAATATCGTCTCGAAGTTACAAAGGCATTAACCTCAATTGGTGATCCTGCTTTTGGTAAAGCAGTTCAGATAGATCGCGGCTCGAACCTTAAGCATCTTGGAATTAAATTTCCCGCCCTGCGGCGGCGAGTCAAGCAAGGTTTTTCCTTTTATTCTTTGCCAGAAGAACAGGTGCTGGAGATTTGGGATGTGCTATGGCAAACCTCCCCCTATGGCGACGTGTTATTTGCCGCACTTGAATACTATCTCCCCATTGTAAAAAAACAAGTCTCTGCAAATTTATGGTCGGTCGTAAAGGACTGGGCTCCACGCATCGACAATTGGTGCCACAGCGACGGATTAAGTGCCATCTATTCGCACATTTTAGCGGGTGACCCCAAAGCGGTGTACCCCCAACTTATTGAGTGGAATCATACCCAAAACGAATGGTTGAGGCGCATTTCCTTGGTCAGCCTTATCCATTACAGCGGGAAAAATTCGGTCTTTATGCCGCCCAAGAAGGTCTTACCTTTAATATCGCACTGCCTTGACGACAACCGCTATTATGTTCAAACGGCGGTTGGATGGGTTCTGCGGGAAATGAGCCGCGTCTATCAGGGCGAGATCGCGAAATATATAGAAGTTCATGCATCTAAGATGAGTTCGCCTGCTTTTTCGCGAGCCATTGCAAGCTATTCATCAAAAGAACGCACACAACTGTATGCCATAAGAAAAGAACACCTGGCAAAATTCAACAAATGACAAAACGGGATTGTGGAAGATCACAGTCCTGTTTTTGTTTGCCACCTGCCCTTACCCTGAATTGACCCATTTTGCCTTTTTTCTCATTCATATCTGGCAGGATATGGCATAATCAATTTATATAACAGCATCAATACAGTCGCCAAAATTGATGCTGCCAAACCATAAAACGAGAATGCCATATGCGTGATGTTGTTGTATACACATTGATGTTTTCCGCCATGCTGCAATTTTTTATGGCGGTCTATGCATGGGGACGAAGGAACGAACCAGCAGCCAAGCCGTTGTTGTTTGTTTTTACTCTTGGCGGTATGTGGGCGCTTGCATATGGCATGGAGATCGCCGCAATTGGGCTTTCACCCAAAATATTCTGGATGAAAATCAGTTGGACCGTGGCAAGTTTCGGTCCGTTGATCTTTTTGCTGATCGTTTTGGAACATCTTGAACTACGGCATAAACTTACCCGCAATCTCCTGTTCGTTCTATTCATTCCCATCGTTGTACTCAACCTGCTTGTTTGGACCATCCCATATCAAGATCTATTGATGTACAACTTCTACATTCAACGCACAGAGTCTTTGGATATTCTCCAAAAGAAATATGGTGTTTTACATACCCCCATCTTTTTGGTCTTGCAAGGCATCACCTTATTTACCTATTTTCTATTGATCCGTTCCATTCCCGGTTCAAGCAAGATCAAGCGTCGACAGAGTTTTGCAATTCTGACCGCCCTGTTGATCCCCTTCATTGCCAACATTCCGCATATTCTGAACATCGAACCGGTTAAGGGGTTTGACTTCACGCCGCATGCCCTTGTTTTCTCCAGTGCGCTCTTTGGGTTCGCCATCTTCCGCTATCGCTGGTTGGATATTATTCCCCTCGCCCGCTCCACGCTGGTGGAGAATATTCCCGTCGGCGTGATCGTCATGGACGCCAAAGACCGCATCATGGATATCAACCCCTCGGCAAAACACCTTCTGCAAGTGGACGATGCTGTGATCGGGCAGGAATCCCAAACTGCCTTCGCCAATTATCACCGCATCCTCCGCACCTCCAAAGACATGGACACAGCCAACAAAGAAGTAGAGATCAACAACAGGCATGTGGACGTGCATCTGATCCCCCTCAAAAATCGAGAAGGCACCTTCAACGGACGCATCCTCACCCTGCAAGATATCACCGAGCGGAAACTCGCCAACGAACGGTTACAGGCACAACTGGCAGAGATCGCATCCCTGCACACTCAACTGCACGAACAAGCCATCCGCGACCCGCTGACTGGTCTCTTCAACCGCCGATACATGAGCAGTGTCCTCGAACGCGAAACCCATCGCGCAGAAAGGCACCAGCGTCCGTTGAGCATCTTGATGATCGAGATCGATAACTTCAAACGCATCAACGACACCTTTGGGCACGACGCAGGCGACATCACGTTGAAAGCCATTGCAGGACTCATCCGCTCGAACACACGCACAGACGATGTCCCTTGCCGATTTGGCGGTGATGAATTCGTCCTCATCCTCTCAGAGACACCTTTAGAAGCCGCCGCAGCATGTGCCGAACGCCTGCGCGAAACAACCAACGCGTTACAACTGGAAAACGAAGGAAGCTCCATCAATGGATTGACCCTTTCCATCGGCATTGCCATGTTCCCTCAACATGGCAGCAACATTATCTCCACCTTGCGTGCCGCAGATATTGCCATGTATCAGGCAAAGCAAACCGGCAAAAACCGGGTTATCATCGCAGCCTAAATCTTTATCCTTAGGAAATTTTATGACAATCACTTATCGAAGAGCCACCCCCGCAGACGATTTCACCACCTTCACCATCTTCCGCAAGTCGCTGGAAGATTTCAGCAAACGCACCGGCGTGATGGCGATCACCGGCGGCAACGACCCGCAAAAAATGGAAGAACTTTGGGAAAGCCGCCGCAGTTTTTGGGAACATCTCACCAACACCAGCGACAATTATTGGATCGCCGAAAAAGACGGCGAAGCCATCGGATACGCCCGCAGCATCTTACGCGGCAAGCATCGCGAACTGACCGAGTTCTTCGTTGTGCCGGGCAGTCAGTCTGTTGGTGTGGGCAAAGAACTGCTCCAACGCGCCTTCCCCGACGACGTGCCGCATCGCACCATCATCGCCACGCCGGATATCCGCGCTCAAACACGTTATCTCAAAGCGGGCGTGTATCCCTTCATGACCGAATTCTATTTTGAGCGCGCCCCCGAACCGCAGACCTTCGAAACAGACCTCGTTATTGAATTAGCGGAAGCTTCGCCCGCCTCCTTCGACGACTTGGGCCGGATCGACCTCTCGATCCTTGGCTTCCGCCGAGACGTTGACCACCAATTCCTGACCAGCGACCGCAAACTATATCTCTACAAACGCAGCGGACAAGTTGTCGGCTACGGCTATATTCACCGCGATCTATACGGTCCCTTCGCCTTGCTTGAGAAAGAAGATTTTCCCGCCATCCTTGCTCATGCGGAAAATGAAGCACACAAGATGGGAGCCTCCATCGTAGGCTTTGAAGTGCCTACCATCAATTCATCCGCCATCAGTCATCTTCTCAACCGCGGATATCGCCTCGAAGGCTTTCTCGGCTCGATCATGTCAGAAAAACCGTTTGGAAAATTTGAGAACTACCTGCTGACCAGTCCACCCTATTTTTTGTAAAAAATTGTTATTGTCATCCTGAGCGATAGCGAAGGATCTCTACCTTGTTGCCAGAGACTCTTCGCTATCGCTCAGAGTGACATCTAAATCATGAGGGAAACAACTTCTCAAACACTTCAGGGCAATACTTCTGCACCATCTCAGATGATATTCCATTCTCCTTGCAGATCTCCGCATACAAATCCACAGACGGGCGGCGGATTCGTTTTTGTGTATCCAAGTCCAAGCCCCAGAGACCGAAGCGCTGCGTCCAACCGCGCTCCCATTCAAAATTATCCACCAACGACCAATGGAAATATCCCTTCACAGGCCAATTGAAATTGACCGTGCGCCACACCTGATGCAAATGCTGCACCAAATAGCGCGGACGTAAGTGATCGTCAAAATCCTCCACGCCATTCTCGGTGATGATGATGGGCAGGTTTGGATACGCTCGCACGATCCACTTGATGGAATCATAGATACCTTGGGGAATATTCGCGATCATCCCTGTAACGCTCATATCCGCATTTTTGGGATACCCGCTATTCGAAAACATCTGACTCGCGTTGACAAGGTCGAACCAAACCGTATCTACAGAGTAATAATTCAAACCGAGGTAATCCTGCGTCCCCTTGGCTTCAGGGATGTTGAATTTGCCAATGGGTGTTTTCATCACTCCGGTTGAGATCGCCGTGGGAAAACCCATGTTCACGCCCTCATAACGGATATTGCGCATCAACCGATCCAAAGGTGACCAGCTCAAGCGCGGCACCATGGGGCGGTAATGCAAGGCATACCCCACACGCGCTTCCGGCTGCAACTCATGGATGGCACGATACGCAGCGGCATGTCCTTTAACCATGTTGGCGATCACCATCATGGCTTGCTTCAAATCTTTTTTACCGGGCGGAAAATCTCCCGTAACATAACCACTCAGTGCGTATACATTCGGCTCATTGATCGTCACCCACAGGTTGGTGTATTCCTTCAATGAATCCACCATCTTACGCACATATTTCTCGAACAATGGCACGATCTCTTCTGTTTCCCATGCGCCGCGTTCCGTCACCCACAGCGGATCGGTGAAATGATGCAACGTTACCAAGGCGGTCATATTGCGGTCACGCAATCCGCGCAGCATGGTGCGATATTTTTCGATGGCATCTTCATCCCATCTATCGGGCGTCGGTTGCACGCGGCTCCATTCAATGGAGAGACGATGCGCGTTCTGTCCCGTTTCAGCGGCGCGGTCGAAATCCTCGCGCCAGCGTCCGCCCCACCAATCGGCAGCCACCGCCGCCGAACCGTTGGTATGACCTTCCTGTTCCCACTTCCACCAATTGTTGTTCGTATTGTTGCCTTCCACTTGATGCGAAGCGGTCGCCGTCCCCCATAAAAATCCTTTTGGAAAATGATAAGTGCCTTGAGGCATGATGTTCTCCGTTTGTGCAGGGGCGAGGTAACCTCGCCCTTACTTGCGATTCAAGTACGCCAAATACAACGCCACCGACCCCGCCACAGCGGCGTTCAACGATTCGATTTTGCCTTTCATGGGCAGTTTCAAAACGATGTCACACTTCTTGCGAGTCAGTTCGTGGATGCCTTCACCCTCAGAGCCGACGACGAGTCCCAATGCCCCTTTGAGATGACGGGAATTCGCCTCTACCTCCGCCCCGGCTTGGTCCAACCCTACGAGCCAGATGTCTGCATCTCGAAGCGCATCCATCGCCTGCGAAAGATTCGACTTGGCAATGAGCATATGCTCGCTCGCCCCCGATGACGCATTCACCGCTGACGGTGTCACCTCCACCGAGCGTGCCAGCGGAATGATGATGCCATGCACACCCACTGCCTCCGCCGTGCGGATGAGCGTGCCAAAGTTCTGCGGGTCTTGCAGTGAGTCGAGGATGAGGATAAAAGGCGGCTCGTCTTTGACACTATCCAGAATATCGACCACATCCGCGTATGGATAGCCGCTGACCTCCGCCACCACGCCTTGATGATGCTGGTTGACCTTATCCAACTTGGTGCGCGGCGCACGAAAGACTTTGATCTTTCTCTGCTGCGCGAGTTTGACGATCTCGGCTAATGTACCTTTTTCCTGTGCCCCTTCGGCGATCTCTATCGAAAAGATCTGCCTGCGTTTGGCAAGCAAGGCTTCATGAACGGCATTGCGTGAATAGATGAATTCTTTCATATCGAAGTGTATTTTACTTGATAACGATATGGTCTTACACAAATCCACTTAAGCGATAGAATCACATCATTCCAAGGAGTTTCAATGAAAATTAAATTTCTCTTTTTACTGGTATTACTTTTGCTTGCCTCACTGGCTTGTTCATTAATTGGCACATCTGCACCAGAGACGTCTGCGCCGCCGGTTGAGAATGTTTCGCCAACCTTCACACCCATCCCCTCGTTCATACCTGAAGCACAAACAGCCCCAGCGGCGTTAAGCTCTGGGTTGACGATGCAATCGTCGGCGGTGGAAGAGGCGGGGGCTGAACCACCCTATACCATCAAGGCACAAGCCCCATATTTGCAAGGCTCTGATGATGTGCGAGTCCAAAACTTCAATACCTATCTTAAACAGATCGTCCAAACCGAAATTGATAGTTTCAAGACTGGCACCCTTGCATACGCCAGCACGCCGCCCATCGTGAATGGAAGTTCGTTGGATATTCAGTACAGCGTGTTGGGGCAGCGCGGCGATATTTGGAGCATTCAATTCCTTATCTATTTTTATAGCGATGGCGCGGCGCACCCCGGGCATTACAGTATCTCGGTCAATTACGACCTGGCGAATGGACGCGCAATAACGTTGGATGAACTTTTTCTGCCCGGCTCCGATTACCTGACCACGCTCTCCGAGATTTGCAAGAACGATATTCTCACACGCGATCCGGGTTTTGAATCTTTCATCAGTGGTGCTGACCCGTTGCCTGAAAATTACACGCGTTGGAATCTTTCGAATGAAGGTTTCCTTGTGATCACATTCGATGAATACCAAGTCGCGCCGTATGCCGCCGGTCCGCAGACGGTGACGATCCCCATCTCGCAGTTACAAAGCATTGCCAACCCGAATGGCATTCTCCCGCTGTTTACGCAATAAGCGCCATGTATGATCACACTTTCTGAATTTTTCAAACTCAACCGCGAGATCATTCTGTTCGTTTATGGATTGGTCTTTTTCCTGCTGGGCTTTGCAATCATTTTGCAAACGCGTCGTTCGTCACGGCTCGACCTTGCACGCAGTCTGCGTTGGCTGGCAGCGTTTGGGATCACACATGGCTTTTACGAGTGGGGCGACCTGTTCATTCCCATTCAGGCGGAGTATTTATCTGAGAACACTGAACAACTGTTGTATTTTTTTCACAAGCTTTTGTTGGCGGTATCGTTTCTCTGTCTCTTCGAGTTTGGTGTGGCTGTTATGCCTTCCAGCAGGCGTTCGAGCGGGCTGCACTGGGAGACCATCGTTGCCTTTGTGGTCTGGGTCGTTTTTGCTTTTATCCTTTTTCCTGGCGACCCGCTTGATGTTGAATGGAGGCGGATAGCAAATGCTTTTGCAAGATACTTGGTCGGTTTTCCCGGCGGGCTGCTTGCAGCCTATGGGTTACGCGCGCACACCCTTCAGCGCATTGCTCCGCTAAATGTGCCCAAGATCGTGAAAATGTTCCAGGTTGCCGGGATCTCGCTGATGCTCTATACATTGCTTGCCGGTACAACCCCACCCCCTGTAGAATTCTTTCCCGGAAATATTTTGAACACTCAAACCTTCGAAGATTTTACAGGCGCCCCGCCAATGGTATTCCGTTCGTTGTTTGGAGCAGTGATCGCTTTTACGTTGATCCGCGCGTTGGAAATTTTTGATCTCGAAACCGAGCGGCGCATCGAACAATTGGAACAGCAGCAGATCATCAACGCTGAACATGAACGCCTCGCCCGTGATTTGCATGATGGCGCCATTCAAAAGGTGTACACCGCCGGATTATTAGTGGAATCGGCGGAACGCATCGCGGACCCGCAAAGCGAACTGGGCAAACGCCTCAAACGTGCCGTGAGCGTACTCAGCGATTCGATCCTTGACCTACGCCGCAACCTCGCCGAACTACATGCCCACACACAGACACCCAGCAAACCACTTTCGGTTCTTCTACATGAGATCGCAGAAAACCCGAATTACAACTCGATGGTCAAGGTTTCGGTACAGGCAGAACTGCCCGTAGAGAAAAACATGTCTGACCGGCGGACTGGGCATTTGCTGGCAATCGTCAACGAGGCAATGGCAAATGCCGTACGCCATGCACAGGCAGATGGTGTGCAGATCCGCGCAAAAGATAAGGGAGAGTTGCTTCATGTTCAAATTCAGGACAATGGCAAGGGGTTCCCGCCTGAATTAAAGAATGGATATGGGCTCAGAAATATGCGCGATCGTACCCGTCTGCTCAACGGCAAGATCGATTTTGAAAATAACAAAGGTTTACTTGTAACCTTGGAAGTTCCGTGGAAGGATTAAATGACAAAGACCCGCATTCTTTTAGTGGACGACCATGATATTGTCCGCCTTGGTCTGATGACCTTATTGAACGACCAGCCGGATATGGAAGTGATCGGCGAAGCCAGTACCGCCGCCGAAGCCGTGCGCCAGACCGAGCTACTCTCGCCCGATGTGGTTCTAATGGACATTCGTCTGCCTGGCGAGGGCGGCATTGAAGCCACACGGCAGGTGACAACAAAATTCTCAAATGTCAAAGTGGTGATGCTGACTTCCTTTGCTGATGATGAGTTGGTAATGCGTGCCATCAGTGCGGGAGCGGTTGGGTATGTGCTGAAACAAGTCGGGAATGAAGAGCTGATTCGCGCGATCCAGGCTGCGGCGAGGGGTGAGGCGTTGCTCGATCCATCGACCACGGCGCGATTGTTGAGCCGTGTCCGTGAGGCAGATCGCAAGGCGCAGGAAGATGCCTTTCGTGAATTATCTGACCGTGAGATGGATGTCTTGGTGCATTTGGCAAAAGGCAAGACCAATGCCGAGATCGCGTCGCTGTTGAATTTGAGCGAAAAGACCGTTGGGAATTACGTAAGCAACATGTTCGAGAAATTGCATTTGAACAATCGTATCGAACTTGCAGCCTATGCTTACGAACATCATTTATTCGAGAGGATGGGGCGGGAATAAAATGACGCAGCGCGAGATTTAATCTCGCGCTGCGTTTTTCAAAAGGAGGGTGAAAATTACGATTTAGCGGGGCATGAAGACCATGCTGGAGACGCCATATTGGAAGGCATGGCGAACCTGGGCATTTTCGAAGATGGCGAGACCGAAGAAGTATTGAGCGGTCAGGTCATTGAATTGCACGTCGGTTTCAGAGCCGGTGACGAGCGCGCGGCTGAATTCGATGGTCCACTTGCCATCTGCCCATTTCCATCCGGCAGAGATCTGACCACGGTCACCAACGATCTCAGATTTGACAATGCCAGGGATGATGGTGCCAGCAGGCATGGCGTCAAGTTCTTCCTTGGTCACAGCCACTTTTTCGCTGTCGAGAATATAGCCGGGGTAACCAGTAGTTGCATCGTAACCAGAGGAGATGAAGCCAGGCATGGATTTGTCGGGAACGGTCTTGGTGGAGTCGTTGGGGTCAGGCATGCTGGCGAAGTTATCAGAGTAACCACCAGAGTCTTTGGCATCGCTCTTGCGTCCAGCTTCCTTGGCTTTCTCAGCATCGAAGCGGGTTGCATCGAGATATTGGTCATCGATCTGGTTCAAGTTTCGGACGGATTTCCAGTGCCAGATATCGCCCAATTCGCCTTCATTCTCGTTGTACTTGTTGCCGTAAGGTTTCACATCAGCATTTTCGCCGTCATGACAGGCAGTGGCACAACCCTTGTCATTGAATTCAGCAATGCTGTTATTGATGTTCCAGATCATGGCGAACTTATCTTCATAATACAGATTGTTGTCGCCGCCCTTGTCATTCGGGTCCTTGTCCTGTTTCCAGGTTCCATCTTCCTGCTTTACCCAGGGAGAGCGGTAGAAAGACTCGGTTGGGTCTTCGTAGTTCAAAAGGAAATACACGGTATCTGCAGTGTAAACAGCCTTGAGTTCAGCTTTGGTTTCGAAATTATTGAAGCCGTTCTGAACTTCGATCTCGATCGCTTCGGCATTTGCCCACATGGCATCATCCGCAACACCGTCGAGAGTGGGGGCGGCATCTACTGGGTAGGCAACCAAGGCGCCTTTGGGTGCATCAAATGCGGGAGCAGGTGCCTCGGTAGGGGCTTCTGTTGCAGCTTCGGTGGCAACAGGTTCTTCGACAACCGGCGCTTCTGTAGCGGGGGTTCCGCATGCAGTAAGCAGCATGGATGCCAAAACGATCAGGGACAAAATAGACATCAGTTTTTTCATGGTGAAACTCCTCATTAATATTTATCGGCGATATATGCGATATTCGCTCTTATGATCTTTTCATATATCCATCTCTAGTTTATGGAGATTCACTGTTTGAGGTTAGAGGAGGCTTCCCCTGATTTAATAGGGGAATTAAGGCGCACCTTCGAGACATGGAAAGGCGGGCATATAATTGAGAAAGAGGAATTTGGAATGAAGCCCACACTCGACATCCCCTTTCTTTTCACCACGCGCATCATCCGCATGTTCTGTTACGGATTTTTATCCGTCGTACTCGTGCTGTATCTCTCTGAAGCAGGACTCACCGAGCAGCAAGCAGGTCTGCTCTTCACGTTCACGCTTGCTGGAGATGCGGGCATCTCGCTCTACCTCACCACCCATGCCGATGGCTTTGGGCGAAAGAAAACGCTCATCATCGGTGCCTTGCTGATGCTTGGGGCAGGTATCGTTTTTCTGCTGACCAACAATCTCATCGTTCTATTGATCGCCGCCATCATTGGGGTTATTAGCCCAAGCGGCAATGAGATTGGTCCATTCCTTTCGGTGGAGCAGGCAGGGCTTAGTCAACTAGTGCATGACAAGCTGCGCACCAAAGTCTTCGCATGGTACAACCTCGCAGGTTCATTCTCCACCGCCATTGGCGCGCTGATGGGCGGCTGGCTGGCGCAGTTATTGCAAGCCTCTGGCTGGTCTGCGTTCGATTCATATCGTTATATTCTGACCGGCTATGCCGTAGGTGGTTTTCTGATCGCCATTCTCTTCATGCAAATTTCCCCCGCCATCGAAGTGAAGAACGAAACCAATCATGCGAAAAAAGTTCTGGGGCTGCATCAATCGCGCAAAGTTGTTTTCAAACTTAGCAGCTTTTTTGCTCTCGATGCTTTCGCAGGTGGTCTCATCGTGCAAAGCATGATCGCTTATTGGTTCCATGTTAAATTCGGCGTGGACTCGGGCATCCTTGGCAGCATCTTTTTCGGCGCGAATATTCTCGCAGGCATTTCGTCGCTGCTTGCTGTCAAACTTGCGGATAAATTCGGGCTGATCAACACGATGGTCTTCACGCACATTCCATCCAACATTCTTTTGATCCTCGTGCCGCTGATGCCTTCCCTGCCTCTCGCGATCGGACTCCTACTCCTGCGCTTTAGTATTTCTCAAATGGATGTACCCACGCGTCAATCCTACACGATGGCTGTTGTGGCTCCAGACGAACGGTCCGCCGCTGCAGGCGTGACCGCTATCGCGCGATCTGTGGGCGCTTCCCTCTCCCCTGCATTGACCGGAATCTTCTTCAGCATTCCCAACTTGTTGAGCGTCCCTTTCTTCCTCTGCGGCGGATTGAAGATCGTGTATGACCTTCTGCTTTGGCGCGAGTTCAGCGCTGTCAAGCCGCCCGAAGAAACATGATCGATGTGATAAAAATCCTATCCATTCGTATTTATCTGTGGTTAACTAGTTTTGGAGGAACCCATGTCTACTGCCCCTAAATCAGAAATCCTGCACATTGCTGAAATGGTCAATTATCAAGAAGGCTCAGTTGTCAGCCGTCAGATCACCAAAGAAGAAGCTGGCAATGTCACTTTATTTGCGTTTGATACTGAACAAGGATTAAGCGAACACACAGCCCCTTTTGATGCCCTCGTCCACGTTCTCGAGGGTGAAGCCGAAGTGACCATCTCTGGCAACCCGCATCGTCTATCCGCTGGCGATGCCATCATCATGCCTGCCAACGAACCACATGCATTGAAAGCCATTCAGAAATTCAAGATGTTGTTGACGATGATACGGTCAAAGCTCCCTGCAGAGGGTGGTCCGAAAATTTGACCCATACAAAAAGAAGGCTGTTTCACAGCCTTCTTTTTGTACATCAATATCAACACTGGTTTTACAATTTCGTTACCACTTCGGGATCATCTTGATACTTCAATAAGCGTAGCCCTTCGAGCCGCAGAGCTTCTGGGAATAACGCTTTGTAAATATTGCAGTTCGGCGATTTGACATCATACCGTCCGGTAGCGCGATATGTTTCCAATGGGCAGCCGCCTGTACACCAATGCTTCCATTCACAAGTCTTGCAGCCTTCCTTCTCCATCACCGGCAGATTCTGGATACCTGTTTGGTCTGCACGAATCAGCGCCAGCGGGTCCACTGCATGGACATCCGCCACCGGCTTGCGAATGTGCATCTGACACTTGGCAACCTGTCCATTCTGGTCAAAGACGAGGTAGTTCTGTCCCACACCACAGGTGTGGATGTGCGGAACAGCAAGGTTTACCCTGTCGATCAATGCGGCGAGCAAACTTCTTTGAGGCATTCGCTCTTCAATGACCTTGTAAGCGGCAAGTACTCCGCGGATGATTCTTTCATCGTCCAGCCGCATATCGGTATTTGAAGAGGACAATTCATTCTCACGATAAAAGTTCAAGCTGAAAGGCAGGTCACGATCCAGAATCCATGCCATGACATCTGCCAATCCATCTGCTGTGCGGCTGCTGACTGTTACTGAAATGTCCGGCACGACACCATGCGCCAGCGCCAGGTCAATGGCTTCTGATACATCTGCGAATGTCCCTCGCCCGCCTGCATAGGGTCGGTGACTATCGTGATAATTACCCAATCCATCGAGCGAGATCATGAGACGCAAATCAAATGTTTTCAGCATCTCAACCATCTCCACTGTCAGGAGGGTTCCATTGCTCAAGACAACACCGTCCAGATCGAGTCTATGCTTTTCTGCAAGTTGTTGAGCATAGGTATGTAAGGTTATTAATGTCGCAAAACACAAGAGCGGTTCGCCGCCTGCGTATTTGATCTTGACTTGTTTGAATCCATTTACCAACGCCGAGCGGAAGATGGCATCCATGGCGGCATAACCCGTTTCAAGTGACATATCCTCACGCACATGTGGAAGATAGCAATAGGAACAGCGCAAATTGCATCGGTCCGTGAGGTGCAGCCAGGATGTAAGAATATGATTCTGTTCTTTAGGGGATGCTTTTTCCATACTGGGCAATAAAAGCCCGGCGGCGACCAATGATCGCCAAAACTCTCTCGTGGGAGCATCGACCGGCGAATCCATTTTCGGGTGCAGATTCGCTAAACTGGAAAACAGATCCCAGCCTCGGTCATTTAAAAGAGCCGGGCGTGATGAATCTGCTGAGCAAACTAGGTGAAGTCCATGATCCAGTTTCATCGAAGCGATGATGGAAGCGGGATGAAGATCGCGCGCATTAAATCCATCACCAGCCTCTGCCGAGATCGGCAACGTGGGCGGACACGCATCACACTGGCCCGTAGCATGCGCCACGGGCCGATGGTCAAAGATGACGCCGGACATTTCTCGAAAAGCGAATTTTGTCGACATGTTATTTAACTGTGCCTCCCCATTGCGCAAAGAAACCCAGCGCTTCTGGATGATGTTCCACTAAATTGTTTTTCTGCCAGACAGCATACAAGGACTGTCCGATCTTCGCCTTGGTATTCACCGGCAGTTTCAACTCTTTGAGATAAGTATCAAGTATCTCTAATTGCTTTTGAACGGAATATTCTTTGTAGGTTTCGTAACGCGCCAGCAGATAGAAGGCTTTTTGATAGTAATCAATTGCCTTGGAAAGATTTCCACGCGAAGCACCCAACACAAGATCGCCAAGGTGCCGCAGGATCATTCCCTCTACACGAGAGTAGGTCATATCTGGCCAGGTGACTTTGTATTCGCGATACAGACGTTCGAATTTTGCTGCGGTTGAAAAATCTTTTTCGACCACGGCAAGTTTGGCAAGGTCTCCAAGATTATTTAGTTCATGATATGCATCGGAAATTTCCCGGCTGGCTTCATAACTCTGTTCAAAAAGCGTTTTGGCTTTTTTGGGTTTTCCACCTTCCAACTGGAGATGCGCAAGACGATGCAGGATCATTGCCCGATCTTTTTGGATGCGATAGTCAAGCGCCATTTTCAATTCGCGTTCGGCATTTTTGCGATCCCCCATCATCCTATACACAAACCCCAACCCGGCGTGGATGCGGCTTTGCCATTCGACATCGCGGGCTTTGAATTCGTCCAATGCCAGTTGGAAATATTCCATGGCTTCATCGTAGCGCCCCATCTTGATGTAGATGTGACCGTACACTTCATACAAAGCGCCTATGCCGCGGCCAAAACCGATCTTTTTCCATAGTTCCTTTGCCTGTTCGCAGAGTGCCAGCGCCGGGTTGTAACGCCCTTGTTGGCTGTATACATACGCAAGATTATTAAGGATCCATGCGCGACGCAGTTCATCGCCAGTACTGAAACTCAACTCCAATGCCTGTTGATAATCAATGATCGCTTTGTCCACATTCCCGATTTGCCGATACCCCCATCCTCTAGCATTCAAAGCTGGGACCAGACTGCGGAAGTCTTTCTCTGCCTTACAAATGCGGACCGCTTTTTCAAATTTGTCTTTACCTTCTGTCAACTTACCCAAACGGATCTTTATGTTCCCATGTTGGATGATCATATCCACACGCTGCTGCGGCGTAAGGGATTTATCTTTTAAGACCTGTGTTGTAAGTCTATCCGCTTCAATGTAATCCCCTGTATCCAATGAGGCTTTTACCTTACGGCTGTTCACTTCATATTTTAGCTCTGCAGGAAGCTGTGGAAGGTAGGACTCCACCTTTCGCAGCAAAACCTCACGATACGGAAAATGATACGCGCGTGTTGCCCTATCAAAAATATCTGCAAATATATGAATACCTTCTTTCGGGTCAATATAAAGCGAATGAGACAGGAGCTGTTCGCGAATATCCCATAAATATTGTTTCAATGCCTCGGTCTTCGACATGACATCGAGTGACACACCTGATTTCGGTATCCGTTCAGAAGCGGCTTGTTCCTCTAATTTTTTTAGGGCATTCTGGAGTTCTGTTTGTTCATGAAGGAAATAATCCACAGCAATGCGGCTGTCTCTTCGCTGACGATCTCCATCCGGATCGATATATGGCCAGACATAATTCTCAACCATCATTCTGATCTCGTCATGCAATGATATCCGCCCATCTGGCAATACTTTGATCGTTGTTTTCCTCTTTGCTTCTTCAAACAGGTCTTTTGCTTCCTTTTCACCAATATTCAAAAATTCGGTGATCATTTTTTGCGATAACGGATAGACTCGCGACATGACGAAAACAAGCCGATCCATGGAGTCGCGCATGTCCATGATCTGTCGCACCAATTGGACCTCAAAGTCTTGCCGCAGTTTTCCACTTTTCCGCTTGGAAAGCGCCTTAATCTCTGAAAATGTTTTATGGACCAGAATCTCCGGCATCAGGTTGCGTGAGATCGCTTCCACTGTCAGGTCAATGAGAATGGGTCTTCCGCCAACCAAAAGCACAAGTTTTTTGCATATACTGGGCGGCAATGCCACATGCAGGGAACGTTGTTTCTGATCGAGATAAAGTTCGCCAAACTTTTCATCTTCCAACGGTTCCCACTTGATCAACTCAACGCCTTTCTTGAATTTGCTGTTCAACAGATCAAGCAGACGATCATTCTTCCGGCTAACCAACAAGATGAATGTATTCTCGGCATGCTGGAACAGATCACAAGCATGCTGCCAGACCTTTTCTTCCACCTTTTCGACCGTATCAAACAATAAAATTCGGCGTTTCTTCTTTGAAGATTGATTGAAGGTCTCTATCAACCATTTTGTCACATGATCGCTTTGACGTAGAAGCGTTTCTTCACTAACCCCTGCTTCTTCCATTTTTTGCCTATCGAGCGTTTCCCGCAGATACTGCTTTAGTGGTTTTTCGCCCAGCCATTGAACCAACGTACGGTCGAGATTCTCTGGAATATGAAGCGAACGATCATCAAAATCGATGATCGGGCTGAATTCATATCCTTTCTTTCTCAAGTGCCCATACCGAATCAGAACTTCTTCCAGCAGTCTTGTCTTACCGCTTCCCCCGGGTCCCTGGATCCACAAAATATGTCTTTCCCCCGATCTCAATATATGTTTTTCAATAAGACCAAGTTCTTCATTTCGATCAACGAAAGGAATTTTATCCGCCATGACACGCCTCCTACTTTGAATATCTCTTGATCTCAGCTCTTAGTTTTTGGAAAGGTTCATCGTTGTAATGTCCATCACGCAGGAAGTAATTCACCGAGAAACGGAACTCCCACTGTGTGTCTTTATCCATTTCAGATAACAAAGCATCCACTTCTTCACGCCAGTCTGCTAGTTTTTGCTTGGTCTTTTTACGAACTTGCATGATCGAAGAAACTTCTTTGTTGAACTCCTTTGATATTTTGGCTCGGAAAGCAGGGTGGTCAATGCCATTCCCTGCATGCTGCAACAGATATTGGTTGAACATTTCAACGATCCATTTTTCAGGGAGCTGGACATCGGGAGATAATAACTGTTCCTTACATATCTGATACGCATCCTTACAATACCCCTCATACAAGTTCTGGTTTGTCTGGCGCAAATGGATCAAGACCAGTTGACGAATAATGCCATCCTGTAGAAAACGACCATCGCCGGTATACAGATAACTGGCTGTAAGCATATCGCGCAGGTCGATCTCATCCCGCATTCCCTTTATTGGGCAACACTCAATAACATGCCGCAAAACGCGATTATTTACATAACGATATACACTCAGACGATTGATCGCTTCTTGTATCTTTTTATCCCGGTAATTCAACCCATTCCAAACCTTCTCAGTTACGTCGCGAACGATCTGATCCCATATCACTTCCTGGGCAACCGAGACAAATCTCTCAATTGGAATATCACCCGATTTATACAGACTCAACGCCGAACTCATACACCCGGGATGTCCTCCTGTCAGGAATAAGAGATGGGCAACAAGTTGATCCAACTTCTTCTTTTCAATCTCCGGCAAATAAATTTTTGCAGACTTGTAAACTACATCATATGTGAAAGGAGAAAGGATCTTATTGATAAAAGGCAGTTGATCGCGGAATATCTTTATGCTTTTTTCTGTTGCAATGTTTCTACCAGCAAGAATGACCCGAAAAAGGCTGGGGGTTGCAGAACGTGAAAAAGCATCCAAGTCAGATAATATTTCCCAAACTTGAGGGATAAATTTTTCCAGAATATCCTTTGCAAGAGTAGGCGACGGGTCGCCATCCAGATCGATCAATAATGCCACCCCAGCAGGCATGGAATCTTCCGGATATTTTTTCTTGAGCGCACCGCTTAACCGAAAACCCCAATCAGAACCTGTGCCTGAACTCAATTCAAGACCAAGTTGTTCAGCCAGCTTTTTGGTTAGCGTTTCAAGATCACACTCCCTCTTTACGGATACCAACGCATGAATCCAGTTTCTCTTATTTGCAAAGTGCTCATCCAACTTATGTAAAAGCCAGGTTTTTCCATACCCTGCTGGAGCATCTACCAAAAAATATTGTCCACCTGAAGACGCAGTTGCAGTAATATCTTCGATTTCATCAACTCGATTTACAAATCTCACCGATGAAAAGGCATCCATGGATACGATCTTCGATGCCAATTCTTTTTTATCAATCTCCTCCCGTTTGTCAGCATTTGTTTTGTTCTCAGCGATCTCAAACAACGGCGCGAAAGAAATGCCTTGTGGCATTTTTCGTCGTAAGGTATTTGCTTGAGAACGCAATGCGCGAATTAATTTTTCATACCCCTTTTCTTCAAACAGATCCACCCATTGCTTATCTTGTAACTCATCAGGTATGGAACATTCTTCCAATCTAGCTGGTATCAAATAGATCTCCCCCTCTGGTCTTTCTTCTGCCGCAGTCAAAGCTTGCTTGATCTCTCTGTGAATATTGCCTTCTCTTGTCACCGCCTGTTTCGTCAAACACACGATTACAACATCTGATTTCTTGATCGCTTTTTGGATCTCAGTCTTTCGGATTTGCCCCGGCAAGAGTTTTTCCTCATCCAACCAACAATCAATACCGTCGGCAAGCAGTCGGCGATGTAGCTTGTCTACAGGTTCACGGTCTCCCCTTCTGTAGCATAAAAAAACGCGCAACAGGTTATTTGTCATAATCCCTCACCATGACGAACCCCTTTTTAAGAGCAAAAAATTATTTTTGCTTAATCATTATAGGCAATGCAATATTCAAAGTCAATTAGATTTGGCGTGACATTACTCCTTTTTATAAGGAAATTACACTCGGCTTCACCCCCAACTCATCGATCAGCCCATTTAACTCTTCGTCCGTCAGCCTTCGCCCCTTCCCGGCGTAGGTGGTGAGCATGGCTTCGGTGGTGTTTGTGCCAAAGGAGCGACCGTCGTAGCGCGGGGTGGTGGTGATGACGGTTTTTACGCCTCTTTCCTTCAGGAGTTTGATATTCTCTTCCGTCGTTGTATTCGTCACGACGGTTTTGCCTGCCAAACTCTTCGGCATGTATTTGCGCATGAAGAGAAAATCACCTGCAATCAAATCGGATTCTTCGAAATATTTGACATATTTCGGCTCGTGCTCGGCGCCATCACTGCCATAGAAGATCATGGACATGGGAAAGTGACTGACGATGGGCAGCATCACTCTGGCGACTCGCTTGAAGGCAGGGATGCCATAAATGGGAAGTGGCACGCCCAGCGCCACCATGAGATCGCCGAACACGGCTCTTTCGCTGACCTCCGCAACTGCCTGCGCCAACCCAAGCCGATCCACAGCGACGGGGACGAATGCCTGCTTGAAATGTACCTCACCCAAATCAGCTTTGGCTAGCTCGAAGACTCGCCGCTCGAGGGTGTGTTTGAGTCCGCGGCCGTCGCAGAGTGGAGTCTGCTTGATGCCAGAAACAAGCTTGAGCGCGGCATGAAGCGGATATTCCTTTTCATCCAAGCGGAGATAGAGGTCCACGCCGCCAACACCAAAGGCATCCACTTTTCCGTCGAGTTCAAGATACAGTTGACGGGCTTTTTCCACATCGCCATCGGTGCCAATGCGTTCAACTTGAATTTCCACACCATTGAGGTTGACGATAACTTTCTTATCGCGCTTTGAACTTCCAAGACTGATGCCTACTGCTCGCTTCATAGACTGTCCTTTGAAAAAAAACATCCCGCACATAAATGTTGCGGGATGTTTTTGATTTTATTTCACTTGAAATGTTGGGATTGCGCCGTTGGTGAGGATCAAATTCGGGAAGACCCCTTCGGGTGTGTATATGAATTTATCCGTTTCCTTGATGGCACTTGCGTTTGCCAATGCGATCTGTAATGCGACATATGTTGGGTGCGCCGCATACATTTCTGCCAGCGCCAGTTCTTTTGCGATATCTACTTGCGCCTGTTCGTTTGCAACTGCCTGCTGGGCTTGTGTCAATTCCAACTGAGCCTGCGCATTGATCGTTTCCTGCTCGATCACCGCCAGTTCAGCTTCAAGCTGTTGTTGCTTCAACTCTTGCAACACGGCTTGTTGACGTGCCTCTTCCTGCAACTTGGACTGTTCCACACGGATGCGACCTTCTTCCGCGGCTTGTTGTGCTGCGGCTTCTTGCTTGGCTTTTTCTGCATCCTGCTTGGCTTTCTCGGTGGCGAGACGGCTTTGAACGATGGCATCCAACGCTGCTTGTACTTCGGGTGAGATAGAGATTTGCGGCACAGCCACATTACGAACTTCAAGCCCAAGCGGTTCGGCGAGCGCGCTCAATTCATCATCAATGCACGCGCGTAGGTCATCACGCCCGGAACCGATGACGGCTTCGTCGAACTTTTTATCACCCACGCAGACTTTCATTGCCTGCAGGGTGAAGGCGGTCATGCGTTGTTCCAGTGCGGCATCGTCCATGTAAATATTGCGATAGCGCGAGAAGTTCGATATCACGATATCTGCCTCGCGCGGACGGAACACATCTGCCGTGACTTGTAAGCCGATGCGTTGTTTGTCGATGGTGATCAGTTCAGGGTCATCGACTGTGATGGCAACAGCGCTGGTCTTGATCTTGACCAAGTCTACGAACAAGCCGAAATCATAGGCAATGCCGGGTTGACGTACACCCTGAATTTCACCCGCTTCAATGGTCAGACCGACTTCATCATTCTCGATGACCTTGAAATACCAAAACGAACTGCTGAAATTGGCAATGAGGATCACTACAATAAGCGCAATGACTGCGCCAATGATCCAGCGTGGAAAGGATGAAAAGCTAAAACGGGGTGTTGATGGTGGGGGTGGCGGCGAACTTTGACTCTGTTTTTGATTCTGTGCGTTCGGATTCTTCATACATTCTCCTCCTTGAACATATTTTTAATTACCACTAACGAACGGATTATACATCCTCTCATGTCCAACTGTCGTCTGCGGACCATGACCCGAAAGTAGGATAGTTTCATCGGGCATGGTGTAAATTTGTTCACGGATGCTTTTCTCCAGCGTATCGAAGTCACCACCAGGCAGATCGGTTCTCCCAACACCTTCGTTGAAGATCAAGTCGCCACAAAAGCAGATGTTTTCCTTCGGTACATATAAGACACAATGTCCGCGAGTGTGACCGGGCGTAAAGCGGACTTCGAAGTCGTTCGAGCCGAGTTTCATTGTCATGCCGTGGATCAGGTCAATGGTCGGTTCGGGACCCGGATCTATATCCAACCCAAAGACCGCGCCACCACCACCTTGTCTCCACAAGACATGGTCATCGGGGTGAAGCGCCACATGCGGAAGCGGATTCATCGCATCCGCGATCGCCGCCGCGCCGCCGATATGATCGAAGTGGGCATGCGTGTACCAGAGATGACCGATGCGCCATCCGCGTTTTTGGGCTTCACCTAAAATGATATGACCATCCCATGACGGATCAATGACGACGGCTTCTTTTGTTTCAGGGTCTGCGACGAGATAAGCATTGGTGGAAGCAGGTCCAAGAGTGAATTGAACGATTTCAAGCATGGGGAGCCTTTCGATTTACGATTTACGATTGCAAGTCTGCTGTTGGAGTTTCGATCTTGCGCGGAGAGAATGAATAGCTGACAATTATAGAAACGACGATCAAACCAATCGCAATGGGGTAAATGAAATAAGGATTGCGGTCAAAGATGAAACCAGCAATTGGCGGTGCGATGATGAAAATGATCGAACTGACCGTTTCCATCGCGCCATAGGAAAGCCCCATTTGTGAGCTGTGCACCAGTTCGCGGGCTTGTGCCATTGCCATGGGACGCGCCGCACGAAAACCTCCGAGCAGAAAATATCCGAGCATGAAGATCGGCAGCCCAGCACCTTGCCAGATCAACACCGCAAACAGGATGACCATGAACTGAGCCACAACAAATCCGCGGCGCGGTTGGAGGCGGCTCAGCAACAACATCATCACAGAATTTCCTAACGCACCGGCAGAGAAGATCCAACCGGTTTCGGTCAGGGTCAACTCACGAACACCTTTAAGAAAGTTTGGCGTCAACGGTTGGGCAACATAAAGTGCAAAGACCACAAAAGCATAAATCATCAAGAAGTTCACAAAGCGAGTGTTCTTCAATAAATTTTGCGGCGGCGCCGATGGGTCATGTACATCGAGCGGCTGCGACTGAATGAATATCAAACTCAAATTTGAGAATACAAAAACAACGAATGCCACCAGATAACTGGTGTTCATACCGTAATTTTCAGCGATCCAACCACCAGTTACAGGTCCGAGCGCCATGCCAAAACTGAACATCGAAGAGATCACCGAAAGCACCCGCCCCACTTCCAAGTCACCGCGCGCGGCGGTCACGTAACTGTTCAAAGGCGAGGCAACGAACGCTGTCAGACCGTAGCCGAACAAACCGACCAAATAAAGCGGCAATGCATTGGCAAGCCCCATCACAAGCGTGGAAACCATCCCGATCGCCCAGGCAGCGATCAGCAAAGGTCTGCGTCCAATGCGGTCTGAAAGATGTCCGCTGGGCAAATGAGTAACAGCCATAAAAAAGCCGAAAGCACCCAAAGCGAACCCCACTTGTTGTTTGCTCAACAAAAAGTCTGTCTCCAAACGGATCGGCACAAAATTAAAGAACATCCCCTCGCCCACTCCCCATAAGAACAAGGCGACGGCAATAGAAACCAAATTTCGATTCAAATTTTCCTCTTTGATAAAGACCTACATGGTCTTTTCACTCATGACGCTTAATAAAATCGTGGGCTAATGCGAACACCTGATGACGAGCCGCATCTCGCGTGACAACGTGACCTGCCTCAACCACATAAGCTTTTGATTTGTCTGATACATTAACCAGCCCATCGTAAAGCCGCTCGATATTTTCAGGCAACACATACTTATCGTTCTTCGAATGGATCAACAACACAGGCTTCTTCACCAAAGGCAACGCGGCACGCATTTCCCCCAACAATGCTTTCATCTCCGCAATTGACCTGATCGGGTTCTGTGGATACGAAATATGATCCTTGAACGCTTCCTTATCGAACCATGAAGCGCCCGGCACCTCTGTAGATTTTGGCAAATATGTTTTGAAATAGCTATACAGTTTGATGAACCAAATGGGATAGTCTTTCGGGTCATTGGGTAACGTATACGGCGTGGACATCGCCACCACACCAGCCACATCCAAACGAGTGGACATCAATAGCGATAACACACCGCCCATTGAAAGCCCAACGAGAAAAATCTTATCCGTTGCGCCACGCAAGAGGTTATATCCATCTTCAACAGATGCCGTCCAATCCGACCAACGCGCACGGATCATATCTTCGGGTTTGGTAGCATGCCCTGCAAGCCGCACACCAAGACAGGTATAGCCTTGCTGGTTTAGATATTCCCCCATCCAATGCATTTCCTTGGGACCACCTGTGAAGCCGTGTGTCAGCAAAACTCCCGTTCGCCCACCAGGAAGAAAAAAAGGTTCAGTTGTAGGTATGGTTTGGGTTTTCACACCTTGATTATATCAATCAGCCCGCGCAGCCCCAACTCATACGAACGCCAGCCAAAACCGGTCACCTTGCCTTTGCACACCGCCGAAACAAACGACGTATGCCGAAACTCTTCGCGCGCATACACGTTCGAAAGATGCACTTCGATCACCGGAATCACAATTGCACTAATCGCATCGCGCAGCGCAACAGATGTATGCGTGTACCCGCCGGGATTGAAGACCACGCCCGCCGCCCAAGTCCGCGCATCATGCAGGGCATCGATCAACGCGCCTTCGTGGTTCGACTGCAGGCAAATCACTTCAGCACCTAACTCCTTGCCCAACGCGATCATCTTCTGGTTGATATCGTCCAACGTCATCGAGCCGTACACTTCCGGCTCGCGTGTGCCCAGTAAATTCAAGTTCGGTCCGTGCAGAATAAGTATTTTCATGATTCCTCGTTTTGAATTTCGACCATAGACGATAGACCATTGACCATGTTGTCCATCGTCTGCGGTCTATCGTCCATCGTCCAGAACTGATACCAGATCGTCCACATTCACTAATTCAACTTTACCAATTTCAATTGGCAGCGCAAAACGGATCGCCTTGGCATTCTTCTTTTTGTCCACTCGCATGGCTTGGATGATTTTCTCGCGCGGCATCTCAGCAGGGATTTGAATGGGCAATCCCAACTTCGACAAGGTGGACTCAATCGCATCGACCGTGCTTTGGCTTGCCAGCCCAACCCGAGCCGCATACCTCGCCTCCACCGCTGTGCCAATAGCAATCGCCTCTCCATGCCGCAACTCAAACTTGCTGACGAGTTCCACTGCATGTCCAACGGTGTGACCCAGATTCAACGTCGCGCGAATTCTCTTTTCATAGGGGTCTTCTTCGATGACTTTTATCTTCACTGCCATCGCACGTTTAACGACTTCTTCCAGATTTGCATTTACCCGGTCCATACCCTGCTGGCACATGGAGAAGAGATCTGGGTCTGAGATGATGCCGTGCTTGACCACTTCTGCCATACCGGAGCGCAGTTCACGCTCTGTCAGCGTAAGCAAAAGGCTTGGGTCTGCAATGACCAACTTCGGCGGGTAGAAAGAGCCGATGAGGTTTTTTCCTTCCGGCAGGTCAAATCCAGTCTTGCCGCCCAGTGAAGCATCCACCATCGAAAGCAAAGTAGTCGGAATGCCGATCCAATCGATCCCACGCATGTAGGTCGAGGC
>Ga0075012_10000783_pt1 | contig 33304 bp, 25 predicted proteins | sample All_14_2_FD_71474 | JGI IMG/M metagenome (GOLD analysis project Ga0075012, IMG submission 71474) | Freshwater microbial communities in response to fracking from Pennsylvania, USA - Allegheny Zone_MetaG_DW_15 | ecosystem: Environmental > Aquatic > Deep subsurface > Groundwater > Drilled...
GAAGCCTTAACCTGAACAAAACGCTCAGAATCCGCACCTGTATTAGCTTGCAGCCGATTCTCCAGATGTTTCCCGGACAACAATAGTCTCCGACTACGTCATAGTGGAGGCAAATCTCTGATTTGCGCACAGCGTTTCCATCATTATTGCATTCTTCACAAACTACCAGCACAAAGGAACAACCACATCTGTTTCGTATCTTTGTGTCCAGTTTTTAAACCCACTACCGCTATGACACTACACTTCTCCTCCCCCACATACCCTCATTACCCACTGCCACTATCATATAAATAAATTTCCGCGAGCAATTTTTGTAACCTTTTTGCGCACTTTTCTACACTGGCAAAGCGTAAATAGCATTGATTAACAACCACTTATAGTAAAACTGCTCATTCTGTAAATAATAAAAAACAACTGCGCAGTTTTCCCCAGCTCACAGTTTCTGCATCCACTGGCCGGTGTGCATATACTATACAGCTTATATAGCCACATAGTCCCGCTATAAGTAATTGCATTTAACCATCTCAGCAAAGTCAACCCCACTTAGCGGGCACAGAAACACTCCCATTTGTCCACAAAACGGAAACAACATCCACCTTACGGACAATTGGCACACCATGCCAGAAATTAAGTAATTGATTATCAACAACTTAAAATTATGGCACGCCGTTGGTAATACTACTGGCATAACACAAACAACAACAAACACCACAAATAAAAATCAACTACAATGAAAAACTTCTTCAAATCTCTCGCAATCGCAGCTGTAGCAACTTTCGGTTTCACAACTGCTTCTCACGCTCAGGCTACTGCTACCGCTTCTGCCTCTGCCAACATCATCACTCCTATCTCTATCGTTAAGACAGTAGATATGAACTTCGGTAACGTAGCCGTTTCTGCTACCATCGCAGGTACTGCAGTTCTGGACCCTGCCGGTACCCGTACCACAGGCGGTGCAGGTGGTGTAACCCTTCCTGCTACTACTGGTACTGTATCTGCTGCAAGCTTCACAGTTTCTGGTCAGGCTTCTTACACTTACGCTATTACACTGCCTACAAGCTGCACCATCTCTGACGGTACCTCTCATAACATGACTGTTGACAACTTCACATCAGTACCATCAGCTACCGGCACACTGAGCGCCTCAGGTACTGAAACCCTGAACGTAGGCGCAACGCTGAACGTAGCTGCTGCACAGGCAAGTGGTCTTTATACAAATGCAACTGGTGTTCCGGTTACAGTTAACTATAACTAATCGGTAGGTAACCGGGTAGCATACAGTAAACAAACGATAATATCTATAAGCCGGCTTCCGGCTGAAACATAGAAAGAATTTGCAGAAGGTAGTGACAAAGGGTTGAGCATAGTGAGCAGGGAAAACCAACTGCAAATAATCAAAAGCACCTCCGTAAGGAGGCGCTTTTGTTATGCAGACAGTGGGCCTGCCGGGTAGATGATTTTATACTTTTAACAATTTATCCGTCAGTGAGCCATTATATTTGCGCCCTAATACAGGACCATGCGGAAGATATTTTTTCTGATAACAGTATTGCTGGCATGTAGTGGCAGCATAATGGCACAGCAGGAACCGGGAGAACTGATTGTAAACATGAGCAAAAAGGACTCCCTGCCTACTATCAACAAACCTGCACGCGACTTTGTAATGCTGCAGTTTGGCTATGCATCATGGTTAAACAAGCCTGATAGTGTCAAAACCAAGCCATTTGCCTATACATTCAATGCCTACCTCTGCTATGACTTCCCTATAAAGAAAAGTAAGCTCAGCTTTGCAGCCGGCCTGGGCATAAGTACTACATCTATATATCTGGATAACCAGGTACTGTCTCTGGACGATACCGGCAGCAGAGGACAGATGGCCAACTTTGTAAATGATACTATAGATAACTATAAGCGTTATAAATTCAATACCGCCTATCTGCAGGCACCATTTGAACTAAGATATTTCAGCAATATCAATAACCGCAACAAAGGATTCAAAGCCGCTATAGGCATGCAGGTAGGTACCCTCCTGGGCGCACATACCAAAGGGCTGCGCTCTGTAGAGGGAACGAACATAAAAGAAAAGGTAAATACAAAGCGTTATACCAGCTCGTGGAACTTTGCCGCTACAGCACGTGTAGGCTGGGGTAATTTCTCCCTCTTTGGCTCGTACAACCTTACCAATGTATTTAAAGACAATGCAGGACCGGCGCTCACCCCTATGACACTGGGTATATGCCTTACAGGTCTGTAATAGTGCATCCTCTTACAATATTTTAAAGAGGAGCTCTACCGCTCCTCTTTTCTTTTATACCGGGCACCAAAAAAGGGATGCCTGGACAGGTATCCCTTTATGGAAATCTATTTTCGGTCATTTCCTTGTACCTAAATTTCCATCAAACACACACACTATACGGAAATGCAAATAATACCAGTTCAAAAACCATACCATAAATTATGGTGAATCCGTTAAAAACGGGGGTGAATCTACCTGTGATTTCTTAATGCCTAAGCCTTACGCTGGTTGTATAGCATCTTTATAAGACCATCGGCAAGGCCCACTTTAGGCACATATATTTCATCGGCCTCGGCCCAGCGCATTACAGAGGTATATATCTGCAGGGCCGGGACAATAACATCGGCACGGTCGGCACGAAACTGATAGAGATGCCTGCGCTCCTCTACCGTAGTATTGCTCAGCTCTTTCAGATAGTCCTTAAGCAGATCCAGCGAAAGCGGCTTGCCTTCCTTACGCTTGGATATAGAGAATATCTTATTGATATTGCCCCCGGTACCTATTGCCTCCAGTGGCTGGTGACCTTTGGTATAGGTCTTTATGTACCACTTCATATGCTCCCACTGCTCTTCCGTTACCTTATTATGCAGCATGCGTATGGTACCTATATTGAAAGATTCTTTGAAAATGGTATGATTGTCGGCAAACATGGTAACCTCAGTACTGCCGCCACCTACATCTATGTACAGATAAGACTTATTGCTACTCAGCTTTTCTGCTATATGGGTTTCATAGATGATATTGGCCTCGTACTGACCAGATATAATCTCTACCCGTATACCGGTTTCGTTATAGATATCTGCCAGAATCTCATTACCATTGGCAGCATCGCGCATAGCCGATGTGGCACAGGCCCTGAAGTCTTCTACCTTATAAATATCCATTAATATCTTATAGGCCTTAAGGGACTCAATGAGCTTTGTCTTTTTTTCATCAGATACATATCCTTTGTCAAAAACATCAAAACCCAGGCGCAGGGGTATGCGCAGCAGACATAACTTGGTAAAGTCTACTGATCCGTCCGTATAAACCGATGCCTCGCTGATCAACAACCGCGCGGCATTGGAACCTATATCAATTGCCGCAAGAATCATCACTAATATTTTTTGCCCAACAGATACTGATAAATTGCCTCCTGACTACGCACAGACGGCTCATTTGCCTTCCGCTCTACGTAGTTGTTACTTTGTTCGTTGTCCAATATACGGCCTTTCACGTTTTCAGCAAGCTGAATGTTAAGAATATCTATCAGTTCCTGCCTTATAAGAGGGTCCCTGATAGGGCAGGCGGCCTCTACGCGGTGGTCCAGGTTACGTACCATCCAGTCGGCAGAAGATATATACACATCGGCTTCGGCACCTTCGCCAAACACAAATACACGTGCATGTTCCAGATAGTCGTCAATGATACTGATACCGGTAATGGAGCCTTTAATATTGCGCAGCTCAGTAAGCGCACAGCAAATGCCCCTTACTATAAGCTTTACATGCACACCGGCACGGGCAGCAGCATATATCTCGTCTATAAGTATCTGGTCTACAAGGCTGTTCAGCTTGATAATCATAGATGCCGGCTTCTTTTTTCTGGCCAGCTTTTTCTGCTTATCAATCTTTGCCAGCATAGCGATACGCATGGTAGTAGGCGATACGGGCAATGTGCGGCAGGCTTTTATAGATGCCGCCTTTCGGGTAGGGTTTTCTATAAAATCAAAAATCCGGTTGATATCGGCAATAATGCGTCTGTCGGTAGTGAGCAGCGTATGGTCGCCATAATAGGTGGCAGTATTCTCATTAAGATTGCCGGTACTGATAAAGCCATACTGAATAGTCTTATTGAACTCCCGCTTTTTTATGACACATATCTTGGCATGCACCTTCATGCTGGGGATACCCAATACCACTTTTACGCCCTCATCTTCAAGCTGTGCCTTCCAGCGCATGTTAGCCTCCTCGTCAAAACGGGCACGCAGCTCCATAACTACGGTTACCTGCTTGCCATTGCGCACAGCGTTAATGAGCGCATTGACAATCTTAGAGTTTTTAGCCACCCGGTAGAGCGCTATGCGTATGCTCTGAACATAGGGGTCTATGGCTGCTTCGCGCAGCAGGTCTATAATAGAGTCAAAAGAATGATAAGGCAGATGCAGCATTACATCGCGCTGCTCTATTACTTCCATTATACGGCATGGCTGCATCAGCAGCGGATGCACTATGGGACGCGGGCGTACCTTCAGGTCGCCGAAGATGGCTGAGGGAAAGTCTATGAAGTCTTTAAAGTTATGCGTACGGCCACCGGGTATGAGATTGTCTTTTTTAGTAAGGCCCAGGCGATGCACCAGATAGTTGAGCAGAGAGGGGTCTATAAGGCGGTCATATACAAATCGGGTTGCGCGACCTTTCTTTCGGTTTTTCAGTCCCTTCTCCAGTTCATCAATAAGGTTGGTATTAACATCATTGTCCGTTTCCAGTTCGGCATCACGTGTTACTTTAATGATGTAACTCATGAAGCGGTCAAAGCCAAACGGAGCAAAAAGCATTGGCAGATTGTACCGTATGATGTCTTCCAGCAGAATGATATCTGTAGTACCCTTATCGGACGGCATGATTACAAACCGGGGCAATACCAGTGTAGGTATTTCTATAAGTGCATAGCGATGAGCCATGGACTCGGTAGTCTTACCCAGCACACAGGCCAGATATATAGACTTATCACGCAGCAGGGGCATCTGAGGTATAGACTCTATCATCAGCGGAATGATCTGCGTACGTACTTTGTCCTCAAAGTAACGGGACACAAACTCCTTCTGTGAGCGGGATATCTGCCGCTCATTCTTGATATAGATATGCTGCTGGTTCAGCTCTCTGATAATGTCAGAGTAAGATGCATCAAACTCCTGCTGCTGCGTAAGCACCGTATGCTGAATACTACGCAATATACGGGCAGGATTTGTTTCAAGATGCACCTTGGCCGACTTGCCCAGCATCACCATTTTATTGAGCGTAGCTACCCTAACCCTGAAAAACTCATCAAGGTTATTGGAAAATATCCCCAGAAACCGGAGCCTGTCCAGCAGATGGTTTTCGGGGTCATTAGCTTCCTGTAATACACGTGCATTAAAAGCCAGCCAGCTCAGGTCCCTGATAATAGTATTTTTTATACTTCTCTGCATAAGTATGGTATCTGAAAACAGTAACCGGCGCGAAAATACTTTCATATATCGGGCACCGGAAGGAGCTATGCAAACTATATTCTGATTTTACACAAATATAATATTGAAGATAGTCGAATTTTATTGCCAACCTCCACCAAGTGCCCGGTACAGGTCTACATTTGAGAAGAAAAGCTCTTTGCGGGCATGGAGTGCATTAAGCTCTGCTTCCAGTGCACTTTTCTGTGCAGTAATCACCTCCAGATAACTGGCATAACCTCCAATGTAAAGATCCTTTGCTATCTCAATAGCCTCAGTAAGCGTAGCAGACTCCTGCTGCAGAAATAGTAACTGCTGCTCCTGATTGCTGATAGCAGACATCAGATAACGTACTTCATATACGGCGCCCAGCACCTTGCTCTGGTAACGGTACCATGCAGCCTTATTCTGTGCCAGCGCTTCAAGATGAGCAGACTTAAGCTGGCGTCGGTTGATAAGCGGACCGGTAATATTGGCTACAAGACCAGTAGCCAGCGCCGCGGGGTCGAAAAGAGTACCGGGATAGAATGAATTAAGCCCTAAATGTGCAGTAATGTTGAGCGAGGGGAAGAGCGCAGCCCTTGCCACATCTGCATCAGCAGCTGCCGCAGAAAGCTCACTGGCTGCCGCCATAATATCGGGACGGTTATAGAGCAGCTGTGCCGGTACACCGGCATGTACTATGCCCGGCATTTTTTCGCTGAATATAGATTCTGCTGTGCGAACTGAGTCGGGCAGGCCACCACGAAGCATATTGAGCTCATTGGTAACACGGGCCACATTCCTCCGCACGGCATACTCCATACTGTGTGTGTGTCGCAACTGGGCCGAGAACTGCTGCACGGCAAGCTCTGTAACCTTGCCTGAGAGCTTCTGTATCTTCATTATCTCCAGCGCTTCTGTCTGCAGGGCTATATTGCGATGTATGATATCCAGCTCATCGCGCAGTGAAACAAGCTCGTAATAACGGTAGGCAACATCAGACACAATACGTGTGGAAACCATAGCACGCCCCATCTGTGAAGCCAGATACCTATGCCTGGCTGCACGCTTCATGCCACGGAGCCGCCCCCACAAATCAGGCTCCCAGCTACTGCTCACACCCAGCATGTATGATGGCACTATAGGCTGCGGTACACCGGGTGTGGTAGCATTGCCCAGTCCGTCCATGGTATTATATCCATAACGTATGTTGGACGCATATGAGCCTATACCTACAGTGGGTGCCAGTGGTGCACGTGCTGCCAGCATACGGGCACCCGCTGCCTGTATACCCTGGTCGGCAATGAGCGCATCATAGTTATTATACACCGCCTCCTTCAGCAGGGATACCAGCAGGGTATCGTGAAAGAACAGCGCCATGCCGGGCAAAGGTGGTGCGGTAACCGTATCAGTATAATATGCTACTGGTTTACGGCCACCATCGGGATGCAATGGCTTACCTGTGACACATGCCATCAGTGCAATAGATGAACCCACTATAAAACCGGCTATACGTACCGGACGAAACAAACGCTTACTCAGCATTTGTTGTGTTGTTACTTTCATGTTGTGTTCTGTTCTTTTTCAGCCGCTCTGATATAGAGCCGAATATGAAATAAAGTCCGGGAATGATAATGACCCCGAATACAGTACCCGTGAGCATACCACCGGCAGCAGCAGTACCTATAGATCTGTTACCTGCAGCGCCTGCACCATTGGCCAGACACAATGGAATCAGGCCTGCAATGAATGCAAAAGATGTCATGAGTATAGGCCTGAGGCGTAACAGTGAGCTTTCGATAGCAGCATGAAATACCGACTTGCCGGAGCGGCGCAGAATCTCGGCATACTCCACTATAAGGATAGCATTCTTACCCAGCAGGCCTATAAGCATAACAAGCGCTACCTGTGCATAGATGTTGTTTTCCAAACCAGTAACAAGCAATAATAAATATGAGCCGGCAATACCTGTAGGCAGGGATAGAATAACCGGTAGCGGTAGCAGAAAACTCTCATACTGGGCGGCCAGCAGCAGATAAACAAAGATGAGGCAAATGGCAAAAATGTAAATAGCCTGATTGCCGGAACTAATCTGCTCACGGGTCATGCCCGACCACTCAATGGCAAAACCGCGTGGCAGCATTGATGCTGCCTTCTGCTCTATGACAGCAATAGCATCGCCACTGCTATAGCCGGGGGCAGACTCCCCGTTGATCATAGCAGAGGTATACATATTGTATCGGGTTAGCTGCTCAGGGCCATATACACGTTCCATTTTTATAAATGAAGAATATGGCACCATCTCTCCTGCATCATTTCTTACAAAGAGCTCCATTATATCTTCCGGTTTTCTGCGGTAAGAGGGGGATGCCTGCAGCATTACTTTATACATCTGCCCAAAGCGGATAAAGTTTGATGCATAGTAGCTACCCAGCAATGTTTTAAGGGTAGCCATAGCCTTTGCAACCGACACCCCGTTTTTTGCAGCTACCTCCTGATCTACAGTAATCATGTACTGTGGGAAGTTGGGATCAAAACCGGTAACAACATTGGTAAGCTCAGGACACTTGCCAAGCTCCTCTATAAACAAATCTGTTACAGCAGCAGTATTACGTACATCATCAGAGTGTCCTTTATTGAGCAGGCGCAGCTCAAAGCCGCTTGCATTACCAAACCCCGGTACTGTGGGCGGGGCAAAGAACTGAATGCTGGCATCAGAAATACTACGTGCCCGGGCAGAGAGTTCATCAATGATATCTTCTATTGCACGACGGTCGTCCCAGGGTTTCAGATTTATCATAGCCATCCCGTAAGATGAGCCAGCCACCTCACTCATAAGGCTATAGCCACTAAGGGTAGATACAGACTCTACCCCCTCAGTACTGTCTGCTATATGTGCTATACGGTCCAGCACCTGCTCTGTACGCTCCAGAGTGGCACCGGCGGGTGCTGTGACATTGACGTATATCATGCCCTGGTCTTCTGTGGGTATGAAGCCTGTAGGCAATATCCATCCGAGACCTGCAGTAGCGGCAAAGAAGAAGAGTAAAATAGCTGTAACTGCCACACGTCGGCCCGTGAGGCGCAGCAGCAGATTTTTATAACCATTTGTGATGCCATCATAACCATTATTGAATGATTTGAAGAACCTCCCCAAAAGTCCCTTACCAGTACCATGTGACGGGCGTAGCAGCAAAGCACATAATGCCGGTGTAAGTGTGAGTGCATTGACACCGGATATCACAATAGCTATAGCCATAGTAATAGAGAACTGCTTGTAAAAGATGCCTACCGGACCTTCCATAAATGTAACAGGAAGGAATACAGCAGACATAACGAGCGTAATAGCGATGATGGCTCCGCTTATCTCTTTCATAGAGTGTATAGTAGCGTCAAATGCCGTCTGATGATAACGGGTCATTTTCTCATGAACAGCTTCTACCACTACAATGGCATTATCTACTACAATACCAATGGACAGCACCAGGGCAAAGAGTGTCATAAGATTGAGCGAGAACCCAAGTATCTGCATGAAAAACAGGGTGCCTATAAGCGCCACGGGTACTGCCAGTGCAGGAATAATGGTAGACCTGAAATCCTGAAGAAAAATGAACACAATAATGAATACCAGCAAAAATGCCTCTGCCAGTGTACGCAGCACTTCATGAATTGATGCATCAAGAAAGCGGGAAACATCATAGCTGATATTGTAATCCATGCCGGCAGTGAAAGAACTTTCTTTCAGCTCCTTCATACGCTGCTTTACGTTGTTGATAACTTCACGTGCATTGGAGCCGGGACGCTGCTTAAGCATGATAGATGCCGAGGGGCGGCCATCGGTACGCGATGTCATAGAATAATCCTCTGAGCCAAACTCAACATCTGCCACATCCCGCAGCCGGAGGAAAGAGCCATCAGAATTGGCACGGATGATGATATTTTCATACTGATCTGCTTTAGAGAATTTCCCGGTGTATTTGAGTACATACTGCAGCGATGTAGACTCATTACGGCCGGAGCTCTCACCTGTCTTACCGGGGGCCGCCTCTACATTCTGTGACCGTATAGCATCTGCTACTTCATCTGTAGATACATTATAAGCATGGAGGCGGTCTGGCTTCAGCCATACACGCATGGAGTAGTCCTGCACGCCCATTATCTCGGCAAAGCCTACCCCATCAATGCGCTTAAGTTCTTTAAGCACATTGATATCGGCAAAGTTGTAAATAAACTTCTCATCGAGAGCGGTATCTGAACTTACTATATTCAGATACATGAGCATACTGTTTACCTCTTTTTCCGTAGTAACACCAGAGCGGATAACCTCTTCAGGCAGCTCATCCAGAATGGTAGTGATACGGTTCTGTACGTTTACCGCAGCCAGGTCGGGATTGGTACCAACTTTGAAGTACACCTGAATGATGGTAGAGCCATTGTTACTGGTTACCGTAGACATATAGGTCATACCGGGCACACCATTAATGGCACGCTCCAGAGGTATGGCTACTGCATTGGCACATACCTCGGCATTTGCCCCCGTATAGTTGGCCGTGACGGTAACGCATGGCGGTACAATGTCCGGAAACTGTGTAACCGGCAACTTCACCAGGGAAATGAGCCCCAGCAGTACTATTATGAGTGAAATGACCAGTGACAGCACCGGCCTTCTGATAAAGACATTGAACATAACAGATACATTAAGTACTATGGCCTGCCGGCCACAGTACCAGAGATTATAATGAAGTAATTGCGGCCTGCTCTTCGGCGGTTACCTTTCGGGGTACTACCTGCATTCCATCCTTGATATTCTGTGTGCCTTCGTACACTACCTCATCGCCCTCGGCCAGGCCGGAGCGAATAATATAGTACTCTCCCGAGCGACCAGCGGGAACAAAGTTGCGCATGTGCGCTACCCTTGCTGAGTCGATAACGAAAACAAAGTTTTTATCCTGAATTTCGAAGGCAGCACGCTGTGGTACCAGCAATGCATTTTCCACTGCAGTGTACAGCCTCACCTTTCCTGTAGCATTATGCTTCAATAGTCCTTCCGGGTTGGGGAAACGGGCACGAAATGCTATAGAGCCAGTAGAAGGCTGAAACTCGCTCACTATGGTTTCTACCACTCCGGCATGGTCATATTCCTTTCCGTCTGACAATAGAAGATTAACCACGCGCTGGCGACCTGAACTACTGCCGGGGGTACGCATGAAACGCAGGTATTCATTTTCTGAAATATTAAAATAGGCGTAAACAGATGATATGTCAGATACGGACGTAATGAGAGCACCTTCTGTAACAAGGCTGCCCGTCTTGAGGGGAATGCGATCAATAGAGCCATCGAAAGGTGCCCTTATTTCGGTGTATGACAGCTTAAAACGTGCATTGCCCAGATTTGATACAGCCTCTTCTACCCTTGAGGTAGCAGCATTGAGCCTTGCCTTTGCAAGGTCCAGCTCTGTCACAGAAACGATATTCTTGTCTGATAGCATTTTTACGCGGTCGTATTCTACCATAGCCGCTTTTTTATCGGCCCGGGCAGCACTCACCTGTGCCTCACAACGCACTACCTCACTTTTATACTCATTGGCCCCCATTCGAAACAGTAGCTGGCCTTTGTGCACTTTCTGCCCTTCATCTACATAGATATGCTCCAGATAGCCAGATACTTTACTACGTATTTCTACATTACGTACTGCCTGAATATCTGTAACATAAAGATGCTCCAGCTTCAGATTTTTGCGGGATATTGTTACGGTTGGGACCTGCAGGGCCTGCGCCTTGTTTTTCTTTTTTGCGCTTCTGCATCCCATCACGGGCAGCATCAGTATAACCGATACAGCAATAATACTATACTTCATTTTTTTAGCCAGGGGATAATAGAAATGATATAAACGCCGGTGTAATAACCAGCATGCAGGACGGTAAAAATGAACTCTGCCACAAATCTAAAACAAGGCGTATCTGAAGAGATGAATATAGTATCCGGGTCTTACATCTGCCTGCCGGAACGACTTATAGAGTGTAAGACACAATGGGTAAGTGCTATGGTTGTACTGAGGTGGTAATAAGTGCAGCAAGTGCTGAGTGACACCTGTGATGCCACGCTTGCGCTGCCTGAGTATGTTTTTTTTCTGCTGTTTGTGGCTGGCAGCATGTGCCTTCCATTCACTTTCCTGCTGCTGCAGACTACTGTACTGATCGTTGGAAACAAAGTTATCTACAGAAGAAGGTATTGTGTAAACATATTGGCCGGAAGCTGCACTGACCGTGTTATCGGCCAGCCAGAAAATACTCAGAACCGCTCCTATAAGACATAAAAACAGTCTCAATCCCGGCTTCAGGACAATCAACTGTTTTCGATATGCAATGATATTTCTGATACAAGCGAAGCTAAAGAAAAATGAATAAAGGAAATGCTAAAACCATCATAACATACTGAATAATAACGCCCGCCAGCCGGTGCGAAACCAGCAGCGGGCTTTGCTTATTCATCCCCCTTCTACATAACAAAATAAGACTCTTCAGCACTGACCAGAGCAGGTGCAGGAGCATAGTAAGGCTCATGCATCATCTGCTTCAGGTCCCGTTCAATACTATCGGCGATATTTGTTACCGGAGTATCAGTAGGCTTGTTCTCAAATGGGTCCTGAAGGTGTATGGCCATCTTCTCTATAAGCAGGAAGCAGGCTGAAATACCGGTAACCGCCAGTATCTCTGCCACTCCGAAATAGTTTATAAGCCCAAACGGGAGTAACCCTATGAACAAGAGCAGCGAGAAGTGTATATACATACTATAAGTGGACGGGAACACCGTATTTTTGATACGCTCACACTTTCCCTGTGCATCGCAAAGGCGGGATATGGTGCGGTCCAGCTCTACCTGCTGATACCTGTTTACCCAGCCTGAGGCCAGAGCAATTTTTATATCACGACCATGCAGTGCAAGAAGTGCTGCCGGTTTATTGGTGAACCCGGATATATAATCTATCTCTTCCTGACTGAGCCACTTATCAAGTCCTTTCATTGCATCACTGCCCCGCAGGTGCTGACCCAGACTATAACACCATGCTATCTGACGATTAACGATACGCTGACGAAAAGCTATCAACTCCTCATCCTTATATTCCTTATCCATAAAGCTCATTACCTGACGTGTAAGTGAGCGGGAATCATTAACTATAGCACCCCATATATGGCGGGCCTCCCACCAGCGGTCATATGCCTGATTGGACCGGAAGCCCAGCAGCAGGGAAATAACCGTACCCAGTATAGCCGGTACTGACAGGGGAATGGCTATTCGGTCGAAATGAAAATTGTGATAGAGTATCCAGACGGATACATAGTAAGCAAGTATGAAAAAGATTTCGTACTTAATCTTACCAAAAGTATAATTGAAAGGTATTTTATCTTTTAAGAGCATGGAATAGGGTGTTTTTACAATGAAAAAACTCAGTTCTGCATATATACAGGTTGATGGTTTTTTCTTTCACCTGCATGTGCTGTGCCGGTAACAGGGTATAGGGGTGTGAGGTCTGAAATAACCTCCAGACCAGATTTTAACAAGAACTTTTCAGGGTCTATACTTTCTGAGCCTGGTGGGATAAAACGGTATCCATCGGGCCAGACAACAGCATCTACTTCATTGGCATCAGCATAATTTCTGAAGGCAGCCAGGGTATTGCCATACATGGGCCGATAACTGAGATGGTATATATTAGGATGCTGTAGCTTTATCTTTCGACAACGCTGCCGCAGTTCTTCTGTCATGCTCTGGTAAAGGCTGTCTTTGCCTCTGCGTATCATGACATCGGCCAGACTATCAGGCATATCAAACATATGGAACAGATATATGGTTAGTTTTTCTGTAGTTGTAGCTGCCACCCGTGCAGCGAGCACTGCCGATTCCGGTCTCAGGTCCCACGGTATCAATACTGTTTTCATATGCCTGCATTTTATTGCTGATGCAAATATGGCACTATGGTATTAGCAGCCCTTAAGCCAAGAATTAGATTATATTAAGTTGTAGATTAGAAACAAATAAGTATCACGGGTACACAGGCGGGATGACAATTACGGTAAATTTGCACAAATATGGAAAAGCCAAGATTAGATAAATACCTCTGGGCCATACGTATGTACAAAACCCGTACCCAGGCTACCGATGCTATAGACAGCGGGCGTGTGAAGCTGAAAGGCACTGCGGTAAAACCTTCAAGACCGGTATCTGTAGGTGACCAATACCAGCTGAAAACAGAAGGAGGTAAAAAGACAATAGAGGTAACCGCCCTGTTACAGAACAGAGTAGCATTTCCCGAAGCGATAAAACACTATATAGATATTACCCCTGAAGAAGATAAAGTACTGAACAAGGCTACAGCCCCAAGCTTCTACACCGGAAAGCGACTAAGTAAAACAGGCCACCCCACTAAAAAACAGCGGCGTGACCTGGAAGACTTTCTTAATGACAGCCCTGGTATGGAGGACTAATAAACAGAGACATAGTTGCCGCCAATGGTCTGCACCCAGTTGCGACCACCATCAACGCTCTCATAAATACCTTTGTCTGTAGCCAGATAAATGAACTTACGTACTGTACCGTTTTTATAAATATTCTTCTTGAAAGCTATACTGCGTACAGTGGTGTTTGAGCCCAGGCCATTATTGTCCGGCTCCCATATGCCGGTATGCTGATTGAGTATATAAACACCTTTTCCTGCAGTACCAATGAGGCAAACTTCCTCAAATGGTGCATTAATACAAAGTAGTGGTGTATTGGCAGGAAGACCGGTATACTGAGCCCAGTTATGACCAGTATCATCACTATACCATGCACCGTAGTTACAACGGGAATCAATAGCTATAAGTCTGTTATTGAAGTGACCAAGCGTAAAGTAGCTGGAATCAATGAATGTAGCACCATATGGTGGCAATGGAGAGCCTGAACCCATAAATATATAGGATATACCATCAGGGTTTCCGGTAACCTCGCGCCAGCGTGCGCTGTAATCGGCATCGCCATCTTTACCAGACTTCAGAAAATTGCGAACGTGATAATTATCATTCTCTGCAGGACCGGAATATGCCAGGCCACAAAGTACACCATTAGCAAGGAAGGTAAAAGACGTCATGCGCACAGGCAAAAAGCCGACACCAGTTGTATCATAACTCCCATCATAAATCCAGGAGCCGGGGTTGCCGTTCTGATAGCTGAACATTACCCCCAGCCAATTACGCGAAGGATCGGGAGAAGCGGTGGCACAGTACACGCGGTTATCCCACTCAGGGATATTAATTACCATGCTCTGGTTCATATTCATGAGCTGCCCGTTACAAAGTGTAGCGGGGTATGATGGCAGCGTATCATAAGTGTGATTTATGTTGCGCCCATCATTATTACTATAATACAGGTCTGTTTTAGCCCATAGTACATTCTCACCGGATGTCAGCAATGCGCGACCAGGTTTACCGTCGGGTGGGAATACATATCCGGCGTAATTACGACCATCATTAGTATAATACAATGCACCTGCAGAGTCGGAAAAATAGAGACTGTAAGGAGTAGTAATAACGTTATTATTATCTACACCTGTAGTCTTTTTACAACTGTAAATTCCTCCTGCAACAAACGTTGCAAAAAGACAGCAATACAACAGGAACGACTTACGCATGCCTAATCTGATTTTAGATATGGTTTAATGAAGCAAGATAACAAAGATAATTTAAAGAAATCAAAAACATTAGACGAGGAAAGAGCCGGAAACATTTGAAAACAAAGGAAATATTGTTGCCAGCGGCTATTCTTCCATCTGGCTGAGCTGATTCATACGCATACCGAAATCTATCAGCTCCAGAATACTGTTCTCATCCTTATCCAGAAAGTTGATTTCTATACTAAACTTATAGGCATTATCTATATAATTGCCCCCAAATATAGCAGCACTTTCCAGTAGCTTTTTGCTCTCTGATATAATAGCTGAGTCGCGCGGGGAATTACTCACAGCCGGGTCAACCATACCCAGCATCTGCCTTATGTCAAAATAAAGAGAGAACGGACTACCATATATCTTGTCAGATATACCAGCATTAAAACGGGTGTTTTTATAGTCTCCGGCGGGAATACCTGTTGCATAGCTACGCATATTAGACATCACCGCATATTGCTTTGTAAGCGTGAGATGAAGCGAATCGGACCAGGTAAGTGGCAATACATAGCCATCGGGCGATTTCATCATCCTGGTACCTGCTGTCATCTCCAGAATGCGGGAGAAGTTCTCATAATTATTCACTTTAACGGCATAAGTCATGTTCATGGATGCCTTCTGCTGCTTATAATCCACTATCTGCCCCATAAACTCCTCCTGGTGGGTTTCTGCACCCAGGCTAAAGTTGTTCATAGCTATGACCATATCACCGGTAAAGGCATCCAGTACATAATCCACATCCAGCCCCTGTGTAGTGAGCCCTACATTGAGCGGGCCAAAGAGTCCTGCGGTTTCCATGAGTTTCTTAACCCCGGCAGGGGAGATATGCATAGCCAGAAGCATATCCAGCTTCTGCTTTGGAATACGATCCAGCAGTTCCTTATCAACTGTCACAAGTCCGAAATCTCTGGTAGCCTCTTGTACCTGTGCAGGCAGGTAATAAGCCACATCGCCCGATATTTTTCCTTTTCTGAAGTCCAGTCCAAGAGTAATAACAGCATCGCGCCATGAGGCAGAAGACACAGAAACCCCATTGAACTCCATTTCGCTCTCCCCTACTATGTCTGTAAGAAGATTACCGTAATTCAGCCAGAAAGAAAAGTCATGACCAGCGCGTGCCAGAGCATCAAAACGTGTGTTGCTGGCAATATTGCTTCCGGATGGCACCATAAATGCCCGGGACATCTCGGCCTGGAGCAGGGCAACACTGCCATCACCTTCACCATCCACTACCCAGCCATTAACAATAATGAGGAGCTTGTTGTCCCAGCCCACATACATATCCTGACCCAGATTTGCCTCCTTATAACCATTTCTTACCACAACCCCTGCATTGGGGAATATACGGGCTACATACTGCTCCCATTGCTGTACATCGGACAGTGGCAATAGTGCTACGCGCAGATTTCCCCCTTCGAAACGGGTATCAGACCGTGTATAAGCATAAAAGGTATTGGCAACGTCGATACCGGCGTTTTCAATACCTTTTATGGCATCAGCAGAGCCCTGTGCGGACATCTGCTTCTGCATTTCTTTATATAAGCGACTGCCTGTAATAAGATTCCAGGCTATTTTGCGACCCAGCGATTTAAGATTGACACCTACTACTGCGGTAGCATCGGCAGGGATATATCTTGTGTTGTCGGGTACCCGGTTACATGCGGCAAAGAGAATGGCTGCAATAAGAATAGTTATATGACCATATAATCTTCTATGCATGTGCGGGATTAAGTACTAGAATGGCAGGTCGTCCACAGCCTCGGGAGATGGGTTGTAAGCAGGAGCACTGTTATAACCGTTACCCTGTGGTGCCGCGGGGGCACTGTTGTATGCCTGCTGGGGAGCACCTGCATTGGCAGGAGCTGCATTAGCACTTTCAATGCGCCATGCATCCAGATTAGTAATATATTTTGTTGTGCCGTCTTTCTTATCTACGTAGGAATTGCCTTTAATATTGAAACTTACTTTTACAGCATCACCTACATTAAACCTATCTACAATATCACATTTATTCTGAACCAGTTGCAGCTTCGCATAGTTGGTGTACACATTGCCATTAATCTCCTCGGCCAATTCGATTACGAATTCACGCTTTTTGAACTTATCGTTGACCTGCTGTGTGTCGTATTTAACCAGTAATTTGCCTGAAACTTCTAAACTCATTTTTCAAAAATTTAATTTTTACACAAACTGTATTGAACTCCTAAAATAACAAAAAAAGTGCTTACAAAGAAGCACTTTTTTCAAAAAACTTTTAGGGAGGCTGAAGGGTTTCGAACCCTCGACCCTCAGAACCACAATCTGATGCTCTAACCAACTGAGCTACAGCCTCCGTGAGATTTCGGACGGCAAAGGTAATTAAATATACCATGTGATGCAGCCCAATTACATATATTTTATATCAAAATAGCTATTGCGGCTCAGGGCAAAGGGACGCATGCCCGTGCAGCAGCTTCCATTCTTTTCCCCGGCGCACAGCCAGGCCGGTTTCTGTAAGAAACATCAGGGTATCATGCCCTGTAGTGTCAGATACCGCAGAGCGGATACGCCCTGTATATACTGCAGTATTCTTAGTAAGCGGCTTCACGGTGAGCATATCAAATGAATTGTTGACCTTACGAAGGCGGGCGGCATTGCGGGTAATAGCAGCCAGCACACTATCAAAAGAGAGTGGGCCGGTAGCTCCCGGAGGTACCCAGAAGAAATCTTCTGAATTGTCTATGTAGGAAAACTGCGCCTGAAGACCTTGCTCCCGTACATCGTCATGACACCGGTAAAGCATGGCTGTAACCTGCTCTGTAACCTCATTACGCTCCTGCTGAGACAGCGGGCGCGAACAGGATAAAGACAACATGGTTAATGCCAGTGCAGAAACCCATATACGGCATGCAAAAGCTAACTGCATACAGCTATTGTTTTACCAGCTTCATGGTTCTCACCTCACCACCGGCATCAGTAATGCGTAACAGATACATACCGGGCGCAAGAGGAGCAGCAGGGATAGTAATATCCTTTGATGTGGCAGATGTGGTAAACAGGGTACAGCCTGTCACATCGGTAAGCGTGAGTGTACTACCAGCGGTAAGGCCATGTGCTATCCATGAGTCAGTAGCAGGGTTGGGCATAACGGCTACAGATGCCGTAGCAGCACCGGCTACACCCAGAGTTGCATCTTTGGTAATGCTGGTTACACTGTCGGTAAGCCAGTCGTTAGGGTCTATCTGAAGACTAATCATGGGCTTGCTCCATGTAAAGTGGAATGACTGCATAGCTTCATCGTTCACAACACGTATAACTGTGTCACCAACCGCGGCACGGAGCCTTAGCTCCAGCGGCACCTTGAATAAAGGTACTGAAGATGGCACTGTCGTATTCTGCTGCAGCTGCATATACACATCATCACCTACCTTGTTCCACACGGCAGTATAGGCAGGAAAACCTTCACCATAAAACCACTGCTGAAAGAAGGTATCAATATTTACCCCATATACAGGACTACCTACCATAGTCTTTACCAGGTCACGGAATTCCATCACTGTACCTACACTGTCTTTCATAAGCGACTGCCAGTTGCGCAGCACACTGAAAAAATAAGTGTCATTATTGATTACATTTCGCAGCAGGTGTATCATGCACGCCCCTTTGTCGTATGTGAGGCGGCTGCTGAAGATACGGGGCTCACTGGTAGTGTCATCAACGTATACCGACCCACCGGGTTCACTCATTACATTTTCCTGACGGTCTACCATATCGGCAGTAGCAGCAGCGTGGCTGCGGAAGTGATCCAGGTACAGATACTCTGAGTAAGATGCAAAGCCCTCGTTCATTACTATATCGCTCCAGGTAGCACAGGTAACATTATCACCAAACCACTGATGGCCCAGCTCATGGGCCACAAGCCAGCTGTCAAAAAATCCCATTGTGGACATAGTCTGATGCTCCATACCACCACTTAGCGGCCCCATAGCATGACCATACTTCTCTTTCCAGAAAGGATAACGACCATAAAGACTACTGAAGAAATTTATCTGCTCATCGGTACTGTCTATGATACTAAGAAAGTTAGGCAGTGTAGCCGGATTGTCATAGACATAATTCTGTATAAGCATGGAGTCGCTACTGCCATCAAAGTGCATGTAATATGAATGATCGACATAACGGGCCACAGCAGCTGAAATAAGGTAATAATCTATCGGATATCGCTCCTTCCACTCATAGCGGACACGGCCCGGGGCAACAGGCGTCACTGCCTGCAGCAGGCCATTACTCCCTGCTTTTAATGAATCATCTACAGTAATCCATATATCGGCTGAGTCTATTTTGTCTTTAAGCGCCTGCTTACAGGGCCACCACTCCTTAGCCCGGTATGACTCGCTGAGGGTGAAAGTAGCCCAGTTGCCCCATGATGGTGAGCGGAGAGAGTTGATACCCTTTGCGGCAAAGTTGGTGCCTGATACCGGTGTACCATGATAAAACACCTGAGCAGTAAACATGGTGCCAAACGGGAGCGCAGCCGGTAGCGATACCGTATGCGCATCGCCCGATGTGGTCCATGAAAGGGATACACCATCTACCCATACCGAATCTATGATAAGCGGAGCTTCCAGCTCAAACACATAATTATCCATGGATGAAGCAACTACCTGCGCTTCAGTGATAACACTGCCGCCCAGTGTAGTAGTAACATTGGACATTTCAATATCCAGCTTTACATACTTCATATCATACTTATCCTCTTCTGTACTCTCTACTGTGGGCTTAGCTACGGTATGAGCATGTGCCAGCTTTCCTTTTAGCGAGGAGCATGTAAACTGAGAACGGTGTGCCTGACCATAAACACTACCCCATGACAACGCTCCTACCGATAAGGCCGTTACAAACGTTCTGATATTCATTGTACTATATTATTTTATTGCTAAAACTAAGTGATTTTCACGGGAATAATCAGGATGGCCCGGAAGCCGGACCAACGAACGGAGGTGTTCCTGATGTATCAAAGTACTCAAAAACGATACCTGATACCCATTATCTGCTAACTTTACTGCAAAGACAATTAAATAACGGAACATATTATGGCACTGACCAAACTGGAGAACTATGCCGAAGGCAAATGGGTAGCCGGGGCAAAGGAGGGAGAAACATTACACAATGCCGTAACCGGCGAAGCTATCTATGCTGCCGGTAGTGACGGGCTGGATTTTGGCGCTATGATGCATTATGCGCGCACCGTAGGCGGCCCTGCGCTGCGAAAGCTGACCTTTCAGCAGCGCGGCCTGATGCTGAAAGCGCTGGCGTTATATCTGCTGGAGCGCAAGGAGCAGTTTTATACCATCAGCGCCTATACCGGAGCCACACGTGCCGACTCCTGGGTAGATATAGAGGGGGGCATCGGCAACCTGTTTACCTACGCCAGCCTGCGCAGGCAGTTTCCTGACGAGCGGTTTTATGTAGATGGTGATGCTGCAAAACTGTCTAAAAACAACACCTTCATAGGACACCACATAATGGTACCACGTGAGGGTGTAGCCATACATATCAATGCCTTCAACTTTCCGGTATGGGGCATGCTGGAGAAAATAGCAGTGAACCTGCTGGCAGGTGTACCTGCTATAGTAAAGCCAGCCACACTTACATCATACCTTACCGAGGCAGTCTTTCGCGAGATAATAAAATCGGGCATACTGCCTGATGGTGCACTGCAGCTTATATGCGGCTCGGCCCGTGGCATACTGGACAATATAGAGACACAGGATGTGGTAACCTTTACCGGCTCGGCATCTACAGGCAGAATGCTGAAGTCGCACCCACGCATACTATCTGAAGCAGTACCGTTCAATATGGAGGCCGACTCACTGAACAGCTGCATACTGGGTATGGATGTGCAGCCCGGCATGCCGGAGTTTGACATCTTCATAAAAGAAGTAGTACGTGAGATAACTACCAAAGCGGGACAAAAATGTACTGCAATACGCCGCATCATAGTACCTGCAGACAGGGTGGAAGATGTGCAGATAGCACTGGGCAAGCGTCTTGCTACCAATGTAGTGGGAGACCCATCTATAAAAGAGGTACGCATGGGCCCACTGGCAGGCATCAGCCAGCGCAATGAGGTACGTGAAAAAGTACAGCAACTGGCACAATCGCAGGAGATAGTGATAGGCGACCTGAACAACTTTGAAGTACTGGGCGCAGACAAAGAGAAAGGAGCATTTCTGGCACCACTCATATTCCTGAACAATGACCCATTCACAAAAACCGATTGCCATAACATAGAGGCATTCGGGCCGGTGAGTACTATTATACCTTACCACACCACTGATGATGCCATAAAACTGGCCCGTATGGGTATGGGCTCGCTGGTATGCTCTGTAGTAACAGCCGATGATGACATAGCCCGTGAAATAGTACTGGGCACTGCTGCCATGCATGGCCGCATACTGGTGCTGAATGCCGACTGTGCCAAAGAAAGCACCGGACATGGCTCACCTATGCCTCTGCTGGTACATGGTGGCCCGGGCCGCGCAGGTGGCGGTGAGGAAATGGGTGGCAAACGTGGCGTAATGCACTACCTGCAGCGCACAGCCATACAAGGCTCTCCTACTACCCTCACACGTATTACCAATGTTTACCAGCAGGGTGGCAAACAACATGAAACAGATGTACACCCGTTCAAAAAACATTTTGAAGAGCTGGAAATAGGCGAAACACTGGTAACTGCAAAACATACAGTAAGCGAAACAGACATCACCAACTTTGCCAATGTAAGCGGTGACAACTTCTATGCACATATGGATGCCACATCGCTGGAGGGCACCATATTTACCGGCCGTGTAGCACATGGTTACTTTATACTCTCCAAAGCAGCAGGGCTGTTTGTAGATGCAAAAAAGGGACCGGTACTGCTGAACTATGGTATAGACGAATGCCGCTTTACTAAGCCGGTATATCCTGGAATGACCATAGGCGTAAAACTGACAGTAAAAGAAAAGGTAGCGCAGGAAAAGAAAACACCGGAAGACATAGCCAAAGGCATTGTAAAATGGCTGGTGGATGTGTATGACGAAACAGGAGAAACCGTAGCAATTGCTACCATCCTTACCATGGTGCGGATGAAGCATCAGGACTAACATACATAATCACATACTGATACAAACAGGAACAGGGCGTTATACGTCCTGTTTTTGTTTTGTAGCATAGTGAGCGTATGGTCCGGCAGCAGGCTCTGGCATAACGGTCTTTTTAAGCCCTACAGGCCTGCGTATTGTACGAAGCAACAGTGCTCTTCTTAATGGCTTACAGACAAATGACGGCAGAGGGTGCGAGGCCCCTGCCATCATTTGTTTCAACGCTATCAATATCAGAAATATCATGATGAGGTCACATCAGTTACTTGTGCTAAAAACACCTGTCATGCGCCCCTGACTGAAGAACATAGGACTGGGTTGCGCATCCGGAACCGCCTCGTCAAAAGTCTCCAGTAACCCCAGCATATGTACTTCTGATGGGGATGTTGTATAGTTGAGCATAGCGAGATAGGTATGCTGCCCATTTGGGCCCGCCATAAGCATGGGAGCCGATGGGTTTACAACTACAAGATTTGTATCTGCTACCGCTTTAAAACTGAGTGGTCCCGGAGAGGATTGTGTGTAGCGGAACTGAAGGTCGGGCTGTGTAGGGTCAGGATATGAAGGCATAGCTACCCATACTCCGTTTTCCTTGATGTATAGGGCTGTCCATTCCCATTTGTCCAGTGTGATAGTAAAAAGATCGTTGGTCGTGCTGACCGTGATGCCAATAGCTGCCATAATGATTGTTTATTTTATTTTCCTACTCTTTTTAAGGCTTTTCAGATTACCGCCTCCGCTTTTTGTAACCTCCGCGCTGGTCTGTTTTTCTGATGGTGCAGCTCCATCTTCAAAAGCTTTTGATATTGCAAAGATGGCCCGCCACCCCGCCTGTATTAAGAGTAGAAAAACGCGTTTTGAAAAACAGGTGTTTTTACCTGATGGCGTATACATTAACGGCTGTGCATTATCTATTCATATTCTTCATCTGCCACTATGTATAAACCTTATAGCCGTATTTGTACCAGTTAGCAGATAGTTACAGAACTTTAGGCACCGGCAAGGGGAATATAAGATGTCAGGATTCAGATTTAAAGAGTTTCAGGCCGATGCCGCATCGCGGTTCGATACGCTTTTCCGCATATTCACACAGCTGCTTACCCATACCAGCGGCGATGTGGAGGAAGCGCTGGACTGGCTGCGGGAGCTGGACAAAGAGTATGAACTTACAGACGATGATTATACCATAGACGACTTCATAGCCGAGCTGAAAGAGCGTGGCTACCTGCGCGACAAGGATGATGGCAGTGGAGGCATGGCTATAACCGCCAAAACAGAACAGGCCATACGCGACAGCGCTCTGGAATATATCTTCGGCAAACTAAAGAAAGGGGGTAGCGGTAATCATAGCACCAAGTATGCAGGCCGCAGCGGAGAAGATACCGGTACCGATCTCAGACAATTTGAATTTGGCGATGCGCCACAGGATATAGCACTTACCGAGTCTATAAAGCAGGCTCAGATAAACAATGGTGCTGACGACCTGCGGCTTACTGAAAATGACCTGCTGGTAACAGAACAGGAATATAAAACGCAGACAGCCACAGTGCTGATGATAGACATAAGCCATAGTATGATACTCTATGGCGAAGACCGCATTACCCCTGCCAAAATGGTGGCCATGGCACTGGCAGAGATGATCAGACGTAAGTACCCTAAAGACAGTCTGGACATCATCGTCTTTGGCAATGATGCATGGCCCATACAGCTTAAAGACCTACCCTACCTGCAGGTGGGCCCCTATCATACCAATACAGTAGCCGGGCTGGAACTGGCCATGTCTATACTGCGCAAAAGCAAAGCTGCCAATAAGCAGATATTCATGATTACAGATGGTAAACCATCCTGCCTGAAAGAGAACGGACAATACTACATGAACAGCTTTGGGCTGGACAGGCGCATAGTGAGTAAATGTCTTACACTGGCGGCGGCCTGCAAGCGCGCAAAAATTGACATCACTACATTTATGGTAGCCAGCGACCAGTATCTGCAGGACTTTATAGATGAGTTTACCGCAGCCAATCAGGGCAAAGCATACTTCACCGGGCTGAAGGGTCTGGGTGAGATGATATTCAGAGATTATACCAACAACAAGCGAAAGAAACTATAAGCATGAATATACAGGAGATAACCACACTGGGGGCATTGAAGAAGGTAGGCTACCGGTACAGAAGCATAAAGGACGAACTGAGAGAAAACCTGATAACCCGGCTGCATGCCGGGGAGTCAGTATTTCACGGCATATATGGCTATGAGGAAACCGTAGTACCCGAGGTAGAACGTGCTATACTGAGCCGGCACAACATATTGTTTCTGGGACTCAGAGGGCAGGCCAAAACCATGATGGCAAGGCAGCTGGTACATCTGCTGGATGAATACATACCCGTTATTACCGGCAGCCCGCTCAATGATGACCCTCAATATCCCGTATCGCGCTATGCACGGGAACTGATTGCTGAAATGGGTGATGAAACCCCCATAAGCTGGATACACAGGAGTGAGCGCTTTGCCGAAAAACTGGCTACACCCGATGTAAGCGTAGCAGACCTTATAGGCGATATAGACCCTATAAAGGCAGCCAATATGAAGCTGTCCTTTGCCGACGAGCAGGTGATACATTATGGCCTTATACCGCGCAGCAACCGGTTTATATTCGTTATCAATGAGCTGCCCGACCTCCAGGCAAGGCTTCAGGTGGCCCTGTTCAATATACTGCAGGAAGGCGATGTACAGATAAGGGGCTTTAACCTGCGCATACCGCTGGATGTACAGTTCATCTTTACCGCCAATCCTGAGGATTATACAAACCGCGGCAGCATAGTAACACCGCTTAAGGACCGCATAGGCTCACAGATACTCACCCACTATCCTAAATCTATAGAATACTCCAAACAGATAACACAGGACCAGGCACGCCTCACTACCCACCAGCAGGAAATAGCTGTACCGGAAATACTGCGCAACCTTGTAGAGCAGATAGCAATAGAGGCGCGCAAAAGTGAGTATGTAGATGCTAAAAGTGGTGTAAGCGCCCGGCTCACCATCAGCGCTTATGAAAGCCTTGTAAGTGCAGCAGAGCTGCGTATGCTGAAGAATGGCCACAGTTACAGCTATGCACGCATTGCAGACCTTTACGCAGCTGTACCTGCCATTAATGGCAAGGTGGAACTGGTGTATGAGGGTGAGCAGGAAGGACCGGCTATTGTGGCACAGAACCTCATTACACTGGCTATACGCAACACATTCACACAACTGTTTCCCGACCCGGGCAAACTGAAAAAGAAAAAAGAAAGCTCAGAATATGCAGCCATCACTGAGTGGTTTGGTGCAGGGAATGCAGTGGACCTGATGGATGATGAAAACGACAAGGAACATACAGCTACCCTGCATGGCATAGACGGACTGGAAGCGCTGGTGCGCCGGCATCACCCCACTGCAAGAGGGACCGAGCAACTGGCCCTGATGGAGTTTGTACTGCATGGTCTTGCAGCACACTCGCTAATAAGCAGAAACAAACTGACAAGGGGTATTGGTTTCAATGACCTCTTTAGTTCACTGCTGCGTGCGGAAGAAGAGTAGTTATATTAGATATGCATAGAAGCGCTAAAAAGGTGGAGTGTATTCCCCTCTTTTTAGCGTTTTTTGCATAAGATCCATTTACAAAGAGAAACACTTTTATTCTTTCTACAAATGCAGACCATGACAGCGGAAAATCAAACAATATAGTAAATTCGCTTACTATGAAAAATCTAAGTGAGGTCTTCAGCAACATTAAAGAAAGAATATCAAATCCTTTTATCTTCTCTTTTATTTGTGCATGGCTTATAGCTAATTGGCACATTGTATTTGCAATTTTATCTTATGACGAAAAGCCACTTGATATTGCACACATAAATGCATTCATAAACTACATGAATGACAAAATATCAAATGAACACAAACTACTTACACCTATTATAGCTGCCATTGCATACACGATTCTAATCCCATTAATGAGAGCTGGAATTAAGATATTCTATTCATGGATTGATAAAAGTGCAGAAAATACAATTTTATCTCTTAATAAAGATGGTAAAGTCCCCATGGATAAGTACATCAAATTACGGGCTATCTTCCAAGAAAGACAAGAAAAACTAGAAAAAATTATTGGAGAAGAAAGCAATACTATAGGAATGCTAAATGAAAGCAGAGTAGAACTAAGCAATGCTCAAGTAACTATAAACAAGTTAGATATAAAGTTATCAAACAGCAATAATGACTACAGGGCAAGCATGCTTGAAAATGAAACATTGAAAGAAAGCAATAACAAATTAGCCGAAGAACTAAGAGTAATATCTCGTGAATTAAACCAATTAATAGAAAGTACTAATATCTCACTATTAAACGGTTTTTGGGAATGCCAATATCCTTATCCGGGTAACACTATAACCGAGGAGATATACATTGACAATGGAAAATACCATATTATTGACAATCAAGGCAGAAGACATTATGTTTTTGACATAGTCAAATTTCACTACAACATGAAAGAGTCCACTATAAGCTTTATCAAAGACAGAAAAAATTTAGATGTACTATATCGTACTACTGTTAATCCTGCAAATCCAAATTCAGTCGGTCAGTTTGAATTTAAGTACTTGATAAATAATTTACAACTACAAAGCAATGGGAATATGGTTGGTATGGAAAACCTGAAAACGAATGTTAATTATATTAAAATACTCAGCTAGACACCTAAAAATGTGAAATACAGGCAAAAAATGGTTGGTAAAATCGGATGCAATCCTTTAATGCATTGATTTTGGAAGAAGTTTATTGAAACCAATTTCAATAAACTTCTTTGCTTTATAGGCACTTCAAAAAGGCGATGTTGGAGCTGTGGTAGTTTAGCTATAATTAAATGGGGCAAGAAAGACAATAAAACAGTACAGTCGAAACTTCATTAAATGGTATCTGTACTTTAAGAATGTATGAGTTTTCTTAGCTATGATGCTTACCGATAGACAATAAAAAGGACAACTCTCTAAAAAGTCATCCGCATATCGTCAAAGCATCAGTCTTATTGCTGGCAGGTTGCTCTCCAGCAGAGCCCACTTCCTCTTCAAACTGACGGCCGGGTATTAAATATATTTTCTCTAAAACTCACCAACTATTTGGGGCCTAATTACCAATAAATAAAAACACCCCGCATGTGCGGGGTGCAAATTGTGTGTGCCTGATGGGGCTGAGGTTATATCTTACGGAACTCTCTGATGACAGGTGCAAAAGCGTTGTTCTGCAGCACATAAGAGATAGTAACATCATCGGGGGCTACATAATCCACCGTACCATTGGTAGCATATACAGGACCAAATTTTGAATCCTGTACGGGCATTACGAGCGTAGTAGCGGATGTCTGTACAAACATAGCCGGTATCACATGCGTGGTATCTGAAATGCCATTTGCAGCAGCATCACTGGTATAATACAGACCATTTGCCAGACGGGTCACATACAGCGTATCATCTGTAACCACACGCAGGTAACGTCCTTCCAGATTTACTGTAGCATCTACATCAGTAACTGCTATATAAATCGTTTTTGAAGCACCCATACCATAGCTGTTCTTTGCAGTAGCAGTAACAGGATATACACCTGGAGTGGTGATATCAAGTTTGCTCTGGTCAAAAACCACTGCCGCATCTTCATGATAGAAGGAATCGTAAGCAGTAGCCTGTACAATTGGCAGCATACCATTTACAGGCATGCTATAGTACATACCATCTGGCAGCATGATGGTGGGTGTAGAATAGTTGTGCAGCACAGACACATTGCCCGTTTTCTTACGACAAGCAGTGAAAGCGAGGGCTGCGAGAAGTGTTATGCCTAGTATTTTCTTCATTCTGTAGTTTTTTAAATAGTCTTTACTGATATCAGAATATATCCCACCATACTTTCACAGTCACGGCTTTTTCGCCAGGGTACTGAGCATTAGTAGCTTTTTCGCTGGCCGGATACAGGAACCTTGCAGGCATTTTACCAGCCAGGAAGCTGTTCTTAGGCGTTACAAGGAAGTCGGGATAACCGGTACGCCTTGTTTCTGTCCATGATTCAAAGCCCTGATTGCCCGTCATAGCAAACCATTTCTGAGTAGCAATGAACTGCACACGCTGCTCAGCAGTACCGGTAACAGGATAGGCAGCCCAGCGTGCGGGTGCTATACCCATACTTGCATCACCGTTTACATAGAGGTTATAAGCAACATCACCATCAGCACCGGTAGCGGCCTGCAAGGCAGTGCTGTTATAAGCAAAACTGGCATAAATACCGGCATAAAATGCCTGTACATCACTACCCGTTGCATATCCTCTGGCAATAGCCTCAGCCTTTAGAAAATAGCTTTCCCAGCTGGAAAGCAGCATAACAGAAGCAGTAGCCGATGCTGTATTCATGATATCAGCACCTGTAGCAGCAGCCGGTGTGGAAAATGTACCTTCCGGCAGCTTAATGTCATATTCGCTCTGGCTCACACCTACAAGCCCCATACCTGATACTCTGTTGTAAAATACCAGTCCACGGTAGTCGTTATTGGCCACCATAGTATCTATACATGTCTTGCTGCCTGCCAGCTGCTGTACATGTCCCAGTTCAGCAGAGCTCAGCTCTGCATACAATGGGTGATTATTACCAACAGCAGAATAATATACGATACGTGCATCATCACCCAGACCTATAAGAGGTGCATTAGTGCGGAATATTGTATCTATACGAGGCTGTGCAAACAGTGGATCAACATCAGAAATACGGAGCAGAGCGCGCAGTTTGAGTGTATTGGCAAACTTTGTCCATTTTTTCATGTCACCACCATATACCAGATCATCAACACCAGGACCTGCGCCAGTACTTCTTTCGATAATATTGATAGCGGAATCAATGTAAGAGATGATACCACGGTATACCACACGCTGAGAATCGTACGCAGGGTTTACAATATGTCCGTCAGGATACTGTCCCTGAAGCGCCTGGCTGAAAGGAACATCTCCCCAGCCGTCAGTAAGCGTCTGGAAGGTGTAAGCCTGCATCAGCAGTGATATAGCTTTGTACTGTTCTTTATACTGCCCATTGGCGACTTTATATAACTGATAAAAGTTAGAAGCGCCGAGATATAAATTCTGCCAGCCCATATCATAATCGGCTGCAGTGGGATTGTGCTGATCAAGACGAATGTATTCCTTTCCAAGCGGCGACTGTGTCCAGTACTGTGACCAGATAGCACCATTTATCTGAAGGTCAGTACCTAAAGCAGAGGCGAGGTGTAGCTGCGCAGCAGGGAGAATGGTTGTTACAGTTGCTTCCTGTGCTACGTTAGGGTTGCTGTTCACATCGAGGTACTTCCTGCACGAAGATGTGCCCAGCGCCAGACCGGCCATTGCCGCAATTACTATCTTCTTATTTATCGACATATACAGTTTTTTAGAATTGAGGTTTAGAAGTTAACTTTTACGTACACACCATAATTCCTGAGTGCAGGGCGCGCAGTATAGTTAAATCCCTGTCCGTTACCCATAGCACCTGCAGAGGTCGCTTCGGGGTCATCATATCTGTTACTCTTAGCTGTCCACAATGCCAGGTTGTTACCGAATATACCTGCTTCCAGCGCACCGAATGGTGAGCGCTCATAATAGCGCTGTGGTATCTGGTAAGAGATAGAAAGCTCCTGCAGCCTTACATAGCTTGCATCCACTATACCCTGTGCAGGTACTGTCTGCTGCTGGGTAGTGTAGTACTCGTAAGGAGAGAAGCGGGTAGTATTTGCCTGATAGATGTTGGTACCCGGCACCTGATATACTGAGTTTTCCCACACATAAGGGTTACGACCATTAACTGTGGTAGGCTCTGATGTACCGTTTGCATCCATGTTCATCTTGTTCTGGCTATAGAACTTGCCACCCTGCTTGGTAAAGAACAGTGCATGCAGTTTTATACCCTTGTAAGAAAGGTCAGTACCCCATGATGCCATGAACTTAGGCTGATAAGAACCTTTGTAAACAGGAGTGGTTGTAGCTATAGGAAGACCCGTAGCAGGATCTACAACTGCATGCCACTCACCTTTAGGATCTTTCCAGTATTCGATATCTTTTGCATAGAATGTACCCAGCGACTGGCCTTCTGCAGCTACTATCTGCATACCGTCAAATCCACCCAGTACTACATTCTCCATACCACCGTTCAGACGCTCTACAGTATTCTTGTTACGTGTGTAGGTTGCAAACAGCTCCCAGCGCAGTCCCCAGCGTGTAGATATTGGTGTACCGCGCAGCGCTATCTCCACACCATTGTTTGATACGTCGCCTACATTGATGTAGTTGTACATATAACCTGATGATGTAGGCAGCTGCACCGGCGCTATCGTATTGATAGTGTATGAGCGGTAGAAAGTAAATGAAGCATTGATACGGTCGCGGAGGAAACCAAGGTCTAAACCAGCTTCAAACTCACGGGTACGCTCAGGGCTGAGGTTATTATCACCAAAGGCATTCATTACAGAGTATGCATAAGCGCCGTTGAACGGAGAAGTAACCGAGCCATAAGAAGTACGGATAGGATTGCGTGTATAGCCAGCGTTGTTATTGGTATAAGCGATACCATCGCTGCCTACACCACCACCGGATATACGCACCTTACCATAGTTCATAACATTGTTACGGAATCTTGTACCATCCAGGCGCTCAGTGAATACCCATCCGGCACTTACGGCAGGATAGTAGAATGACTGACGACGCTGAATGAGTGTAGAAGACCAGTCGTTACGGCCGGCTATTTCCAGGAAGAGTTCGCGCTGATAGTTAAATGCCAGATTTCCGTACAGACCCATTGTGCGGCGGTTCACAAGATTGTTGTAACCGATAACAGGGCCTGCATTATTGTCCAGATTATAATAAGCAGGCAGTACCAGACCACCAAAATTTGGCTCTATGATACCAGCCAGCAGCTCATCGCGCTGAACAGTAAGGTTATGACCCACATAAGCATTCATACCAAAGTTGTGGCTGAGCTCGTGGTTGTAGTTAATAACAAAGTCATTGTAGAAACGTAAACCATTATAGTTTGTCTGCGTGTAGCCACCGGGCGAAACAAATGCGCTGCTATAAGCCGCATCCATAGCCGATGAACTGTACAGTGGTGACTTATAAGTAGCACGGTCGGCAGAGATATCAGTACCTACGCGGTTGAAGATATGCCAGTCGTTCTGTTTGAAACCTATTTTCACATCACTGATAACCCTGTCTGTTTTGTTACGGTTATCATAGTTCTTAGCTGTCCAGTATGGATTCTGGTAAGAACCATTATAGTTACCATAACGCTCAGTACCTGATGTATCAAAGAACTGCATTGCGTAAAAGTTATTATCCAGGTCAGAAAGCTCCTGTACCGGAATATCGCGCGGAGTCTGTATCAGATTATTGATAACAGAGCCGGGACCATTACCACTGGCTTCAACACGGGAATAAGTGTTGAGGTAGTTAACATTTACAGAAGAGTACAGATTGTGGCTCAGCTGTGTGTTGCCGCTGAAACGAACATTATATCTGTTGTAGAACGTATTAGGCACTACTCCCGATGCATTCATAGCATTCATAGACAGGAAATAGTTCGACTTCTCAGAACCTCCCGATATAGACAGATAATTATTGATATTCTTACCGCGGTTAAAGAAATCACGCAGATTGTTTGGCTGGTTTGCATAAGGCTTCACCATCTGCTTGCCATCTATCACCTGGCCCCATGGACGCAGACCACCATCCATTTCGTAGCCCCAGCTACGGTATTCACTGCGGTCATCAGCTATACCACCATAGATATTGCCCTGACCATACATGTTCTGTGTCTGCGGAATCTTTGTTACGTCAGACTGAGTATAGGTGCTCTTGAACGTAATGTCCATTTTACCCTTCTGGCCCGAGGAGTGCTTACCTTTCTTAGTGGTGTACATGATAGCACCATTGGCCCCCATAGCACCATACATAGCGGTAGCAGCCGCACCGTGCAGTACAGTTACTGACTCTATATCTTCAGGGTTGATATCATTGGCACTGTTACCAAAGTCTATCTGATTCAGCTCAGAGAACCATGGATTAGCAGCGTTAAAACGGCTTATGGTTCGGTCGTAGTTATTGGTAATAACACCATCTACTACTATGAGTGCATTATTATTCTTCATGAACGATTTCTCGCCGCGCAGTACTATGCGCGCAGAACCGCCCGGACCATTGGTAGAGCTGGTAATATTAGCACCTGCCACCTTGCCCTGAAGACCTGAAATTATGCTGGTATTGCTGGCCGACATGAGTTCATCACCACCCAGTGTGGTAGCATTATAGCCTACCTCACGCTTTTCCTGACGGCTGGCTACAAGGGCTGTAGTTACGTTCCCCTCCAGCTGCTTTGACAGTGTAAGCATGGTGATTATCAATGACTGACCTTCATCTTCAATGTACTGAGTAGCGAAACCTACCTGCTGAACGATAATAAGGTTACTACCATCCGGCGCGTCGAACATGAAATCTCCGTTCACATCCGTAACCGCCGTTTCGGTGCCACCTTTTACCGTCACGGTAACGCCCTTGATACCCTTGCCGTGCTCATCCACTACCTTACCCGATACCGAGTGGGTCTGTGGTGTCTCCTGAGCGAAAGCCGTAAGACCGGCCGACAACATCAGCACAAGGAATAGAGAAGTTTTTTTCATACTCTTTTGTTTAGTCTAAGAAACTTTTGGTCCGCAAAAACACAACTGTTGCTCCCCGCCATAGCGGGCAACACAGTATTTGGGGGGTGAATTTATTACAACAATGTGAATAAACAAAGGAATCCTTTGATTTTTCTTAACATTCAAAACCCACCTGCACAGACATAAACACAACTGGAGCAATCTGTTATTTAGCTGTGCAGCCTAAGGTTTTACGGCATATCTGTAGCCCAAAACAATAAAACAAATAATTATATTTATTTTCGGGAATATACATATATACAC
>Ga0075012_10000785_pt1 | contig 33181 bp, 29 predicted proteins | sample All_14_2_FD_71474 | JGI IMG/M metagenome (GOLD analysis project Ga0075012, IMG submission 71474) | Freshwater microbial communities in response to fracking from Pennsylvania, USA - Allegheny Zone_MetaG_DW_15 | ecosystem: Environmental > Aquatic > Deep subsurface > Groundwater > Drilled...
CACGAGCTCGAAGCCGCAAACCACGCGCCGCGCGATTCGCGGCATCGTGCACCGCGAGTCGGGGCAGCTCATCGTCGTCGACACTCCCGGCATCCACCGGCCTCGCACCTTGCTCGGCGAGCGGTTGAACTCGGTTGTGCAAGAGACGCTCGGCGATGTGGACGTCATCGGCTTCTGTGTTCCTGCCGACGAGCCGATCGGTCCAGGGGACCGATTCATCAACGAGCAGCTCGACACTTTCCCCCGCACGCGCAAAGTCGCGATCGTCACGAAGACCGACACCGCTGGCTCAGCGCGCGTGGCCGAACAGCTGCTCGCGGTCTCTGAACTGCGCGAGTGGGACCTCATCATTCCCCTGTCGGCCGTCACCGGCGAGCAGGTCGAGTTGCTCGCCGAGCAACTCATTGGGCTGATGCCCGAGTCTCCCGCGCTGTACGAGCACGATGCCGTCACCGACGAGTCTGATGACGATCGCGTCGCTGAACTCATCCGCGAAGCCGCACTCGAGGGTGTCAGCGACGAGTTGCCGCACTCGCTCGCGGTGACGGTTGACGAGATGACGGAGCGCTCACCCGGTGGGGTACTCGACATCTTCGCGAACGTCTGGGTCGAGCGCGACAGCCAGAAGGGCATCATCATCGGCCACAAGGGCTCGAGGCTCACCGAGGTTGGCACCCGGGCTCGCCTCGAGATCGAGAAGCTGCTGGGCCGCCGGGTCTTCCTCAAACTGCACGTCAAGGTCGCAAAAGAGTGGCAACGCGACCCGAAGCAACTCGGTCGCCTCGGCTTCTAGGGGCTAGACGCCCAACTGCCGCGCGCGCCCCTTGCTCGGCTCTCCTTGCCTGGCTCTCCTTGCCTGGCTCTGCTCGCGCGCCCCTTCTCGCCCGGGCTCTGCTCGCGCGCCCCTTCTCGCCCGGGCTCTGCTCGCGCGCCCCTCTTGTGCCCCCAACCTGTCGCTTAGCCCCGGTGAACTCGCCGACACGCCGACCACAGGGCGCTCGACCCGGCGTGTCGCACGCGAACACCGGGCCGAGCCGACTCGGCGACGGGGCGCGGGATGCTCGTCTCGAGCTCAGCGACGGGGGAGTAGCCCGCGGTCGTGGGCGTAGAGCACCACCTGCACGCGATCTCTCAAGCCGAGTTTGGCGAGGATGCGGCCGACGTGAGACTTCACCGTGGCTTCACTCACGAACTCGCGCGCGGCGATCTCGGCATTGCTCAAGCCCTCGGCCACGGCGGCGAAGATCTCGCGCTCGCGTTTGCTCAGTTCGGGTAGCGCCGCGTCGTGCGCCTCTGCGCTCGCGGGGGCGAGCGGCGCAGAGCGAGCATCCACATGGTCGAGAAGATCGCTGATCGCGCCCGGCGCGACGACCGCGTGGCCTCCGTGCACTGCGCGGATAGCGGCGAGCACGAACTCGGGCTCGGCGTCTTTGAGTAGGAACCCGCTCGCGCCAGCGCGAATCGCCCGCAGCGCCGCATCGTCGAGATCGAAGGTCGTCAGCACGATGATGCGCGGTGGGGTGCGGTTCGCCTCGACGGCTGACTGCAGGATGCCCGCCGTGCCCGCGATGCCGTCGGCGCGGGGCATCCGGATGTCCATGAGCACCACATCGGGCACCTGCTCGGCGGCCACAGTGACGGCCTCCACGCCGTCGCCAGCCTCGCCCACCACGGTGAGGTCGGGCTGAGAGTCGACGAGCATGCGCACGCCACGTCGAAACAGCGGCTGGTCGTCGACGAGCAGCACGCGAATCGTGCTCATCGGGTGCTCCAGGGCAGAGTCGCGGGGTGCGTGGGGCGGCGCGGCACGCTGACGAGGCTCACGAGCACGACGGTAGGCGTCGGAGCGAGGGGAGTGGTCATGCGGGCACCGTCTCGGTCGTTGACTCGTGCGGTTCGATGCTCGGCTCGCTCGATGCCGCCGCGGTCAGCGCGAGCTCAAGGGGCAGCCGGGCCCGCACGCGGAACACCGCGCCCTCGTGCACGCTCAACTCGCCACCCGCGAGGGATGCTCGCTCGCGCATCCCGTCGATGCCATGCCCGCGCTCGCCTGTTTCGGACGCCGCGCTACCCGCCGTGTTGGTGACGACGAGGTCGACCGCGTGCTCGCCCCACTCGAGTTCGAGGGTCGCGGCGCCGTCGCCGTGCCGCAACGCGTTCGTGAGCGACTCTTGCACGATGCGGTAGAGCGCGAGCTCGCGCGCCTCGGTCAGGCGCCCGCGGTCGCCGAACTCGCGCACCTCGAGCGTGAGGCCCGACTCGCGCATCGATTGCAGCAGCGCGTCGAGGTCGGCGAGCCCCGGCTGCGGACCGGCCTCCTGGGTGTGGCGCAGCTCCGTGAGCAGTACGCGGACGTCGGCGAGGGCATCCCGTGCGGTCTGCGCAATGGTCTCGAAGGCGTCGGCCGCCGCGGGGGAGTCGCCCGCCGTCGCGTACCGCGCCCCGTCGGCCTGAGCAATGACGACGGTGAGCGAGTGCGCGACGATGTCGTGCACGTCGCGTGCGACCCGCGTGCGTTCTGCTTCGAGGTCAGCGCGCGTGAGGGCCGCGTCGCGCTGCGTGCTCACCGTCGCGACGGTCGCGCTCAGTGCGCGGCGATTCCGGATGCTGCGCACGAGCTCGCCGAGCACCCACGGCAGCGCGACCACCATGCTGAGGATGACGAAGTACACGCCCTGACCGAGCAGGTAGCCGACTCCCCAGCCGTAGAAGGATCCCGCGCCCAGAACCACGTTGGCGAAGACGATGATGATCCCGGCCATAGAGGCCACGAACGCGATGCGGCGAACAAGGGGAGAGCCGTATGCGGCAGCACCAAAGACGATGATGCCGGCGCCCAGGTAGGTGAAGGGCATGACCCCTGCCCCAATGATCGCGATGGCGATCAGGCTGAAGAAAGCCGCGCTCGCCAGCGCGATGAGCGCTAACGCCGGCTTCACGCGATGCACCGCGACACCGACCCCCACCGTGCCGGCGACGAGGAGATTGATGCCAGCGTGCACTGCGCCGCCCCACCACTGCTGATTCAAGAGAATGGCGAGCGCGAGCCATGCCCCGAGCGCAATCTCGGCCGGGAAGGCGAAGCGCGCACGACGCTCGGGCCTGAACCACGTGATGAGTCGATCGAACATGTCCGTCACGCTACGGCCCGCGCGGCCTACAGCAGAGCGAAACTCGCGCCGCTCACCCGAGCGGAGGAGCCTTTTCATCCCCAGGTCGCACGGCGAGCATCCACCCGCAGGCAGATCTGCCTCAAATGGGCGTTCCCTCACGCAGAAAGCGCCCTTAGGAGGCAGATCTGCCACGGGGGCGGCGGGTTGGCGGGCGCGACGGGGGCGGGTGTACCCTGAGAGTGTGTTCGGCCTGCTCCTTCTTCGTTGCCGCGACGAGGCTTAGTTTCACAGCCTCCCTCGTCGCGGAGTTCGTCGTCGGCTGACAACCCGAAACGACCGAGACCAGCAGGAGCACCTCATGCAGAACCGTCAGCAGCCTTCGGGCATGCCGATTCACAAGTACCAGCCGTATCACGAGCAGTTCGCCGTCGACCTGCCCGACCGCACGTGGCCCACGAAGCGCATCACGCGGGCCCCCCGCTGGTGCGCGGTTGACCTGCGCGACGGCAACCAGGCGCTCATCGATCCGATGAGCCCCGAGCGCAAGCGCATCATGTTCGACCTGCTCGTGAAGATGGGTTTCAAAGAGATCGAGGTCGGCTTTCCGAGCGCGAGCCAAACCGACTTTGATTTCGTGCGCAGCCTCATCGAGGACGACCTCATTCCCGACGATGTCACCATTCAGGTGCTGACCCAGTCGCGTGAGCACCTCATCGCCCGCACCTACGAGTCGATCAGGGGCGCCAAGCGCGCGATCGTGCACTTCTACAACTCGACGAGCGCGCTACAGCGCGAGGTCGTGTTCCGCACCGACATCGAAGGCGTGAAAGAGATCGCGCTGCAGGGCGCACGCTGGTGCCAGCAGTACGAGTCGACGGTGCCGGGCACCGAGGTGTTCTACGAGTACAGCCCCGAAAGCTACACAGGCACCGAACTCGAGACCGCCCTCGACATCTGCAACGCCGTCATCGAGCAGCTCGCGCCGACGCCCGAGCGTCAGCTCATCATCAACCTTCCGGCAACGGTCGAGATGGCGACCCCCAACGTCTACGCCGATTCGATCGAGTGGATGAACCGTCACCTCGCGCGGCGTGACTCGGTCATCCTCAGCCTGCACCCGCACAACGACCGCGGAACCGCCGTCGCCGCCGCCGAGCTTGGCTACATGGCCGGCGCCGACCGCATCGAAGGCTGCCTCTTCGGCAACGGCGAGCGCACCGGCAATGTCGACCTCGTTGCTCTGGGCATCAACCTGTTCACGCAGGGCATCGACCCCCAACTCGACTTCAGCGACCTCGACGAGATCAAGCGCACGGCCGAATACTGCAACCAGCTCAAGGTGCACGAACGCAGCCCCTGGGCAGGCGACCTGGTCTACACCGCCTTCAGTGGTAGCCACCAAGACGCCATCAAGAAAGGCTTCGAGGCGATGGATGCCCGTGCCGCAGCCGAGGGCGTCCCCGTCGACGAGCTCGTGTGGGGGGTTCCGTACCTGCCCGTCGATCCGAAAGACTTGGGTCGCTCGTACGAGGCGGTCATCCGCGTCAACTCGCAGTCGGGCAAGGGCGGAGTCGCCTACTTGCTCAAGACTGACCACTCGCTCGACTTGCCGCGCAAGTTGCAGATCGAGTTCAGCGGCGTCGTGCAGGCGAAGACCGACGCCGAGGGTGGCGAGGTCACGAGCGAGCAGATTTGGGAGATCTTCCAAGACGAATATCTGCCCGCAGCGGACACGCAAGCCAAGTGGGGCCGCTTCGAGCTGCTGTCGACCCGCACGGCGTCAGACATGTCGGGTGTTGTGCAACTCAACGCGACCCTGCGCGACGGGGAGGAGATTGCCGCGATTGAGGCGACCGGCAACGGTCCGATCGCGGCGTTCCTCAGCATGATGGAGGGCCAGGGCATCGCCATTCGTCTGTTCGACTACGTCGAGCACGCGCTGAGCGCGGGCGGGGATGCTCACGCAGCGTCGTACGTCGAGCTCGAGGTGAACGGGCGCACCCTTTGGGGTGTTGGTATCGACCCGGACATCTCGACCGCCTCGCTCAAGGCTGTCGTCTCTGCTGTCAATCGTGCGATTCGGCTCGAGAGCCCCGACCGCGAGCTCGTCAGCGCCTCGTAGTCGCCCGCGACCGCGCCCGCGCCCGCAGGCCGCAGGCTGTCAACAATTCAGGACTCCCGGCGCAGGGCGCACGGCCCAACGGTCAGAACACACGGGCGCGGCAGGTCTGCGCACGCGTGAGTCCTGAATTGTTGACGCGAGCGCGTTCAGCTCTCTGACGCGGCCCACTGAGCGAAGTGGATGCCCGGCCCCGGCACCCCAGTGGTGTGCAACCCTGCGCGGAAAGCCGCGGCAAGCTTGCCCGGCGCATGCCACTCGACGACCCGGCGCTGCGCCTCGTCGGGCGCGGCACCGCGCGCCGCCAACCACTGCCGCGCGAACTCGGCGAGCGGCAGCTTCTCTGGGCCGCCGAGGTCGTTCACTCGGCCGTTCGATGGCTGCTGGTGCACGAGCTCGACGAGCCGAGCCGCGACCGCTTCCGTGCTGATGGGCTGCACCGGCACGTCGAGCGTGATGACGCGCGGCAGTCGTCGTTGCGGCCTCAGAAAGTCGGCGACGAATTCGTGGAACTGGGTCGCGCGTAGCACCGTGAAGGGCACTCCCGACTGGGCGATGAGCTGCTCGCACTCCACTTTCGAGCGGTAGTAGCCGAGCGGCACCTGGTCGACACCGACGATCGATAAGTAGATGAGGTGCTCCACTCCGGCGGAATGCGCGGCCTGAAGAAGCGTGCGGGTGGCGCGAGCATCCGATCGTCGGTTGGTCGCGAGGTGCACGAGAGTTGTGACGCCGTCGAGTGCTGCGGCCACGCCGGTGCCGCTTGCGAGGTCTGCGACGACGTGATTGGTTCCGTCTCGGCGGCTGAGGATGCGCGGCTGAAGCCCCGCGCGCTGCAGAGCCTCGACGGTCGGGCGCCCGACGGTGCCCGTGCCTCCGGTGATGAGCAAGGTCATGATGGTGTGTCTCCCGTTTCTACGGTCGGCGGTGCCCCTGAACGGAGCCCTCTCACAGTCGACCGGATGGCGGGGCGAATTGTGACAGTGCCTGTGTCGCGATGCCGGAGAGCTTGAGCGGGTTGCGCACGATATGGACGGCGCGCACCCCTTCGGCAGTGATGTCGAGCGACCACAACGCGATCGGCTCGATGCCGCGTGGCGTGGTCGTGACGGCGAGGAACGCGAGACTTCCGTTCGTGTGTACGGGGATGCTCTGCACTCCCTCCCCGAATTTCTGCAGCACACCGAGCACGAAGCGCGCGACGTTTTCGGCTCCGTGTACCGGCCGACGCGCAGCGCTTGCCAGCCCGCCACCGTCGCTGATCGCCACGACGTCGCTCGTGAGGACGGCTTCGAGCGCGCGGAGGTCACCGCCTCGTGCCGCGTCGACGAATGCGGCCACGAGACGTTGCCGCTCACCGTCGTCGACGTCGCGGCGCCGATGACCGTCGAGGGCGCGTCGGGCGCGTGAGACGAGCTGGCGAGCGGCGGCCTCACTCACGTCGATCACCTCGGCGAGGCTCGAGTAGTCATAGGCGAAGGCTTCGCGCAACACCAGTGCAGCGCGCTCGGGGGCACTCAAGCGCTCGAGCAAGAGCAAGGTCGCGAGGTCGAGCAACTCCGCTGTCTCGGCGCCCAGGGTGGAGTCGCTGCTCGTATCGACCGGTTCGGGCAGCCAGGGGCCGACATACTGTTCGCGGCGCACGCGCGCGGAGTCGAGTTCGGTGAGCGCCCGTCGCGTGACGATTGTCGTCAGGAAGCCTTCAGGGTTTCGCACGGTCGCCAGGTCGACTTCTGACCAGCGCAGCCAGGCTTCTTGAACGATGTCTTCGGCTTCTGCCCACGACCCCAACAGGCGGTAGGCGAGCCCAGTGAGCCGGGGTCTGAGGGCTTCGAAGTGCTCGACCGCTGAGGTCATGGCTGACGCCCTCGCGGGCCGCGTGTGGGTCGCGGCAACCGCGGTAGCTGCGTGATGCTGCGCTGCTCGGGCAGGCTCCACCCGAAGAGCACTGACAGCACGCGAATGCCGAACGTGAGCGCGACGCCGAGGGTCGCGGCGAGCAACACGGCGACGTCGAACGCGAGCAGCACGGCGGTGAGTGCAGATCCGGCTGCGGCCGCGACGGCATAGAGCGAACCCACGTGCATGAGGGCGATGGGCAGGTTGAGCAGCAAGTCGCGCAAGATCGAGCCACCCACCGCGGCGAGCACCCCGACGAAGACTGCGGCGACTTCTGGCAGACCGAGCGCGAGCGCTTTGGTCGTGCCGATCGCACCGAAGAGACCGATGGTGAGGGCATCCAGCACCGTGATGACTTTGCTGAGTCGCGAGAAGACGCGCTCCAGAAGCATGCCCAGCAGCGCGGCTCCCGTCGCGACGATGACGTACCAATTCGACTGCAGTGGAGCGAGAGGCACGTTGAGCAGCAAGTCACGTAGCAGACCGCCGCCAAAGCCGACCGCGATGCCGATGATCGCGACCCCGAGCCAATCGAGTCGGCGATCACGGAATTGTGCCGCGAACATCGCCCCCTGAAGGGCGCCGATGCCGACGGCAAGCAGGTCTGCCCACAGGGGGATGACGAAGAGGGTCTCCACGGCACCATTCTTCACCCCGTCGCGGCGGCCCACCGTGATGGAGACACACGGGTTCGTGTCGCTCTGACACAAAGTGCTAGAATCTGTTCAAGTCACCCTGACTCTAACAAGCGGGAACTCGGAAGTAACACGACAGCGTCGAGCGAGAGGAGCACCGATGACCAGCACCGCAGGCCTCGGCCTGGCCGTCTCGACTGTGATCTTCGCCCTGCGCAACGACGAGCGCGGTGCGCCGAGCGTCTGGCTGCCTCTCGTGCGCCGCATTCGCGAGCCGCATCTCGGGCGTTGGGCACTCCCCGGCGGCGCTGTGCGCGTCGAAGAAAGCCTCGAAAACGCCGCGCGACGCAACCTCGCCGAGACCACGAGCCTCGGCCCCGCGTACCTCGAACAGCTGTACGCCTTCGGCGACGTCGATCGCTCTCCTGATCAGCGGCTCGTGTCGATCGTCTACTGGGCACTCGTGCGCCCCGACGAGGCCGAGCAGGTCACCTTGGGTGACAATGTGCGTTGGTTCGCTGCGGATGCTCTTCCCGAGCTCGCCTTCGACCACAACCTCATCGTCGACTACACCCTCTGGCGGCTGCGCACCAAAATGGAGTACTCGCGCATCGCCCACGCGTTTCTCGGCTCGCGCTTCACGCTCGCCGAACTGCGCGAGGTCTATGAGGCGGTATTGCAGAAGCCTCTCGACCCCGCAAACTTCAGGCGCCAGATGCTCTCATCAGGCGCGATCGAACCTACGGGCGAGGTCGTCACGGGCGGGCGCCACCGGCCGCCCGAGCTCTACCGCTACGTCGGGGACGTGCAGCTCGTCGACGCAGGGCCCCTCACCGCTGCAGCACAACCAGCCGCTGTGCTCGACCCGAGTGCAGCATCCACCTCGAAGGTTCCAGCATGACGACGACGCTCGACACCACCATCAGGCTCATCACGAACGGCCAAGCGCCCGGAGAGACGTGTACCCCTGACCTCGCCAAGGGTCCGTGGGAATTCGACCAGACCCCCGGCTACGGCCCGGGTTCGTCGATGTTCGATGTCATTCCGACCGGCGCACCGCGTCAGGGCGCGCTACCGACCGAGTACCAAGCAGCGTCGACCGACGAGTTGCACGCGCGAATCCGTGCCGCGAAAGAGGCGCTCGGCGATCGCCTCGTCATTCTTGGTCACTTCTACCAGCGCGATGAGGTCGTGCAACACGCCGACTTCCTCGGCGACTCGTTCCAACTCGCGAATGCTGCGCTCACCAAGCCCGACGCTGAATACATCGTGTTCTGCGGCGTGCACTTCATGGCCGAGACGGCCGACATTCTCGCTCGTGACGAGCAGCGCGTCATCTTGCCGAATCTGGCGGCGGGATGCTCGATGGCAGACATGGCTGACATCGACTCGGTCACCGCGGCATGGGAGCAACTCGAAGCCCTCTACGGCACCGAGCCCGACGCCGAGGGTCGCGCGCCGATCATCCCCGTGACCTACATGAACTCCTCGGCAGCGCTCAAGGCGTTCTGCGGCGAACGTGGCGGCATCGTCTGCACGTCGTCGAACGCTGCCACGGTGCTCGAGTGGGCGTTCGAGCGCGGGCAGCGCGTGCTGTTCTTTCCCGACCAGCATCTGGGGCGCAACACGGCCAAGGCGATGGGCGTGCCGCTCGAGCAGATGCCCATGTGGAACCCGCGCAAGCCCCTTGGCGGCTCGAGCGAGCAGCAGTTGCTCGACGCGCGCGTCGTGCTGTGGCACGGATTCTGCAGTGTGCACAAGCGCTTCACCGTCGGCCAAGTCGAGGCGGCGCGTGCAGAGCACCCCGACGTGCGCGTCATCGTGCACCCGGAGTGCCCCATGGAGGTCGTGGATGCCGCCGACGAGGCGGGATCGACCGACTACATCCGCCGCGCTGTCGCCGGAGCAACCGAGCCCACGACCTTTGCGATCGGCACCGAGATCAACATGGTCAACCGACTTGCCGAGGAGTACCCGCAGCACACGATCTTCTGCCTCGATCCCGTCATCTGCCCGTGCTCGACCATGTACCGCATTCACCCCGGCTACCTCGCCTGGGTGCTCGAAGAGCTCGTCGCCGGTCGGGTGGTCAACGAGATCACGGTCGACGCGACGGTGCAGCAGGGCGCGCGTGTCGCACTCGAGCGCATGCTCGCCGCAAAGCCGCGCAACTAAAGGGGCCAGTTCATGGCACACGTACTCGTCATCGGCAGCGGAATGGCAGGCCTCGTCGCTGCGTTGCGCGCAGCTCGGCGGCACCAGGTGACAATCGTCACGAAAGACGTGCTCACTGCTGGCTCGACGTCGTGGGCGCAAGGCGGCATCGCCGCGGCGGTCTTTTCGGACGACTCGGCTGCACTGCACGCGCACGACACGCTCGTCGCAGGGGCTGGACTCAGTGATCCGGCTTCGGTCGACGTGCTGTGCACCGAGGGTCCGGCGCGAGTGCACGACCTCGTCTCACTCGGCGTCGCCTTCGACCCCGCTGACGGGGCCCCGTCACCGTCAGCTGATGTCGATGACTGGGCTCGGGGGCTCGAAGCCGCGCACTCCGTGGCGCGCGTGCTGCACGCTGGCGGTGACGCTACGGGCAGGGTGATCGAGCACGCTCTCGCCGCCGCTGTACGCGAGGGGCGCATCCAGGCCCGAGAATTCGCGCGTGTCACCAGCATCGATGTGCGCGACGGTCGCGTCGCGGGGGCCGTCGTCGAGACTGTTGACGAGTCGGGTGCTCGCGTTGATCACGTCGCCGCCGATGCCGTCATCATCGCGACAGGCGGCAACGGTCGGTTGTATCGCCACACGACGAATCCGCCGGTAGCGACGGGCGACGGCGTGCTGCTCGCCTATGTGGCGGGGGCTGCGATCGCCGACCTCGAGTTCGTGCAGTTCCACCCCACTGTGCTCGCAGGAGGAGGCCTCGTGTCGGAGGCCGTGCGCGGTGAAGGCGCGACACTGCTCGACGCCGAGGGTCGGCGTTTCATGCTTGAGATCGACCCTCGCGCCGAACTCGCGCCGCGCGATGTCGTGGCGCGCGCGATCGCTCGTCAGATGCGGCGTCAAGACGGTCGGCCCGTGCTTCTCGACGCGACGATGCTCGGGGCAGACATGTTGGCGCGACGGTTCCCGACGATTGACGCTCTCGTGCGTGCAACGGGCGTCGACTGGTCGCGCGAGCCCGTTCCCGTCACGCCGGCCGCTCACTATGCGATGGGTGGGGCGCTCACCGATATGGATGGCCGCACCACGGTTCCCGGTCTGTTCGCCGTGGGCGAAACGGGAGCAACCGGAGTTCATGGCGCCAATCGCCTCGCCTCGAACTCCCTGCTCGAGGCGCTCGTCGTCGGTTGGCGTGCCGGCGACCTCGCTGGCACGCGTGACCTCACACCGCTGCCCCTCCCGCGGGGTGTGTCAACAATTCAGGACAACCGCGAAACGATGGATGCCGCGCTCACCACTCCCGTGCCTATCAAGCTCGACGAATCCGCCGTCGATGCCGTGCGCGACGGTGCGACGGAGTGGACAGCAGACGACATTCGTGACCGTGCGTGGCAAGCGCTGGGGCTCGAGCGCGAGGGCGAGGAGATGGCACGATTCGCCCAAGAACTCGCGGATGCTCGGCCCGCCGACCTTGAGGCGCGCTCCTTGCTGCCGCTCGCGCGGCTGACGGCAGCCGCGGCGCAAGCGCGCACCGAATCCCGCGGGGCTCATTTTCGCATCGACTACCCCGAGACCGACCCCGCGCAACGTGTGCGGCGCGCCGTCGTGCGCCCCGCGGCCGCGAGTCCTGAGTTGTTGGCACCCACTACCGAGGGAGCCCGCGCGTGAGCCGCGACGCCAGACCCGACACTCGACCCACCGCGGCCGTCCGGCCCGAAGCGGCCGTCCGGCCCCACGCGGCCGAACCGCCACACGCCGCCGTGCGCGCGATCGTCGAAGCCGCACTCCTGGAAGACGCGCCGTGGGGTGACATCACGAGCGAGGCGGCGATTCCCGCGAGCGCTACCGCGACCGCCCACATCGTGAGCCGTGTCGACGGAGTCTTCGCGGGCGGTCTCGCGATTGAGCTCTCCTTCGCGAGCGTCGACGAGAGTGTCACCGTGACGCGCCACCTCGCCGAGGGCGACCCTCTCACTCCGGGGGTGCTCGTCGCCACGATCGCAGGGCCGGCGCGGAGCATCCTGCGTGCCGAGCGCGTCGCCCTCAATCTCGCGCAGCGGCTGAGCGGCGTGGCAACGAACGCTCGCGCCTACGTCGACGCCGTCGCGGGGCTTCCCGTGCGCATCGTCGATACGCGCAAGACCACACCGGGGCTGCGCGCGCTCGAGAAGGCGGCTGTGCGGGCCGGAGGGGCATCCAACCATCGTTACTCGCTCAGCGACGCCGTCATGCTCAAAGACAACCATCTCGCGGTGCTCGCCGAGCAGGGGCTTGACCTCACCGCGGCGATTCGCGCGGTACGCGAGCGCATCCCGCACACGACGCACCTCGAGGTGGAGGTCGACCGGCTTGAGCAGCTTCCGGCGGTGCTCGAGGCGCAGCCCGACACCATCATGCTCGACAACTTCAGCCTCGACGACTTGCGCGCGGGGGTCGAACTCATCGGCGGCCGCGCGATCGTCGAGGCCAGCGGGGGAGTCACCCCGGAGACGGTGCGCGCGATCGCCGAGACCGGGGTCGACGTCATTTCGGTCGGAGCCCTCACCCACAGCGCGCATGCTCTCGATCTGGGGCTCGACATCGTGATCAGCGCGGGCGGCTGAGGCGCGGCATCCATGACCTTCATCGATCTCGACCAGGCGGCCACGGCGCCAACGCGACGCGCCGTGCTCGAGGCGATGTGGCCGTGGCTGACCGGTGAGCACGGAAACCCGTCGTCGACCCACAGTCTCGGGCGACGTGCTGCCGAAGGGCTCGCCGAGGCGCGAGCTCGCATCGCGGCAGTATGCGGCGTGCGTCCCAGCCAGGTGGTGCTCACTAGCGGTGGCACCGAAGCAGACAACCTCGCAGTGATCGGGCTGACCCTCGGCGCGATCGCGCGCGGTCGCGATCGGCACATCATGGTGAGCGCGGTCGAGCACGAAGCCGTGCTCGAGTCGGCGCGTTACCTCGAACGGTGGCACGACGTCGAGGTCACGGTGCTGCCGGTCGACAATTCAGGACTCGTGGATGCAGACGCCGCGCTCGCCGCCCTCCGACCCGGCACGGCGCTCGTGAGCGTGCAGGCCGCCAACAACGAGGTGGGCACGATTCAGCAGCTCGACGCATGGTCTGATGTCGCGCGCGCAGTGGGCGCTGTCGTGCACAGCGATGCGGTGCAACTCGCTGGTTGGTACCCACTCGATGCCGCGCGGAGTCCTGAATTGTCGACGGTCGACGCCTTCACGATCAGCGGACACAAGCTCGGTGCTCCCAACGGCGTCGGCGCGCTCGTGCTGCGGCGCGAGGTGCCGCTCGAGCCCCTCGTGCACGGCGGAGGTCAAGAGCGTGACCGGCGCTCAGGTACCGAGAACGTTGCGGGCGCGGTCGGTCTCGCGACGGCGCTCGAACTTGCTGAGGCCGAGCAGCTCGATGCCGCACCCGCGCTGTCGTCCCAGCGCGACGCTTTCATCGCTGAGGTGCTGGATGCCCTGCCCGGCGCTCGGCTCACAGGCCACCCCGAGCGACGCCTGCCGTGTCACGCCTCGTTCGTCGTGCCGGGGCTTGGTGGCGAGCCTCTGTTGCTCGCGCTCGATGAGCGGGGCATCCTCGCATCGAGCGGTTCTGCGTGCGCTGCAGGTCGCGACGAGCCCTCGCCCGTGTTGCTCGCCATGGGCTACGACCCCGACACGGCCCGCACGGCGATCCGCCTGACGTGGGGTGCGTCAACAACTCAGGACAACCTCGACCTCGCCGTGCGCGAGCTGCGGGCTTCCGCCGCAGAACTGGGCAGGTACTTGCAGGGCTAGTGGATGCTCGTCCTGAGTTGTTCACGGGCACCCAACTCTCGCGAGTCCTGAGTTGTTGACCGAGCACGCTCGCGCCACCGCGCGCCCCCAGCCTCCGCACCGCCGCGCGCGCGATACTGGAGCAGTGCCGACCTACCGTGACGAGATTGTCGTGCTGCGCACCCACAAGCTGGGCGAAGCCGACCGCATCGTCACGGCGCTCGGGCGCCAACACGGCAAGATTCGCGCGGTAGCCAAAGGTGTGCGCCGCACGGGCAGCCGCTTTGGCGCGAGACTCGAGCCGTTCATGGTCGTCGACGTGCAGCTCTACGCCGGTCGCAGCCTCGACATCGTGCAGCAGGCTGAGATGCTCGGCAGCTACGGCGCCGAGATCACGGCCGACTACGCGCGCTACACGGCGGCGACCGCCATGGTCGAGACGGCCGACCGCCTCACGGGCGAAGACAGTGGGGGAGTGCAGCAGTATCTGCTGCTCGTGGGGGCTTTGCGGTCCCTCGCTCGCGGTGAGCATCCACCGGGGCTCACTCTCGATTCGTACTTGCTGCGAGCGCTCTCGATCGCCGGCTGGGCACCCACTTTCGGTGACTGCGCCGTGACGGGTGCGCCAGGCCCGCACAGCGCTTTCGTGGTGCAGCTCGGCGGGGTCGTGGCCGACGAGGTCGCGCCGCCTGGGGCTCCGCGACTCAACGATGACACGCGCGCTTTGCTGGGCGCGTTGCTCGCCGGCCAGTGGGAGATCGCCGAAGCAAGCGACGAGCGCACTCGCGGCCAGGCGAGCGGCATCGTCGCGGCGTACGCGCAGTTCCACCTCGAGCGTGGGCTGCGCTCACTGCCGCACGTCGACCGACGCATGAGCGTCAACCTGCACGACGTGCAGCCCGCTCAGTCATCTGCCCCCCTGCCGGTGCAGGAGCCGGCATGAGTCGCGAGGTCAAGAACCCCGAGCCTTTGCGTCCGCTTGACTGGACGGGCGAGCATCCACCCGATGTTCCTCTCGGGGCCGTGCCGAAGCACGTCGCCATCGTCATGGACGGCAACGGGCGCTGGGCAAACCGGCAGGGCCTCACGCGTGTCGAGGGTCACCGCGCGGGCGAGGCGAGCCTGCTCGATGTCGTCGCCGGCGCTGTGCAGATCGGCGTGCAGCACCTCAGCGTCTACGCCTTCAGCACCGAGAACTGGAGCAGAAGCCCTGATGAGGTGCGCTTTCTCATGGGCTTCAATCGTGAGGTGCTGCGTCGCAGGCGCGACCAGCTCGATGCCTGGAACGTGCGCATTCGCTGGGCGGGGCGCCGCCCGCGCTTGTGGCGCAGCGTGATCGGAGAGCTTGAAGAGGCGCAAGCGCGCACTGCCAAGAACTCAGGACTCACCCTGACGATGTGCGTCAACTACGGGGGGCGCATCGAGCTGGTGGATGCTGTGCGCCAGATTGCAGCTGACGTGAAGTCGGGCAGGCTCGACCCCGCGCGCATCACCGATCGCACGATCGCCAAGCACCTCTACAGCCCTGGCCAGCCCGACGTCGACCTCTTCGTGCGGTCGAGCGGCGAGCAGCGCACGAGCAATTTCCTTCTCTGGCAGAGCGCCTATGCCGAGATGGTCTTTCTCGACACGCTGTGGCCAGACTTCCGACGGCGCCACTTGTGGTCGGCGATCGAAGACTACGCGCGTCGCGACCGCCGTTTCGGTGGCGCGGTGGATGCTCCGCGCTCGTAGCGCCGCACCCGAGGTGCTCGCCTCAGGCCGGAGCGCTGCTCTCCGTCCAGTCGCTCGTGTCCAACTCCGACGCGACCCTGAGCGCCGCGGCGACCGCGGGTACGCCACTGGCGGCTCGCAGAGCGACGGCATAGACCGTGCGGTGGGGAAGGCCGCTCACGCGAGAGAGCCGCACGTGTTCGGGCACCGTAGCGCTGGCGAAGGCGAGTCGGGGCAGTTGAGCCACCCCGAAGCCATTCTCCACGAGGCCGAGTACCGCGGCGGCGTGGTCGGTCTCGTGTGCAATGCGGGGGTGAAATCCTGCAGCCTGGCACGCCTGCAGGAGGTTGCCCCGGCACTGCGGGCACCCAGCAATCCAATCGTCGTCGGAGTAGTCGGCGAGTGAGCCGCGAGCCGACGGTCGCTCATCCTGCGGGGCGGTCATGCGCTCGGCGATGAGCACCTCGTCGTCGAAGAGCGCAACGGTGACCAGTTCGTCGCCCACTCTCGTGTGGGGGTCGTTCCAGTCGTCTGGGTAGCGAAAGGTAATCGCGATGTCGACTCTGCCGTGACGTAGCAACTCGAGGGCTTCAGGGGGCTCGGCTTCGACGTAGCTCAGTCGCATGCCAGGGTGGCGTTCGCTCATGCCCCCGAGCAGTCGCGGTACGACGGTCGCCGACGCTGTCGGGAAGGCCGCAATGCGCAGGCTGCCCGATCGAAGACCGATGAGGTCGTCGAGTTCGCCGCTCGCGGCGTCGAGAGCGCTCTGCACGGTCACGGCGTGTCGAGCGAGTGCTGCACCGGCCTCGGTGAGGCGTACTCCGCGACCCGAGCGGGTGACGAGCGGCAGGCCGAGTTTCTGGGCGCTGCGGGAGAGATGCTGGCTGATGGCGGGCTGGCTGAACCCGAGATCGCGCGCGGCGCCGCTCAGTGATCCGGTATCGGCGACGGCGCGCAGTATCCGCATCGTCTGCAGGTCAATCTCGGGGCGAGTCATCGCCATAACATAACGTCCGGTTATGCAATCTCCAACAACCCTGCCGTTGTTGTGAAGTGCCGAGCCGCCGACGATGGAGCATGGTCTTCACGCAGCAGGATGCCCGTCGAGAGTTTCCCACGGGCTCGGGCTACCTCGACGCGGCCACCATGGGCCTTCCCCCTCGCGCTGCCATCGAGGCTTTCAGCCAAGATCTCGTGCTGTGGGGGTCAGGCCGCCGCGACCCTGCCGACTACGGCGCGATGGTGGAGCGCGGCCGCGGGGCATACGCGCAACTGGTGGGGGTTCCCTCAGAGTGGGTTGCCCTGGGCTCGCAGACGTCTGTGATGGCCTCGATCACGGCCGATGCGGTGCCTCGGGGTGCCGAGGTACTTGTCGTCGATGGCGACTTCACATCGATCGTCTTTCCTTTCCTCGTGCGCGACGAGATCACTACGCGATCGGTGCCCCTCGATGCGCTCGCGAGCGAGATCAGTGATAGCACGGCGATGGTCGTGTTCTCTCTCGTGCAGTCGTCGACCGGCGTGGTGGCGCCCGTCGACGACATTCGCGAGGCGGCAGCGGCAGTCGGGGCAATCACGGTGTGCGACACGACTCAAGCGGTCGGGGTCTACCCGGTTCGGGCGACACTGTGGGATGTCACGCTGTGTCACGCGTACAAGTGGTTGTGCTGCCCGCGAGGCGTCGGGTTCATGACGGTCGCCCCGCGCGTGTTCGAGCGACTACGCCCGATTCAGGCCGGCTGGTACGCCGGAGACGACGTCTGGCGGTCGATCTACGGCCCCGACATGCGCCTGGCGTCGACGGCGAGACGGTTCGACATCTCGCCCTCGTGGCAGTCCTGGGTGGGGGCAGCACCCGCACTCGAGCTCTTCGCGAGCCTCGACATGAACGAGGTCTGGTCGCGGGCTACCGAGCTCGCCGACACCGTCTTGGCGGAACTCGGAGAGGAGCCGCGCGGTCGTGCGATCCTCGCCCTCGATGACCCGAACGGTACGGCGCTTGCCGCGGTGCGAGCGGCCGGGCTCACCGCAAGCGGTCGGGATGGTCGCGCCCGACTCTCGTTTCATATCTGGAACGACGACACGGATGTCCTCAGAGTGACAAACGCTCTGCTATCGTCCGAGTTGGCCACCACGCGACCTGCATCAAGCAGTTCACAAAGCCCCTAGTGTGAAACTGACTCCTTTTCAGGCTGTCCGTTTCATCAACGAACAATGGAGGACCCCCGCGTGTTGACATCCACCCCCCGCCGCTTCGGCCTGCTCGCAGCAGCGGCGGCCGTAGCGCTCGCCCTGGGCGCGTGCGCTCCGACCGCTCCGGCACCAGCCGACGACTCGTCGATTACTGTCGCGCTGCCCGGTTCGCTCGCGAACCTGTACGTGGGCCAAGAGAACGGCATTCTCAACTACTACATCGCCTCCATCGCCCAAGAAGGACTCGTCACCCTCGATGCGAACGGTGAGATTCAGCCCGCGCTTGCCGAGAGCTGGGAACAGGTCGATGACGTCACCTACGTCTACACCCTTCGCGAAGACGCAACGTTCCAAGACGGCACTCCGGTGACCGTCGACGATGTCATCTTCTCGATCGAGAAGGCACAAGACCCCGAGCTCTCGCCCGGATTCTCGTACTACCTCGGCGGCATCGCGTCGATGGAAGAGACCGCGGAGCGCGAGCTCACGATCACGCTGTCGGCGCCCGACGCGACGTTCGCGACGCTCATGAGCACGACGGGTGCCCTCTACGTGACCTCGCGCGCGTACTGGGAGGCGAATGAAGGCACGATCGGAACGGGCGAGGGGCTTCTTCTCGGCACGACTCCGTATCGCGTCACCGAGTTCGTTCCCGACTCGCACGTCGCCTTCGAGCGCGTCGACACCTGGTGGGGAGGAGTGCCCGAGATCGAAGAGGTGCGGGTCGACTTCATTCCTGACGAGAACACGCGACTGCTCGCCGCGCAGTCAGGTCAGATCGACGTCGCGTTCAACGTCCCGTTCCAGCAGGCCGACCAGTGGGCTGCGATCGATGGCTCTGAGGTGCAGTTCCTCAACGACCTCTCCTACGTCGGGCTACTCTTCGACCTCGAGGTCGCTCCCTTCGACGACGTGAAGGTGCGTGAGGCGATCGCTCACGCCATGGATCGCTCAGCTGTCGTTGAGAGCGTGCTCGATGGCCACGGTGAAGTCGCCCTCGCCATCCCCACGCCCGAGTCGCTGCTCACCGCTTACGGCGACGAGGCCTCCTCGCGGCTTGAAGCGCTCCCGCAGCGCGACTTCGACCTCGACGCCGCAGCGGCAGCACTGGCCGAATCGTCGGTGCCGGAGGGCTTCACTGCTGAGCTCACCTACCCGGCGACGGGCCCCGAGCTCGGACGCGCCGCACTCGCTCTCTCGGCCAACCTCGCTGAGATCGGCATCACGATCGACGTGCGTGAGGTCACGATCGAAGAGTGGCTCGCCACGATCGGCGATGGTGAGCACGGTCTCGGCTACATGTGGTACTTCTCGACCACCGGCGACCCCGGCGAGGTCATCTCGTACCTCTACGGCCCCGAGAACCCCTCGCGCTACACGAACGAAGAGGTGCAGGCGCTGCTCGCCGACTCGTTCGTCGAGAGCGACCCGGTCGTACGCGCCGACCTCATCCTCCAGGCTGAAGAGCTCGCTCAGGCCGACCTCGCGAGCTACCCGCTGTGGTGGGGCCAGTCGGCGACCGCGTTCCTCGGTGGTTGGACGATCGACACGCAGACACCGTTCGTGTACACGAACCCGTGGCCTGCGCTCCTCACGCGGAGCGAATGACATGAGTAGTGCGCCTCGCCGCGCACTCCTCGCAGGGTGGGCATCCTCCTTTTGGGGGATGCTCACCCTGCGTCTCCTCGGAGTCGTCGCGATCGTCCTTGTGCTGTCTGTGCTGATCTTCGGCATGATGCATCTCATCCCCGGTGACTTGGTGCGCAACCTGCTGGGCCTACGTCCCGCGAATCCGGAGACCATCGCGGCAATTCGCGAGCAGTACCGACTCGACGACCCTTTCTGGGTGCAGTACGCCACCTGGTTCGGCAACGCGCTTCAGGGTGACTTCGGCACGTCGATTCGCTATCAAGTGCCTGTCGCGGATGCCATTGCTCAGCGCATCCCTTTGACGGCCACTCTGGCCGTGCTCGCGATGATCATCGCCGCCGTCACCGCGATTCCGCTCGGTGTCGTGGCAGCGCGTTTCCACCAGCGTCCAGTCGACCGAGCGGTGACCGGAGTGTCGGTTCTCGGTCTCAGCGCTCCCGCTTTCGTCGTCTCGCTTCTGCTGCTCTACGTATTCGCTTACTACTTGCCGATCTTTCCGGTCTACGGCGGCGGCTCAGGCGACCCACTCTCACAGCTGTACTACCTCGTGCTTCCGTCGACGGCGCTCGCGGTTGGGCTCGGAGCGATTCTCATGCGCCTCACACGCGCAGCGATGATCGAGGCGCTTGCTAGCGACTACATCACTTTCGCTCGCTCGCGAGGGCTCAGCGAGACGCGCGTGCTCTTGCTTGCCTTGCGCAACTCGGCGATTCCGATCGTGACTGCAGCAGGGCTCGTCTTCACCTATGTCATCGGCGGCACGATTCTCGTCGAAGCCGCCTTCGCGTTGCCGGGGCTGGGGCTCATGCTGCAAGACGCTGTGCTATTCAAAGACATCGCGCTCGTGCAAGCGCTCGTACTCGTCGTCGCCGTCGTCATCGCGCTACTCACCGTCGCCGTCGACCTCACCTACGCGGTGCTCGACCCCCGCGTGCGTTCCCGCCGGAGGGCATCATGACCGCGCCCAGTACGACTGTGATCGCCTTGCGTCCCGCACCTCGCGCGGGCCGAGGAGGCTTGCCCGGTCTCATTCTCACGGGGGGAGTGCTCGCCGCGGCTCTGCTTCTTGCGGTGCTCGGACCAGTTCTCGCTCCCGACGCCCTCGAGCAAGACATTCTTCTCGGCGTCACCCCGCCAGGCACCCCTGGACACCCCTGGGGAACCGATGAGTTGGGGCGCGATGTGCTGCAGCTACTCATCGCGGGTTCGGGCTCGGCGCTCGCAGGTCCCGTCGTCATTGCCCTCGGCTCGATGCTGCTCGGAGTTCTGCTAGGCACCATCACCGGCTACGTGCAGGGCTGGCTCGACTTCACCATCGGCCGCATCACTGACCTGCTGCTCGCATTGCCGGTGGTCGTCGTCGCGATCGTTGTGGCGGGCGTCTTCGGCAGCGGTTACTGGGTCACTGTGGCGATGCTCGTCGTGCTGTTCGCGCCCTCTGACATTCGGCTCGTGCGCTCTGCCGTCATCGAGCAGTCGGCACGCCCCTACATCGAATCGGCGAGGATGCTCCGCCTCAGCCCGTGGCGCATCATGTTCCGCCACATCGTGCCCAACGTGACGCCCATCATCGTGACGAACGCGCTCGTGAATTTCGCGATCGCGATCGTCGCGCTCTCGTCGCTGTCGTTCCTCGGTGTCGGCGTCTCGCCGGGCTCCGCCGACTGGGGCCGTCAACTCGACGACGGTCGAGCCTTGCTCTTGAGCAACCCTGCGGCATCCATCGCCCCCGCCATCGCGATCGTCGTCGTGGCGTGTGCGGCCAACCTGCTCGGAGACGTCATCGCCGCGCGGGCCGAGCGCAAGGGAAGTGCCGAGTGAACGACACCAGCATCGTGCTTGAAGCGCGGGCTCTCAGCGTTCGGGGGCCCCGAGGCGTCATCGTCGAGCCCGTCGATGTACGCGTGCACGCCGGCCAGACGCTCGCGGTGGTCGGCGAGTCTGGCTCGGGCAAGTCACTCACCGCCCGTGCCCTCACCGGCTTGCTTGATCCGGCCCTCGAAGCGACAGGAGTCGTGCGCTGGGGCGAGCGTGAGTTTGACCTCTCCAGCAATGTTCCCTGGCCGAGTCTGCGAGGGTCGGCCATCTCGCTCCTGCTGCAAGACCCCTTCACGTCGTTGAGCCCCGTGCATCGCTGCGGTGTGCAGATCGCCGATACTGTGCGCGCGGTCGCAAAGCGCACGGGTCGCCGGCTGAGTTCGCGCGAGGTGCAGTCGATCGTGACCGATCGTTTGCGCGAGGTAGGGCTCGACGCGTCTGTGGCCGGACGCTACCCGCATGAGCTCTCAGGAGGCATGCGGCAGCGCGTCGCCATCGCTGCGGCCATCGCGGGCGACCCCGATGTGCTCATCGCCGACGAACCCACGACCGCGCTCGACGCCTCCACGCAAGGCGAAGTGCTTGAGGTGCTCGCGGCCCTGCAGCGCGAGCGAGGCCTCGGCATCGTGCTGATCTCGCACGACCTCGGTGTCGTGCGAGGCTGCGCCGACGACATCGTCGTGCTCTACGCCGGCGCAGTCGCCGAACGTGGACCGGCGCGCGTCGTACTCGATGCTCCCGTGCACCCGTACACCGCGCGACTTCTCGCAGCTGAGCCGCCGCTCGATCACCGACTCGAACGCTTGGAGGGCATCCCTGGTTCTGTACCGTCACCCGGTCAGCGACCCGAGGGCTGCGCGTTCGCACCGCGCTGCGCACTTGCAACCGAGCTATGCCGCACCGACGTGCCGCAACTGAGCGCCGTGTCTCGCGGAGGAGTCGTGGCATGCCACCACAGTTCGACTCCTCTCGTGAGCGAGGAGCGAGATCGTGCAGGCACGGCCAGGACTGTGTCCTTCGACGACGCTCTGCTCCAGGTGCGCGGGCTGCGCGCCCACCACGGGGCCACGGAGATCCTCCACGGGGTCGACCTCGCGGTCGGGCCCGGAGAGATCGTCGGCGTCGTCGGTGAGTCAGGATCAGGCAAGACGACGCTGGCGCGCTGCGTCGCCGGGCTGCACGTGCCCTCAGACGGCGAGCTCACCCTCGGGGGCGTTGCCCTGCCGCGCAGACTCGGCGACCGAGACCCGCGCGACGTGCAGATGGTCTTTCAAGACCCCTACTCGGCCCTCAACCCCCGACTCACCGTCGGAGAGGCGTTGCGCGAAGCACTCGCCGTGAGCGGGCGCCCAGCGAGCGATGCGGCCGCACTGCTCGAGAGCGTCGGACTGCCGTCGAAGTACGTGGGCCGTCGGCCGCGCGACCTCTCTGGCGGTGAGCGTCAGCGGGTCGCGATTGCCCGCGCCCTGGCTCCGCGGCCTCGGCTGCTCATCTGCGACGAGTCGGTGTCGGCGCTCGACGTGTCAGTGCAGGCGCAGATTCTGGCTCTGCTGTTGCGCTTGCGCGACGAACTGGGCACTCCTGTGCTCTTCATCACTCACGACCTCGCTGTCGTGCGCCAGGTGTGCGATCGCGTCGTTGTGTTGCGGCAGGGGGCCGTCGTCGAAACCGGACCGGTCGAGCAGGTCTTCGATGAACCACAGCACCCTTACAGCGCGTCCTTGCTCGCCGCGAGCGAGCCCTCCCTCGAACTGAAAGGCAGTCGAGCATGACGACGTCGTCCTCCCAGCAGACCGTCGAGGTTGTCGAACTCGACCGGGCAACTCCCGCGCTCGAGCAGACCGCCGGAGTCGAGATTCCTGCCGCAGTCGCGAGTGCGTGGATGCACACCACGGGCAACGCGATCGTGCACCGGGCACTGCTCGGCTCCCGCGATGCTGCGACGGCAGGGGCACTGCTACGTCGGCGCCCGCACACGGCCGGGGCTGTGATCGGCGGTGCCTTCGGTGAGCGCGACGAGTTTCACGCCGTCGTCGAGGCCCTCGTCTCGCTCGCCGAGAACGACGGGCACCCGATCATCAAGTGGGAGGTGCTGCCCGGTCAATCGGTCGACCCCGCTGCGCACGGTTTTCGACCCCTGCGCGCGGCACGTCAGTCGGGAGACGGCACCGAGCCGGGCATCCAAGGATGGGTACGCGACCTCGTCGACTGGCCCCGCAGCGAAGTCGGGTACTACCGCCAGACGACCGAGTTCACGTGCGGGGGAGTCTCGGCGCTCCTCGCCCTCGAAGCCGCGGGAACCACGCTGCTCGGCGACGACAGCGATGCGAACCGGCTCACCGAACTACGCACCTGGCGATCGGCGACGAACGTGCCTGCATGCGACCCGCTCGCCCTCGCCGCGACCGTTGACCGGCTGCGCTCAGACGCGCAACGCGTCGAGGTGTACCTCGATTCGGATGAGCCCGTGCTGCTTGAACACGAAAGCAGGCCCGACGAGCTCTCCTTCCGCGCCGACCTGCAACGGCTCGCCGCGATCGAGCTCGACGAGCGCGGTGTCACCTGGCACCACGAGCGCATCAGCATGGTTGACGTCGCGGCGGCGGTGGCAGACGGGGCCGTGGCTTTGCTGCTCATCGACCTTGAGCCGCTCATCGACGACCCCACCCCGCACTGGGTGATAGCGACGAGTGCTCGCGACGGCGTGCTGCTCATCGACGATCCGTGGGTTGAGACGTCGATCGGCGAAACTTGGGTGACCACCCACGAGTTGCCCATCACCGCGAGCGAGCTCGAAGGCATTGTGCGCTGGGGGAGTGGATACCGCGGCGTCATCCTCGTGCATCGCTGACGGCAATGGTGCGGCCGACCGCGTGCGGTCGGCGGCTCTGCGCTGCCTGCAATGGATGCCTCGACCCTGTCATGGCTCGGGGTGGCGTTCACGACTGTCCACTGGACCGTTGCGCCGCTCGCGCTCAGTAGACTTCTCGGCATTGCGTTACTCGGCGCCGGGCATCCAGCTCGGCCGGAATAGGAGACCCACCCGTGGCTGCACCCACTCGCCTCGACAACGTCATCGCGCTCGCGAAGCGGCGCGGATTCGTCTTCCAGGCCGGTGAGATCTACGGGGGTTCGCGTTCCGCGTGGGACTACGGCCCCCTCGGCGTCGAACTGAAAGAGAACATCAAGCGCCAGTGGTGGCGCACGATGGTGCAGGGGCGCGCTGACGTCGTGGGCCTTGATTCGAGCGTCATCCTGCCCAAGAAGGTGTGGGAGGCCTCGGGTCACGTCGAGGTCTTCAGCGACCCGCTCGTCGAGTGTCTCAACTGCCACAAGCGCTATCGCGCCGACCACCTCGAGGAAGAGTTCGAAGAGAAGAAGGGCCGCGCGCCCGTCGACGGGCTCGCCGAGATCGTGTGCGTCAACTGTGGCACCCGCGGGCAGTGGAGTGAGCCGAAAGAGTTCTCCGGCCTCTTGAAGACCTACCTCGGCCCGGTCGACGACGAGTCGGGCCTCCACTATCTGCGCCCGGAGACGGCGCAGGGCATCTTCGTCAACTTTGCCAACGTGCTCAACGCCGCGCGCATGAAGCCGCCGTTCGGCATCGGACAGATCGGCAAATCGTTCCGCAACGAGATCACGCCGGGAAACTTCATCTTCCGCACCCGTGAGTTCGAGCAAATGGAGATGGAGTTCTTCGTTGAGCCCGGCACCGACGAAGAGTGGCACCAGTACTGGATCGACGAGTCGCAGCGCTGGTACCTCGACCTCGGCATCGACCCTTCGAACATCCGGCAGTACGAGCACCCACAAGAGAAGCTGTCGCACTACTCGAAGCGCACGGTCGACCTCGAGTACCGCTTCGGATTCGCGGGTAGCGAGTGGGGCGAGCTCATGGGTGTCGCCAACCGCACCGACTTCGACCTCTCGACGCACTCCGAGCACTCCGGCGTCGACCTCTCATACTTCGACCAGGGCAAGAACGAACGCTGGACGCCCTACGTCATCGAACCCGCGTTCGGCCTCACGCGTGCGCTCATGGCCTTCCTCCTCGATGCCTACTCTGAAGACGAAGCGCCGAACACCAAGGGCGGCGTCGACAAGCGCACGGTGCTACGACTCGACCGCCGGCTCGCGCCCGTCAAGGTGGCGGTATTGCCGCTGTCGCGCAACGAGCAGCTCTCGCCGGTCGCTCGCGAGCTCGCCGACCGGCTGCGTCAGCACTGGAGCGTCGACTTCGACGACGCGGGGGCCATCGGTCGCCGCTATCGCCGCCAAGACGAGATCGGCACGCCATTCTGCGTGACGGTCGACTTCGACACTCTCGACGACCAGGCCGTCACGGTGCGCGAGCGCGACACGATGGAGCAGCAGCGCATCCCCCTCGAGGGCCTTGAGCGCTACCTGGCCGGCGAGCTCATCGGCGCGTAGCACGCGCGCGCCGCGCGCCGCGCGCCTCGCGTCTCGCGTCAACAATTCAGGACAAACCTCTGGATGCTCGGCTCTCCAGCGTCCTCAAGGCAGGTTGAGCATCCCGTTGTCCTGAGTTGTTGACGCGTAGCGTCTACAGCACGCTGCGGCTGCCCCTCCCCAGCGGGTGACCTGCGCGTCGCAGCCCACACTGCCAAGTGCGCGTCGATGAGGTACCGCACGCCGGGTGCACAGTGTCTGGCGTGTTCACGGCCCTCCTCGAAGACATCCGCAGCGCCGGAGGCGCCGCTGGCCGCGCGCACCTGGTTGCTCGTGGCCACGCCGATCGGCTACTCGCTGCCGCGGTGCATACGGGCGCCGTCACGCGCGTGCGCCGCGGCTGGTACACCACCTGGGCCGAGGGCGACCCGCGCATTCGTGCCCTCCGAGTGGGCGGTCGACTGACAGGTCTGAGCGCGATCGCGGCGTGGGGCGGCTGGGTTCGCACGCCGGGTCGACTGCTCGTTGCCGTGCCCGTCAACGGTTCGCGCCTGCGCTGCCCACACCGCCGCACCGTTTCCTTCGTCACGTCTCCTCAGCGAGACAGCGTGCGCGTGCACTGGACCAGCCAGTTCCACGACCGCGACACTTCCGACGGAACGGTGACCGTGGTCGACGCGCTTGAGCACGCATGCCTGCACGAACCTGCCGAGGACGCCATCGCCGCGATCGATTGGGCGCGCCGCGCCCACCGAGTGGATGCTCTCGACCTCGCCGCGCTCAGCAACCGACTACCTCGACGCCATCGTTGGTTGGTCTCTGCGTCCAGCGAGTCGTGCCACTCTTTGCCCGAGAGTCTCGCGCGCACGCGTTTGGCTGGCGCTGGCTTTCGCGTGCGCGAGCAAGTGCTGTTGCCCGACAACCCGAGCCCCATCGACCTCCTCGTCGAGGAGTCGCTCGCTCTGGAGATCGACGGTGACGAGTTTCACCGCGAGCGCTTCGAGCCCGACCGCGCGAAAGATTTGGCGGCCACGCGCTTCGGGTTTCACGCGCTGAGGCCCGCCGCACGCCATGTCTTCCACGCTTGGCCTGTGGTGCTCGACGCCATCCGGGTCGCTCTCACCGCCCGCGGAGTCGCACTGCCCCTCCCGCGCCGACCGTCGGCATCAGCATCCCGTGTCAACAACTCAGGACAACGACTCAGACGCCGACGACGCACCCGCGCAATGCCGCGGTCGGTGAGCCCCCGCCCGAAGCGGCCACCTCCCGCAGTCCTGAGTTGTTGACACGAGCGCGCGGCCGCACCCGCCGACTCGCGGGAATACCCGTGACAGCACCGCGTTGACCTCAGGGTGAGCAATCCCATCGACGTGCAGATCTGGTCAGACGTGCAGTGCCCATGGTGCTACATCGGCAAACGCAAGTTTGAGGCTGCACTCGAGCAGTTCGACGGTGAGGTCACCGTCACGTACCGCAGTTTCGAGCTCGCACCCGACACTCCGGTCGACTTCGACGGCTCGCCCGTCGACTACCTCAGCCAGCGCAAGGGGGTGACTCCCGAGCAGGCGCAGCAGATGGTCGACCGCGTGAGCGGCATCGCACAGTCTGTGGGCCTTGAGTACCACTACGACCGCATTCACCAGACCAACACAGTGCTCGCGCACGAGTTGCTGCACTTCGCCAAAGCGCACGGCAAGCAGGTCGAGCTCAAGGAGCGCCTGCTGCGTGCCTATTTCACTGAAGGTCGCCACATCGGCCGAGCTGACGATCTTGTAGAGCTCGCTGGCGAGATCGGTCTCGACCGCGAGGCGGCGGCAACTGCTCTCGCCGAGCACACGTACTTGCCCGACGTGAAGGCTGACATGGCGCAGGCGGTGGCATACGGCATCCAGGGCGTTCCGTTCTTTGTCATCGAGAGCAAGTACGGCATTTCGGGTGCGCAAGAGTCGGCGACGTTCCTTGCCGCGCTGACACAAGCAGCTGCGGAGCGCGACGCTGCGCCGCTCGAGGCGTCATGACGGTGGATGCTGCACCGAAGCCCTTCGCCATGCTGGGCGATCCGGCTGCCGAGGCCTGCGAGGGCGACTCGTGCCTGCTGCCCCCGCCGGCGCCGGCGTCAACAACTCAGGACTAAGCGCTCGACCACGCCCGAGCACCCCACCCACAGTCAGGTGCAACACGACCCTGCGCGCGCGGGAGTCCTGAATTGTTGACGAGCGCAGGCTCGCGGGCTAGCGCGGCGCGAGCGGCTCGCTGATGTCTGCGACGGTTGCCGAGAGGGCGGCGAGCAACTCGTCCGCCTGCACGAAGAGCGAGTAGCCGTGCTCGCCAGCGCCCATCGAGACGCGCTTGCCGACCATGCTCGTGTCGGCATACACGGGCCACGCGGTTCTCGAGCCGAGCGGCGTGATCGTGCCGCGCTCGAAACCGGTTGCCTCTAGCGCCAGCGAGGGCTCGGGCAGCTGCAGCTTGTTCACTCCCACGAGCGCGCGCAGCTTGGGCCACGAAATCTGCCGATCGCCAGGAATCAGGGCGAAAAGGTACGTGTCGTCACTGCGCTTGACCACGAGCGACTTCACGATGTCGGCGGGCGTCACACCGAGCAGCGCCGCAGCCTCCTCGAGTGACCGCGCCGCCATGCGCCGCACGAACTCTACGGCCAGGCCCAGCGCCGCCGCTGCAGCCGCCACTCTCTCGCGTCCGCCTTGTACAGACTCCGCCATCGCGCACTCCAACCTTCTAGGCTCACGTCTATGACTTCCAGCGCACCGCTCAGGGCAGGCATCATTGGTTTCGGACTCGCGGGTCGAGTCTTCCATGCACCGTTTCTGGCGACGAATCCGGCGTTCGAGATCACGGCGATCGCGACGACCGATGCCCAGAGGGCTGCTTCCGCGCGCACGGCGCACCCGAGTGCCGAGATCATGACGACGGATGCTCTGCTCGAGCGCGCCTCCCACGGCCAGCTCGATCTCGTCGTGTTGGCGTCCCCTCCGCACGTGCATCGCGAGCAGGCGGTTGCGGCACTCGAGGCCGGGGCGGCCGTCGTGATCGACAAGCCTTTCGTGCCGACGGTCGCCGATGCCGAGGCGATCATCGCCGCCGCCGAGCGAGCGGGCAGACCGCTCACGGTCTTCCAAAATCGGCGGTGGGACGGCGACTTCCGCACGGTGCGCACCCTCGTCGAGAGCGGTGCGCTCGGTATGGTGCACCGCTTCGAGTCGACGTTCGAGCGCTTCGGAGCACCCAAGCGCGACCAGTGGCAGGGGCAGATCAGCCCCGCGCAGGGCGGCGGCATTCTGTTCGACTTGGGCAGCCATCTCATCGATCAGGCGCTCACGCTGTTCGGCCCGGCGACGCTCGAGGTTGCCGAACTGCGCGCAGTGCGCGACGGTCTCGGCAGTGAGGATGACGCTTTCGTCTCGCTTCGACACGACAGCGGTGTTCGCAGCCACCTCACGATGAGTAGGGTGGCGGCGCAGAGCGGTCCCCGCTTCCGTGTGCTCGGCGATGAGAGCGGCTACAGCGTGTACGGGCTCGACGGGCAAGAGCCCGATCTCAAGGCCGGTCGTTGGCCCGGCGCCGAGGGCTACGGTTCGACTCCGAAGGCCGCGTGGGGTGTGCTCGGCATCGACAACGGCGAGCAACCTCTCGTGTCGGTTCCGACCGAGGCTGGCGCCTACCCCGATTTCTATGAGCAGGTCGCGGCGAGCATCCGCGATGGCGCGCCTGTACCGGTGGATGCCCGGCAGGCCCTCGAGACGGTCCGCATCATTGAGCAGGCCCACGCGGGCGCCTCGCACTGACCGCGCTCACCCCACTGACCCGCTCCTCAATCTGCACCTGAGACAATGTGATCACTCATGTCGACCGCCACTCTGCCTGCGCCGCTCAGCATCGGCCCGATTCCGCTGAGCGTTCCTGTCGTGCTCGCACCCATGGCGGGCATCACGAACACGGCGTTTCGCAGACTGTGCCGCGAGTACGGTGCCGGCCTCTATGTGAGTGAGATGATCACGAGCCGCGCCCTCGTCGAGCGCACCCCCGAGAGCCTGCGCCTCATTTCGCACCATGAGAGCGAGACTCCGCGTAGCATCCAGCTCTACAGTGTCGACCCGGTGACGGCGGGCGAGGCGGCCGCGTTCCTCGTCGGCGAGGGCCTCACCGACCACATCGATATGAACTTCGGCTGCCCCGTTCCCAAGGTCACTCGCAAGGGTGGAGGGGCCGCTCTGCCGTGGAAGCTCGAGCACTTCCGTCGCATCGTCGAGGCGACGGTCAAGGCTGCTGGCGACATCCCTGTGACTGTCAAGATGCGCAAGGGTATCGACGCTGATCACCTCACCTACCTCGAGGCGGCGAAGGCGGCCGAGGGCGCTGGCGTCGCTGCCGTCGCGTTGCACGCGCGAACGGCGGCCGACTTCTACAGCGGCAACGCCGATTGGGATGCGATCGGCACCTTGAAGCAGACGATCACGAGTATTCCCGTGCTCGGAAACGGCGACATCTGGTCGGCTGACGATGCCCTGCGCATGGTCGAGCAGTCGGGCTGCGACGGCATCGTCGTCGGGCGCGGGTGCCTCGGCCGACCGTGGCTCTTCGGTGATCTTGCCGCGGCTTTCCGGGGCGAGCAGCACAAGGCCATGCCGAGTCTCGGCGAGGTGGGCGACGCCTTCCGCCGTCACGCCGAGCTGCTCGTCGAGTTTTTCGACGACGAAGCGAAGGCGTGCCGCGATATCCGCAAGCACGTCGCCTGGTACTTCAAGGGATACCCGGTCGGCGGTGAGCTGCGCGCGAAGCTCGCGGCTGTCGAGACCCTGCAGCACATGGATGATCTACTTGGCGAGCTCGACCGCGAGGAGCCATACCCCGGCGCGCCAGCAGAGGGTCAGCGGGGTCGCGCTGGCAGCCCGAAGAAGCCGTCGCTTCCCGACCGCTGGCTCGAGAGCCGCGAGCTCACGGGCGCGAGTCGTGCCGAAGTCACGGCAGCCGAACTGCACCACTCGGGCGGCTGACCGTGCACGTTCACGAGAGCCCGGGCTATGGTCCGGCCGACACTGAGCGCTGGATGCCCGAACACCACTCGAGCCGTCGCAGCGACTTCGCGCGTGACCGCGGCAGGCTGTTGCACTCGAGCGCGTTGCGCCGCCTGGCGGCGAAGACGCAGGTGTTGAGCCCCACGGCAGGCCTCGACTTTGCCCGCAACCGACTCACGCACTCGCTCGAGGTGGCGCAAGTGGGGCGCGAGCTCGCGACGAGCCTGGGTCTCGACCCCGACGTGGTCGACACCGCGTGCTTGGCGCACGATCTCGGTCACCCGCCCTTCGGTCATAACGGCGAAAGCGCTCTCAATGACTGGGCGAGCGACATCGGCGGCTTTGAAGGCAACGCACAGACCCTGCGCTTGCTCACGCGCATCGAGCCGAAGGTGTTCAGCCCTGAAGGTCGCAGCTTTGGGCTCAATCTCACGCGCGCGAGCCTCGACGCGAGCACGAAGTACCCGTGGCCGCAGTCGCAGGGCATTCCCGACTCGAGCGGCCGCAGCAAGTTCGGCTTCTATGACGACGACGCTGAAGCCTTCGAGTGGATGCGCGCCGACGCGCCCGCTCGCGTGCGATGCATTGAGGCGCAAGTCATGGACCTCTCAGACGACATTGCCTACAGCGTGCACGACTTCGAAGACGCGATCGTCAGCGGCTATCTCGACGTGCCAGCTCTCAGCGCGCGTGTCGACCACGACGCCCTCGTCGATTCGATGTTCGAGTGGATCGGCGGCGAGATTAGCCACGACGAACTCATCGCGGCCTTCGACAGACTCGACCACCTCGACGACTGGATCGACTCGTGGAACGGCTCGCGACGCGACCTCGCGCGACTCAAGAACCTCACCAGCCAACTCATCGGCCGTTTTGCTCATGAAGCCGTGCACGCGACGCGCGCTGCACACCCGAGCGGCTCGCTCGCGCGTTTCGGAGCCGACGTCGTCGTGCCACGCGACACTCAAGCCGAGATCGCCGTGCTCAAGGGCATCGTCGCGGCGAACGTCATGTCGACGAACTCGCGCAAGCCGATTTACGCGCGGCAGCGCGCTGTGCTCACGGAGCTCGCCGACGCGCTGTGGGCGGCGGGGGATGCCCACCTCGACCCAGGCTTCGCCGAAGACTTCCGCGCTGCCGAGTCCGATGCCGCGCGGCGCAGGGTCATCGTCGACCAGGTTGCCTCCCTCACAGACCAGTCGGCGTTGGCCTGGCACTTGAGGCTCGTGGGCTGACAGCGGCATACCACCTGGGCGCACCTAGAATCGGCAGGGTGGCAGGCCGCATTCGACGCAGCGATATCGACGAGGTGCGGTCGCGCACCAATATCGCCGATGTCGTCGGCGACTATGTCGCGCTCAAGGGCGCCGGCGTCGGGTCGATGAAGGGCTTGTGCCCCTTCCACGATGAGCGCAGCCCCAGTTTTCACGTGCGCCCGCAAGTGGGTTTCTACCACTGCTTTGGATGCGGCGAGGGCGGTGATGTGTTCACGTTCTTGCAGAAGATGGATCACGTCACGTTCGCCGAGGCGGTCGAGCGACTTGCGGGCAGACTCGGTTATCAGCTGCACTACGAGGAGGGCGGACCCGCCGTCGACCAGGGCAACCGCAGCCGCCTCCTTGCGGCCAATGCGGCTGCCGAGCAGTTCTTCCGAGAGCAACTGGCGACAGCCGCTGCCGAGCCGGCGCGGCGCTTTCTCGGCGAGCGAGGGTTTGATCCGGCGGCCGCCGAGCGTTTCTCGGTCGGCTTCGCTCCGAACTCCTACGACGCGCTGGGCGACCATCTCCGCGGGCTCGGCTTCACGGCCGAAGAGTTGTTGGCAAGCGGGTTGCAGGGCCAGGGCGACCGGTCACCGTACGACCGGTTCCGCGGTCGGCTCATCTGGCCGATCAAAGACGTCACGGGCCAGACCTTGGGGTTCGGAGCGCGCAAGCTTCTCGATACCGATCAAGGGCCGAAGTACCTCAACACCCCTGAAACACCCGTGTACTCGAAGTCGAAGGTGCTCTATGGCCTCGATCTCGCGAAACGAGACATCTCGCGCGGCAAGCAGGTCGTCGTGGTCGAGGGCTACACCGATGTCATGGCGTGCCACCTCGCGGGCGTCACCACGGCCGTTGCGACGTGCGGCACAGCGTTCGGCGGTGACCACATCACGATCATCCGCCGCGTCATGGGCGACATCGACAACCGTGACGTGCACGCTCTGGGCGAGGTCGTCTTCACCTTTGATCCTGACGAGGCAGGCCAGAAGGCGGCGAGCCGGGCGTTCGCCGATGAGCAGCGTTTCGCCGCGCAGACTTTTGTGGCGGTTGCTCCCGACGGTCTAGACCCGTGCGACTTGCGCTTGCAGCGCGGCGACGATGCCGTGCGGATGCTCGTGCAGAGCCGCAAGCCAATGTACGAGTTCATGGTGCGCAGGGCGCTCGACTCGTTCGATCTCGACACCGTCGAGGGCCGGGTTTCCGCATTGCGAGCAACGGCGCCGATCGTTGCCGGAATCCGCGATGAGTCGCTCGCCGTGGGCTACACCCGCACTCTCGCGGGCTGGATCGGCATGGACCCTCAGGAAGTTGCGAATGCGGTGCGTGCCGCGCGTCGGTCGAGCGTCAGGCGAACGTCGGGCAACCCGGGTGGGGTGGCACAAACAGCCGGCCCCGGTCAGGGT
>Ga0075012_10000786_pt1 | contig 33153 bp, 26 predicted proteins | sample All_14_2_FD_71474 | JGI IMG/M metagenome (GOLD analysis project Ga0075012, IMG submission 71474) | Freshwater microbial communities in response to fracking from Pennsylvania, USA - Allegheny Zone_MetaG_DW_15 | ecosystem: Environmental > Aquatic > Deep subsurface > Groundwater > Drilled...
TGCGCCCCACCATTCGGCTTCGATGGCGGCCCTGACCGGCGGTGGGCACCGGGCCAGGCCGGGCGAGGCGTCCCTGGCCCACAATGGGGTGCTGTTCCTGGACGAACTGCCCGAATATTCGGCCCAGGCGCTGGATTCCCTGCGCCAGCCCCTGGAGACCGGCGAGATCGTCGTGGCCCGCGCCAACCACCATGTGAAATACCCAGCCCGGTTCCAGCTGATCGCAGCCATGAACCCCTGCCGCTGCGGTGTCGGCGGCCCCGGCAAGGGGGCCTGTGGCAAGGCTCCCAAATGCCAACGCGACTATCAGAACCGAATCTCGGGCCCGATGTTCGACCGCATCGACCTGACGGTGGAGACGCCGCCGGTCACGGCCGCCGACATGGCCTTGCCTGCCCCCGCCGAGGGCACGGCCGAGGCCGCCGCGCGGGTGGCGACCTCCCGCGCCATGCAGACCGAGCGGGTGGTTCGGGCGGGCCTGGACCCGGCTCAGGCCCGGGATCAGGGAATCAATGCCCGGTGTTCGGGCGAGTTGCTGGAACGGTTTGCCACGCCGGACGAGGCGGGGCGGGCGCTGTTGATGCGGGCCGGGGAGTCAGGAGGGCTGACTGCGCGCGGCTGGACCCGCACCCTGCGCCTGGCCCGCACCATTGCCGATCTGGAGGGGGCCGATGGGGTCCTGCGCCGCCACATCGCCGAGGCCCTGATCTATCGCCGCACCACCGTCGGGGCCGAGGCGCAGTTCGACCGTCAGATCGCCGGACAGGGGCGCGAGGTCCCGGCCTGGTGATGGCTCGTCGCCTGCATCCTCCCACCCTTTCCCCCGCTGGGGCGGGAGCGAGAATTTAACCCTCGCCGTGCATCCTGACGATTCACGGAGGTCGGGCATGGTGCCACGAAACAGGACGGCTGGGACGATGATGGCTGAGGTGCCGCAGGCCCCCGTGTCGCCCGAAGCCGGCGGTGCGGACCCGTTCCTGCGCCTGATGAGCCACGAGATGCGCACCCCCCTGAACGGGGTCATCGGGATGCTGGGCCTGCTGGCCGGGACGCAGCTGGACGGGGCGCAGCGCGCCTATGCAGACGCGGCCCAGGCCTCGGCCGAACACCTGCTGGGACTGGTCAACGACCTGCTGGACTATGCGCGGCTGGAGGCCGGCAAGCTGGAGTTCGATCTGGGCCCGGTCGATCTGGAAGGCCTGGTGCGCGGGGTTGCCGAACTGCTGAGCCCGCGCGCCCATGACAAGGGGCTGGAGATCGTGTGGTCGGTGGACGCCGAGGCGCCCGACATCCTGGCCGACGAGGGCCGCCTGAGGCAGGTGCTGTTCAACCTGGCGGGCAATGCGGTCAAATTCACCCGGACCGGCGGGGTGCGGATCGCGGTGGAACGCATCGCCGGGCCCGATGGCCGACCTGTCCTGGCCTTCGTCGTCGACGACACCGGTCCTGGCGTGCCGGTCGAGGCGCGCATCCGCATCTTCGAGGAGTTCGGCCATGTCGATACCTCCGACGCCACCCGCTTCGATGGTGCGGGACTGGGCCTGGCCGTAGTGGCCCGCCTGGCCCAGGCGATGAATGGGTCGGTGACGGTCCAGGACCGGCCCGACGACGTCGATCTCGCCGCCCCAGACCTTGCGAGCCCTGCGGCGCGCGGCTCCCGATTCCGGTTCGAGGCGGCATTCGAGGCCGCAGAAACCGCGCCCCGGTCCCGGTCGCTGACGGGCGTGACGGTCGCGGTGCAGTCGCCCGATCCCTTCGTGGGCCGCGCCGCCCGGGACCAGATCGTCGCCAGCGGCGGCACCGTCGCGGACAGGGCCCCGGTCACCCTGGTCGACCATGCGGGCGCGAAACAGGATGAACTGGTCCCCCTGCCCGGGGCCGGTCAGGGCATCGTCCTGCTCAAACCGTCCGAGCGCGACCTGATCGCCCGCTACCGGGCTGCCGGTTTCCAGGGCTATCTGATCAAGCCGTTGCGGCGTGAATCCCTGGCCGGGCGCCTGCTGGCCGCCATCGGGCGAGAACCTAAGGCGTCACCGGATGCCACCGGACCCATGCCCGAGGACGACCGCGTCGCGCCCGTCGCCCTTGCCGGGACACGCGTCCTTCTGGTCGAGGACAATCCGGTCGGAGCGCTGCTGGCCCGGACCCTGCTGCGCCGAGAAGGCTGTGTCGTGGAGACCGCCGCGACCGGGGATGAGGCGATTGCCGCCATGACTCGCGCCCGGTTCGATCTGGTGTTCATGGATATGCGGATGCCGGGCATGGATGGCCCTTCGGCGACCCGGGCCATCCGGGCTACGGGAGACCTCACCCCTGTCGTCGCCCTGACGGCCAATGCCTTTGCCGAGGATCGCAGGGCCTGTCTGGAGGCCGGCATGAACGACCATCTGACCAAGCCCCTGGAAGCCGAGGCCCTGCGTTCGGCCCTCACACGCTGGACGAACCGGCCGGAGCGCGCCAAGGTCTCTTGAAGGATAGGGCGAACCGTCGATCAGAGCGGAAGCCCTTCGAGATAAGGGCCCCGCCGATGACCACCCTCTCCGCTCCGACTGAAATCGACGTCAAACCCAAGGGCCTTGGCGTACTGAAAGCTGCTTTCCGCGAGCGTCGCACCCTGGCCATGCTTTTGCTGGGTTTCTCAGCCGGATTGCCGTTCGCCATGCTGATCGGCACCCTGAATGCTTGGCTGACCGAGGCGGGTGTGTCGATCGCCACTATTGGCATCCTGAGCTGGATCGGCCTGTTCGGTGCCTTCCGTTTTCTATGGTCGCCTGCCGTCAGCTGGACACCGCCTGTCATCGGCAAGCGGTTCGGACGTCGCCGCAGCTGGTTGCTGGTACTCCAGATCATCATCGGCATCGCCCTGGGCCTCGTCGCTTTGTCGCGTCCCGAGTCGGGCGTGCTTGGCCCGCTGGCACTTGGCGCGGCGCTCGGCGCCTTCGCCTTCGCCACCCAGGACATCGTCATCGACGCCTGGCGGATCGAGGTCGCCGACGAGACCACCCCCATCGACCTGTTGTCCACTATCTATCAGCTGGGATACCGCACCGCCGCTCTCGCGGGAGGCGCGGGCTCCCTTTTGCTGGCTGAAGCCATCGGCTGGCCCGCTGTCTTCGCTACGGCAGGCGTCTTGATGACGCTGGGTCTACTCGGCACTCTGATCGCCCCCGAACCGACGCCGGCCTCCCAGGCGCACGTTGCGCGTGAACGGCGCGGGTCGCCCCGGTTGCGACTGACGATCCTGGTCGCCACCTTGCTGGCCTGGGGCTGGGCCGCCTTCATGCTGATCCGGTTTATGATCACCGCCCTGACCACCAGTCCTGCCCCGAGCGCGGGCGAGTTCACCGGCGCCTGGGGCCCCTGGATTGTCATCGCCACCGTCATTCTGCCCGCCGTCCTCGCCGGTCTGATCGTCTGGAAGGGCCGCGACGCGACCGAGGCCGAGTCCGTGCGCGCGCCGAAGTTCGCCGACACGCTCTATGACGCCATCCTGGCCCCGCTGGTTGAGCTGATGGGACGGTTGGGCTGGGGCGCGGTGATCGTGCTGGGGCTGATCCTGACCTATCGCATCACCGACGGAGTCTGGGGGCCGTTCGCCTTCCCCTTCTACATGGGCGACACCGGCGGGGCGCTCGGACACACCAAGGCCGAGGTGGCCCTGGCGTCGAAGACCTTCGGTGTGGTCATGACCATCGTCGGCATCGCGCTCGGCGGATGGGCCCTGCTGGTCATCGGCCGGATGTGGAGCTTGTTACTGGGTGCCATCCTATCGGCAGTGACGAACCTGCTGATGATGGACCTGGCCCTGGGCGCGCCGAACGTCGGCACTTTTATGTCGGCGACCGGCCTGTACGGCGTCTTCGGCGCGTTCGGCGTCGGCGAACCGCTGTCGCGCCTGATGCTGGCCATAACGGGCGAGAACATCGCGGGCGGCTTCGCGGGTGCAGCCTTCGTCGCCTACCTGTCGGCCCTGTCGAACAAGATGTTTGGCGCGGTACAGTTCGCGGTGTTCATCTCCCTGGCCTTGCTGATCGGCACGCTGGGTCGAGGGGCGCTGGGGGAGTTGATCGAACGCCAGGGCTATGCCTCAATGTTCGCCATCGCCGGGGCCCTGGGCGGGCTCGCTGTGGTCTTCTGTATTGCCGAATGGATCCGGCTGGGCCTTGAAGCCCGGCGGTCGGCTCAATCGACCCTGTCGCCGGACGCCATGTGAGTCTGGCTGACGGGTCAGACCGTCGGTGGTACCGCTGTCGTGGGGTGCCGTTCCCAGGTCCGGGCGGGCTCGGGCGATGCCGACGTCGGCAGGGGCTCAAACTGCGGTTCGGGTGCCAGGGCGGGCGATGACGAGGGCGGGACGGAACCGCCCGTGTCGCGCTCATACGCCGCAAAGGTCGCCGCGGTGATGATTTCCGACACCGAGGCGCCCAGGCTGACGATCTGGACAGACTTCTCGAGCCCGACCAGCAGGGGGCCGATCACGGTGGCACCGCCCAAGACCTGGACCAGGCGGGTCGAGATGGAGGCCGACTGGATTGCCGGCATGATCAGCACATTGGCGTCAGCCGACAGCCGCATGAACGGATAGTTGGCCCGCGCCGACGGATCCAGTGCCAGTTCGGGCGGCATGTCGCCCTCATACTCGAAATCGACGCCCATCCGGTCGAGGATCCGGATGGCTTCGCGGACCTTTTCGCCACGCTCTCCGGGAGGATCGCCGAAGCTGGAGTGGCTGAGGAAGGCAACGCGCGGGGTGCGGCCCAGTTTGCGAACCGTGGCGGCAGCCTGGACGGCGATTTCGGCCAGTTCCTGGGCGTCGGGCAGTTCATTGATGGAGGTGTCGGCCACGAACAGGGTCCGGCCCTTCGCCAGCAGGATGGAGACCCCGATTAGCCGGTCCTGAACGTCGATGACGCGGCGGATTTCCCGCAGCACCATGTTGAAGTTCCGCGTCACGCCCGAGATCACTGCGTCCGCATCGCCAAGCGCGACCATGGTGGCGGCGAAATAGTTGCGGTCCTGATTGATCATCCGCTGGACGTCGCGACGCAGGTAGCCTCGCCGCTGCAGGCGGGCATAGAGCCAGTCGGTGTATTCGACGTTCTTGTGGCTGACCCGGGCGTTGACGATCTCGATCCCCAGGCTGTCGAAGTCCAGACCGGCCTCGATGGCGTTCTTGCGGATCAGATCCTCGCGCCCGACCAGGATGGGCGTGCCCAGTTCGGACTGTTTGAAGGCCCAGGCGGCGCGGATGACGGTGGTTTCCTCACCCTCGGCGAACACGACCCGCTTGTTGGGCGCGGCGCGCACCGACGACGAGATCTTCTGCATCAGGGCGGCGGACGGGTCGACCCGCTCGCGCAGCTCGGCGCGATAGACGTCCATGTCGGGGATGGCGATCCGTGCCACGCCCGTGTCCATGGCCGCCTGGGCGACGAAGGGCGGGATGTACCAGATCAGGCGCGGATCGAAGGGCGTCGGGATGATATAGTCGGGGCCGAACTTGAGCTTGCGACCTGAGTATGCGGCGGCGACCTCGTCGGGCACGTCCTCGCGGGCCAGGGCGGCGATCGCCTGGGCGCAGGCGACCTTCATCTCGTGATTCACACGACGCGCCCGGACGTCGAGGGCTCCCCGGAACAGATAGGGGAAGGCCAGGACATTGTTGACCTGGTTGACATAGTCGGACCGACCCGTGGCGATGATGGCGTCGGAGCGGACCGACAGCACGTCCTCGGGCGTGATCTCGGGGTCGGGGTTGGCCATGGCGAAGATGATCGGATTGGGTGCCATCGAGGCCACCATCTCCTTGGTGATCGCCCCCTTGGCCGACAGGCCCAGAACCACGTCGGCCCCGACCATGGCCTCGGCCAGGGTGCGCAGGGGAGTGTCGGTAGCGTGGGCGGCCTTCCACTGGTCCATGCCCTCGGGGCGCCCCTTGTAGACGACGCCGTCACGGTCGCAGATGACCGTGTTCTCGGCCTTGACGCCCGCCGCCTTCATCAACCCGATCGACGACAGGCCCGCAGCCCCGGCTCCGGCCAGGACGACCTTGAGGTCCTCCAGCTTCTTGCCGACCACATGGGCGGCGTTGATCAGGCCGGCGGTCGAGATGATGGCCGTGCCATGCTGGTCGTCATGGAAGACGGGGATATCCAGCAGGTCCTGAAGCTCGGACTCGATCACGAAACATTCCGGGGACTTGATGTCCTCCAGATTGATGCCGCCCCAGGTGTCGCCGATGTTCTTCACGACGGTGATGAACTCGTCCGGGTCGGTGGTCTTGACCTCGACATCGAAGCTGTCGACGTCGGCGAAGCGTTTGAACAGGACCGCCTTGCCCTCCATCACCGGCTTGGACGCCATATGACCGAGGTTGCCCAGACCCAGGATGGCGGTTCCGTTCGAGATAACCGCGACCAGATTGCCCTTGGACGTATAGTCGTAGGCCTTGTCGGCATCAGCGGCGATGGCCAGGACGGGAATGGCCACGCCGGGCGAATAGGCCAGCGACAGGTCCCGCTGGGTCGCCATCGGCTTGGTCGGTGCCATGGAGATCTTACCCGGCGTCGGGATGCGGTGGAAATCCAGCGCGTCCTGGTCAGAGAAGGTCTGTTTGTCGGTCTGATCGGGCATGGCGGACTTTCACAGGCGAGGCGACGTGGGGCCCCTCGTTCCTAGAGCCCGGCTTGGCGGGGGACAACCGCCGAACGGTCATTCCTGCCCCGATCGGCGCAGGAATGACCCGGCGGCATCAGGGGACAGATCGAATTGTCGCGATCCGCAGAATGGTCGCTTCGTCCCAGTGCCTCCGGCGCGTTCGACGTCAGCCCTCTTCGTCGCCCGACAGCCCCATCATGTGGAAGCCCGCGTCAACGTGGATGACCTCGCCGGTGGTCGAGAAGCCGAGGTCTGAGCACAGCCACAGTGCGGCCCCGGCGACGCCCTCCATCGAAGTGTCCTCCTTCATGGCCGACAGGGCCCTGCCTTGCGCGATCATGCCGCGACCGCCCGAGATGCCGGCCAGCGACAGCGTGCGCATGGCCCCGGCCGAGATGGCGTTGACGCGGATGCCGCGGGGCCCCAGGTCGCGGGCGATATAGCGGGTCGCGGCCTCCAGCGCGGCCTTGGCCACGCCCATGGTGTTGTAGTTGGGGATGGCCCGCTCTGACCCCAGATAGGTCATGGTGATCATGGATCCGCCGTTGGGCATCAGTTTCGAGGCGCGCCGGGCCACGTCGACGAAGCTGAAGCACGAGATGTTCATGGCCAGGAGGAAGCTGTCGCGGGTCGTATTGTCGATGAACGACCCCTTCAGCTCGTCCTTGTTGGCGAAGGCGACCGAGTGGACGACGAAGTCGATCGTGCCGAACTCGGCTTCCAGGGCCGCAAAGGCCGTATCCATCGAGGCGTCATCGGTGACATCGGCGGGGATCAGAAGTTTCGCTCCCACGCTCTCGGCCAGGGGCCGCACGCGACGTTCCAGGCTTTCACCCAGATAGGTGAAGGCCAGCTCGGCCCCTTGCGCGGCCAGTTGGGAGGCGATGCCCCAGGCGATCGAGTTCGAGTTGGCCACCCCCATGATCAGGCCCTTCTTGCCCTTCATGAGTTCACCGGTCGGCATGTTCCAGCCTGCTTCGCTCGCCATCGTGAGTGTCTCCCTAGAATTTCGTGACGGTTAGCAGTGACGGAGGCGGGGGCCAAGCATCGGGCGCCTTGAACTTGACCGCTCGCGCCCATACGGCTGTCGAATGGACCCGATCTCCGAACGTCTGCGCCTGCGACACCCGCAGAAGATCGATCTGTCGCTGGACCGGATGCGGACCCTGTGCGCAGTGCTGGGCAACCCCCAGAACGCCCTGCCGCCCGTGATCCATGTGGCCGGGACCAATGGCAAGGGGTCCACCGTGGCCTTCATCCGGGCGATGGCCGAGGCGGCGGGCCTTAAGGTCCACGTCTATACCTCGCCGCATCTGGTGCGGTTCAACGAGCGGATCCGGCTGGCGGGCGAACTGATCGACGACGCGGCCCTGTCGGCCATCCTGGACCGGATCGAGGCGGTGAAGGGGGTGCAGGCCACGGTGTTCGAGAGCACCACGGCCGCCGCCTTCGTGGCGATGGCCCAGACCCCGTCCGACCTGGCCATCATAGAGGTGGGCCTGGGCGGCACGCTGGACGCCACCAATGTGATCGAACGGCCCCTGATCAGTGTGATCGCGCCGGTCGATCTGGACCACGCCGAGTTCCTGGGAACCTCCCTGACCGGGATCGCGGCCGAGAAGGCGGGCATCCTGAAGGCCGGGGCGCGGGGCGTGGTGGCGCGCCAGGACGAGGCCGCCATGGCCGTGATCGCGGCGGCGGCGGGCCAGGTGGCCTCGCCCCTGACGGTGATGGGGACGGATTGCGATGCCTGGGGTGAACGTGGCGGCATGGTGTTCCAGGACACCGAACGGTTCCTGGACCTGCCCGCACCCTCTCTGGCCGGGGCGCACCAGATCGACAATGCGGGTCTGGCCGTTGCCGTGGCCCTGGAGCTGGACCTGCCCGAAGAGGCGATCGCGCAGGGGGTTCGTACCGCGCGATGGCCGGCGCGGATGCAGCGACTGACCGCCGGGCCCTATGGCGGCATGGCGCGGGCGGCGGAGGCCGAACTCTGGCTGGACGGGGGGCACAATCCGCACGCGGCCCGGGCCTTGGCACGGACCCTGGCCGAGCGTCAGGCCCGGGCACCGAGGCCTCTGGCCCTGATCGTCGGGATTCTTGCCAACAAGGATGCGGCCGGCTTCTTCGAGGCCCTGAAGGGATCGCAGGCCCATGTCTTCACCGTCGGCTTTGACGGGGCTGCGGCCGAGCCGAACGCCCTGGCAGCGGTCGCCCGCGGGCATGGTCTGGGGGCACAGTCAGCCGTCTCGGTCGAGGCGGCGCTTTCGACGGCGCTCAGACTGGGAGCCGGGCGCGTGGTGATCTGCGGGTCGCTGTACCTGGCCGGCGAGGTGCTGGCGGCCAGCCCCGCGACCTGGCCGGTGTGAGGCTATGACCTCTCCCTCCATCGAAAAAGGGGAGGGAGAAGATCCTGCGCGCCTAGAGCCTGATCGGCTGATGTGGAATCGCTTCGCGATTCCGCGGAAGTCGTAAATCAGGCTCCAGGTATGACCGAGAGCACGATTCACGCTTTCGCCAGAACCGCGAAGCGGCTCTATCTCAAACGATCGTGCTCTAGGCCTTGGCCTCGATGCCGCTTTCGGCCAGCCATTCGACGATCTTGCCCTTGGGCATGGCCCCGACCTTCAGCGAGGACAGCTGGCCGTCGCGGAACAGCATCAGGGTCGGGATGCCCTTCACGCCCAGCTTGGACGGGGTCAGGGGCGAATCGTCGATATTGACCTTGGCGATGGTGACCTGGCCGGCCAGTTCCTCGGCAATTTGTTCCAGGGCCGGGCCGATCTGTTTGCAGGGGCCACACCATTCGGCCCAGAAATCGACCAGGACGGGGGTCGAGGATTTCAGGACGTCGGCATCGAAGCTGTCGTCGGTGACTTTCACGGTCGCCATAAATGGCTCCTTCTCTTGGAGTGCTACCGCTCGGCTCGCGGAGCCTCGCTGCTTGAGCACGTTTCGGGGTGCGCTGCCGCCTGAACCTGGGGTCCCGCTTTGGCGTAGGGGGCAGATGTGGGGTGATTCCTGTTCAGTTCAACGGGGATTGACCAGAGCCATGTCCATCATTTCGGCAGGGACTTCCATGAGACGTGGCCCGTCGGTCCAGACCAGGGCGGCCTCGACCGCACGGTCGGGATACAGGCGCTTCAGGACGGCAACATAGACGGCCAGTTGCAGGACATAGGACGGGTCGGCCCCCTCGATCCGGTCCGGGGCCGGGCGGTTGGACTTGTAGTCGACCACGAGCACGCGGTCCGGGGTGATGACCAGCCGGTCGATGCGACCCGATATGGCGACGCCGGCTTTCTCGGGTGTGGACCCCGCAAGGGACCCGACCAGTGCCACCTCGGCGCGCGAACCCGGGCCGAACACGGGGGCGAACCGGGGGTCGTCCAGCACGGCAAAGGCCGCCGCGATCATCTCGGCGCGCTGGGCCTCGTCGAGGTCACGTTCGCGCGACAGCATCCGCCGGGCGGCCGCAGCGCGGGCCTCCGGCGCGATCTCGGGCAACCGCTCCAGTAACCGGTGGATCAGGTCGCCGCGCCGGAAGCGGCCCAGGGGTTTGCCGGGGCCAGATCCCGAGACCGCAAGAGGCGAGGGCGCGGGGATACGCAGCGTCTCGTCCATCTGAGACGGGGCAGTGATGCGCGTGCCGGGCGCGGCCTCGGGATTGCGGCGGGCCCAGTCGGGCACGGGTACGGTCACGGCTTGGTCGAGGGCGATCCGGGGGGCGGTTCCGGGATCGACCCCGAACCGGAGCACACCGTCGCCGATATCGCGCACGGTGCCGGGGCGGTTCGCATCCAGCCGCTGGACCGTTTCGGCGGCGACATCCCACCAGCTGCGTTCCTCGAACCCGGCCACCGGACGTTTCAGAGCGCGCCCCATGATGATGATCCGGTCGCGGGCCCGGGTCAGGGCGACATAGAGCAGGCGGAGGCTTTCGGCATCGGTCCGGTCGATCCGGGCCTGGCGCGCGCCGGCGGAGGCTTCGCAGTCATCGGCGGTACGACCCGGACACATCAGCCAGCCCTCACCGTCATCGTCGTCGTCGCCGAGCGCTACGGGCATCAGGCTCGGCCCCTGGGGTTTGGCCCGGGAGGTGGTATCCGGCAGGATCACGACCGGGGCCTCCAGCCCCTTGGCCCCGTGGACCGTCATGACGCGGACCTCGTTCCTGGCCCCCTCCATCTCGCGCTTGACCTCGACGTCGGCGACCTCGAGCAGGCCAAGACAGGTTTCCAGATCGGTTCCTCCCCGGTCCTCGGCCGCCATGACCTGGGCCAGGGTCTCGTCGATGGCCTCTTCGGCCTCGCGACCGAGACGGGCCAGGATACGGGCACGCCCGGATCGGCCTGTGTCGTCCACCCGGTTCAGCACGCCGGAAAAGAAGGCGAAGGGGTCGCGGTCGCGGTCATCGAGCGCGGCCTGCAACAGGTCACGGGCGCGCCGCCAGACGGGATGTTCACTGGCCCGGTCCCGGAGGGCACGCCACAGGGACCGGCCGGCGCGCGCCTCGGCATCGGCAAGTGGATAGAGACTGTCCGGTTCGCCGAAATCGGTGATATCGCACAGGGGACTGCGCAGGATCCCGGCCAGCGACAGGTCATCGTCCGGGAAGAGAACGAAGCGGGCGACAGCGATCAGGTCGTCGAAGACGATATGGCTGGACAGCTTCAACCGGTCGGCTCCGGCGACAGGAACGCCTTCGGTCTTCAGGGCGCGGATGATTTCCTCGAAGGTGGCATCACGGCGCCGGACCAGGATCAGAAAGTCGCCATAGCGGGCGGGACGAAGGCAGGGTCGCTTGTCCTTATCGCGATCATGGACCGCGACCCCCGTGTCGACCTGACGCCGGATCTCGCGGGCCAGGGCCTGGGCCAGGCGTTTGCGGCCACTGAACCGGGTCTCCTTGTCGACCGGTGCGTTCCAGGCCGGGCGATCCTCGGCCGCCGGGTCCTCGAACAGGGGCCACAGGTCGACACAGCCGTGCTGGCCTACACGTGCGCCGCTATGGGCGATCTTGTCGCCCTGTTTCCCCGAGACGGCGATGGCCCGTGTGTCTGTGTCGAACACGGCATCCACGAACCCGAGCACCTCTGCGGTCGACCGGAAAGAGGTGGCCAGGGGCACGGCCTTGAAGATGGCTCCTGCGCCTGTAACCTGAAGGTCATAGGCTTGGGCCTCCTTCAGGAGCCGCTCGGGGCGGGCCCCCTGAAAGGAATAGATTGACTGCTTCTGGTCACCGACGACGAAGACGCTTCGGGTCGGTAGTCCGTGGACGGACAATCCAGCCGATTGCGGCCCGGTCAGTCCCGGCAAGCGGCGTTCGGCCCCCTCGCCGACGAAGAAGGCCTCGGTCAGGGCCTTGAAGATGTCCCATTGTTCGGGAGCCGTGTCCTGGGCCTCGTCGATCAGGACATGTTCGATCCCGCCATCGAGCTTGAACAGGACCCAGGCGGCGCTGGCCCGTTTCGTCAGCAACTCGACCGTCCTGACGACCAGGTCGGAGAAGTCGAGCGCACCTCTGGCCCGTTTGGCCCGCTCGTAAAGCGCCGCATGGGCCGAAGCGAGGGTCAGGACCTTGATCGTGTCATCTGCGACCCTGGCGGCCCGAAGCGCGTCACGGACGGCCAGGTATTTGAGCTGAAGATCGACGAGGAAGGCGACGGCATCGGCGGGGGCCTTTTGAGTCCCAAGTTTCTTTCTGGGTTCGCCTTTGTCGGTCAGGAAGATCGGAGCCATGGCATCGACCGACCACTGGCCCGGGACCAGGGCGTCCATGGCCTCGGCGATCTTCTGGTCGTTGGTCGATCCCGTCGCCATGGCCGAGGCGACGCTCTCCCATTCGGTCCCGTCGATCCAGTCGAGGAAGTCGGCCTCGATATCGTCGGTGGTGCGGTGGGGATCTGCCCCGGTCAGGGCGTGGGGACCGGGGGCGGTTTCGGCCTCGACCGCCGCGACATAGGCCATCAGCGTGCCGCGCTGGGTCTCGATCTTGCCGAGCAGTTCTTGGAAAGATGTCCAGTCCAGTTCGACCGCGAAATGGGCATAGGCCTCGCCGATGCGGCCGTCGACATCGGCCATGGCGGCACGGGCCAGGTCCTCGCGCGCCGCATGGGACAGGGCAACGGCGGCCTCGTTCTCCAGCACGCGAAAGCTGGGCGATATCCCGGCCTCCAGCGGGAAGCGTTTCAGCAGCTTTTCGCAGAAGGCATGGATGGTCTGGATCTTGAGCCCGCCCGGCGTCTCGAGTGCATTGGCGAACAGGCGGCGGGCCTCGGAAAGATCGGCCCCGGTCAGGACCGCCGGATCGCGGCCGTCGAGATCGGCCAGGGATCTCGACAGGTCGTCGTCGTCGGCAACGGCCCACAGACCCAGTTTTTCGAACAGCCGTGCCTGCATCTCGGCGGCGGCGGCCTTGGTATAGGTGACACACAGGATCTCGCCGGGCCTGACCTTTCGCAGCAGCAGTCGGGCCACCCGGTCCACCAGGGTGGTGGTCTTGCCCGAGCCGGCGTTGGCCGTGACGAAAGCCGACAGGTCGGGGTCGGCGGCCATGACCTGATGGGCGCGGGCTTCCTGAACGAGCGTCATTCCGGGGCCTCGTCCTCGCCGCCGACCACATGCCATTCCCAGACACGGGCCAGGTGATCGTAGTTGCCGCCAAAGTTGCCCATGAACTGGGGTGCCAGCCATGAGGCGTAGGGCGTCGCCACATCATCGAAACGTGCGACCCACTGTTGCAGGTTTTCCAGGGCATCGGCAGCAAGGGCCGCAGCGTCCAGGGGCTGGGATTTCGAGCATTTCGACGCCTCGACGACGGTTCCGGGGATCTTTCGGCCGGTGACCTTCACATAAAGCAGTTCGGTGGCCTCGGTGGGCGGCGACGCAAATCCGCCTGCGGCCAGGATGGCGGCCGTCAGGGTCAATTGCGGGGCATAGCCCTGGGCCACCTGTTTCGGGGTGGGGGTCTGGCCGGTCTTGAAGTCGATGACGGCGGCCCCCGTGGCGTCCAGTTCGATCCGGTCGGCGCGGGCGCTCAGGACAAAGGGGCCCGCCGGAGCATCGAACGTCATCCGGCCCGACTGTTCGATCAACAGGGTGGTGCCCCGCGCGCGGCGGTCGCGCTCCCAGGCCGTCAGCCAGAGGGCGCAGTTCCGGGCCAGCGGAGCCTCGCGGGCCATGGCGTGATCCTCGAACCCCTGATGGGCCATGGCGTCGTGGATGAAACTTTCGATCTGACGGGCGCAGTCGTCGGGCAGGACGTCCGGCCATGTGGTGACGATGCGCTCGATGGCGGCATGGATGGCATTGCCGCGCGCCATGGCCTCGGCCTCGGCCCCGGGACGCTCCAGCTTCCTCAGGCCCAAGATGCGCTGGGCATAGACGGCGTAGGGATCGCGGACCCATCGTTCGATGCCGGTGACCGGCATCTCGCGGGGCCGTCGCGCGACGGGGGGCGTGGGGGCCGGTCGCCGGGCATAGTTGGCAGGGCCCGGAGGTGGTGCATCCAGGGCCCGGGCAATCCGGATCAGGGTCGTCGGACGGGCGATCTCGACCGGGGCCTTGTCGGTGCTGGCACCGCGCGTCAGCATCTCCAGCCGCCACAGCCAGCGCGACTTGACCGCCGGCTGTCCGCCGCGTCGTTCGACATGGACCAGGATCGCCTCCCCGGCGCAGGCGGCCTGGACGAAGTCCTGGGCGGTCTGGCCGAGGCGGCGCTCGGGCGGGGGCAGGCCAAGGGTCTTGCGCATGGGTCGCGACAGGAAGGGATCCGTGGGGGCCGGGCCGGGCCAGACGCCCTCCTCCAGACCTGCCAGGATCATCAGGTCTGACCGTGCCAGTCGCGCCTCGATAGCCCCGAGAATACGCAGGGACGGATGGGTCGCGCCGCCGGTTCTGACCGTGGCGTCCGACAGCAGGCCCGCGACCAGTTCGACCAGGTCGGCGGGGGTGACGTCCCCCAGGGCCGCACCGCCCTCGATCAGACCCGAAAGGACCGAGGCCGCCATCTCGCCGTCGGGACCACTCCAGGCCCCCTGGCCCGCGAGCGTCTCGACCAGGGTTGTCAGGGCGACGGCGGCGACATCGAGAGGCGCTGTGGGGATGAACGGCGTACGGGCCTGGACCGAAAGCACCTCCAGCCGGTCGGCGAGCGTCCGGGCCAGCGCCAGCCGGGTCCGTGTGCGGTCGGATGGCGGCCGACCGTCGCGGGGGTCTGCGGCCTGATCCAGCCTGGTGCGGAGCCGGGCCCAGTCGCGGACACGGGGACCCCGCAGGGCGTAGCCCTCCAGGACGCGTGCGGCCTCGGCGGCATCGGCTTCCCCGAGGTCCATCCGGACCCCGGGGTGTTTCAGCAGGGCCAGCAGGGTCTGAGGCTTCAGCGGGTCGGCGATCCAGCGGGCGCACAGGTCGATCAGGACGCCCGCCGGCATCCGCGACAGGGGAGATCCGGACGAGGAGTCCGGCACGATCCCCCACCGCTCCAGCCGGGCCGCGACACGGCGGCCCAGGGTGAGGTCGGGGGTGACGAGGGCGCAGGTCCGTGTGCGACCGTCCGGATGCGGGGTCTCGAGCGTTTCACGCATCATCAGGGCGATGGTGGCGGCGGCGTCCTCCTCGGTGCGAAGGCTTAGAAGCGACAGGTCCTCGAGGCCCAGGGCGATGGGGTCGGCCGCCTGGACCGGGGCGGCATCCTTGCGGATCCGGGCGATCTCGATGCGCCAGTCGCTGGTCGCATTGGCGGGACGCAGGGCCTCGTTCAGCAACCTCTGCCGCGCGAGCCCACGGGCCAGGATGTCGGGCGCGAGGGGGGGCGTGAACCAGCGCCGGACGTTGTCGCGCGCGACGTCATGACGATGCAGCAGCCGCCACAGGGCGTTCTGGGGATGCTGCTCCTCGTCCTTCAGGGTGGCCCAGACCCCGGCATCGAGATCAAGGTCGAGACCGGGCAGGACGACACAGCCCCGGGGTGCTCCGGCCACCGCCTTCAGCACATCGGCGGCCGCTGGGGCCGAGCCGGTCGAGCCGGCGGCGATCACCGGGCCGGTCGGCGGATTGTCGGTCCAGCGGTCAGCCAGGAGCCGCAACAGGCGGGCGCGCCGCTCGGCCGGGTCCATGAGCCCCAGCTCGGCCAGACGCCGGGGCCAGGCCTCGAGCGCGAGGGCCAGGAAATCGGCAGAGACCTGCCAGTGTTCGGCCAGATCGCCCGCGCCCAGGGTTCGCACCCGGTCGAGATCGCCCAGTTCCTCGATCTGGCAGGAATCCAGGAATCCGGCCAGGGCGTCGGCCAGTTCGAGCGCCCTCAGGGGGGGCAGGTCGCCGGACGCGGATCTGTGGTCGTACTCGTCCTTCAGCCCGGTCGCGATCATCCGCGCCATCTCGAACCGACGGGTCAGGGGCGCGATGGCGGGGGGCAGGTCCAGCCCCAGCTCGCCGGGAGCAAAGGGCTGTTCGTCCTCTTCCAGATCGCCCAGAGGCCGTACCTGGGGCAGGAGCACGGGACGGTCGCCGCTGAGCCGCGACAGGGCGGTCCCGAAGGCACGGGCGGCGCGACGGTTGGGCAGCAGGATGATCGCGTCGCTGAGGGTCTCGGGCGGGGCGTCGCCGAGCCAGTCGAGAACCCCTGCGGCCAGGTCATCAAGGAAGGGCCGGTGGGCCGGGATGGCGAACCAGCGGGGCCCTGGGCCAGAAAACGGATCGAACCGCCCGGTCATGACGCTCCGGCCAGACGCGCCTCGGCCTCGTCCCGGGCCCGGGGGTCACCCACATGCATCCAGTCACCGTTCAGGACACAGCCGTACAGCCGCCCCTCCGCCGCCGATTTCCGCCACAGGCCGCTCAGGGAAAAGGCACCGTCGGGTCCGCTATCGACATAGCCGGGTTGGCAGATATGGACCCCCATATAGGCGTAAGGGGCCGAGGCCGCCTCGTCCCTGAAGGTCAGGACACCGCCCTGGCCGGGTTCGTCCTCAGCCAGGAAGAAGTCGCCGTTTCCGTCAAAACCGCTGCTGCATTCCAGCCGGGCCAGCAGCAGGGCGGCGTCCATCCGTTCGGGATCCCAGAGGCGCACCAGATCCCCCAGGGCGTCGCCATGGTCGATCCAGATGGAGTCGATATTGGCCACGAACACCGGGTCGGGTCCCAGCAGGGGGGTGGCCTTCTTGAGACCGCCGCCGGTCTCCAGCAGTTCCTCCCGTTCGTCGGAGATGACGATGGCCGGGCCGCGACCGCGAGCCGCCAGATGGGCCTCCAGCCGGTCGGCGAACCAGTGGACATTGACCACTGCCGTCGTCGCGCCCGCATCGGCCATCCGGTCGAGTACATGGTCGATCAGGGCCCGCCCGCCTACTTCGACCAGGGCCTTGGGCCGGTCGTCGGTCAGGGGTTTCATCCGGGTGCCGAGGCCGGCGGCCAGGACCATGGCGGTGGCGGGGGCGGTCATTGACGAGCCTCCAGGGGCACATACCGGTTGAACCAGGCGGCGACAGTCTCGAGTCCGGGCTGTTTCAGGTTGGCGTTCAGGTGGGCCCACATCCGGGGCATGAACTGGCGGTATCGCGGCTTTCGGTCCCGCACGATCAACCGGGCGAAGATGCCCAGGATTCGCGCCTCGTTCAGGGCGGCGAGACCGGCATAGGATCGCATGAACGCCGGCCTGTCGACGGACGGGCGCAACGCGAAATAGTGGTCAAGCGCCAGGGCTTCCAGTGCAGGCGGCACATCACGGCGTGCGTCCTGGAGCAGGGAATGCAGATCCCAGCCGGGGTGGGCGCGGACGGCGTCCTGAAAGTCGATCATGCCGACGCGGGCGGGGCCCTCGCGGTGGGGCAGCCAGATCAGGTTCTCGGCGTGATAGTCGCGGTGTGCCATCACGGTCGCGCCCGCTTCGCCCTCTGCGGTGACCGGGGCCCAGGCGGCGCGCCAGGCGCTGACGGCCTCCGAATCGAAGGTCAGGGCCGGGTCAAGACCGGGCATCCACTCGACAAAGAGATCGGCTCCGCCCTGAAGCGCGGTCGTGTCATAGACCTGAAGCGGCCAGTCCCCCGCCGGTCCCTTCAGGACATCGGGCGTCGGGGTGTCGTGAAGCGTGGCCAGGGCCTCGATGGCGGCCAGATAGAGGGGCGTTTCGTCCTGACCCTCTTCGATGACGCGGGCGAACAGCGCGTTGCCGAAGTCTTCCAGCACGGCCAGACCGGCAGGCGCATCCAGCGCGGGCATCTCCGGGGCCGACAGGCCGACGGATTTCAGATGTGTGGCGACGGCGGCGAAGGCCTCGACACGGCCGGCTGACAGCCGGGCTACTGCGTTCCAGCCGTGGGCGTGGCGCTGCTCCGGCGTCCAGGCCGGATCGCAGGGCGGGCTCTCGGCGGCGGCTATCTGGTCCATCAGCATCAGGGACCGACCATCCGTCGTGGTCAGTCGCTCGTATCGCCGGGTCGAGGCGTCCCCGGGCAGGGGGGCGCGCATCGCGTCGGAGAGACCGGCGGCGGCGAGGAAGGCGAGGCGTTGCTGTTCGCGATCAGACATGAAGCTCCTGGAGTCTCTCTTCCCATGACCCTGCGCCGGAAACAGTCGCAAGCCGACCGTCGCCCTGCTCGGACAGGGTGATGCACAACAGATGGGTGCCGACGATCCACGACACGTCCTCGCCCAGCCGCTCGGGCCATTCGATCAGGACGCTGCCGTCTTCCAACGCCTCGTCAAGGCCGATCTCGAACGCCTCCTCGGGCCGGGTCAGGCGGTAGAGGTCGAAATGGGCGACGGGTGGTGTGGTTTCGTAGAACTGGACCAGGGTGAAGGTGGGCGACGGTACGTCTTCGTCCGGTCTGGTCAGAGCCCGGATCAGGCCCCGCGCCAGGGTGGACTTGCCCATGCCGAGCGGCCCGTACAGCAGGACCGCGTCGCCGACCCGGAGCAGGGGGGCGATGCGCGCGCCCAGCGCGGTGGTGGCCCCGGCGTCGGCCAGCTCGACTTTGAGATCGACACTCATGCGAAGTCCGCGTCTGGTCGGGCCGGCAGGACGCGTTCGGTGAAAACCTTCAGCGCACAGGTCGCCCTGGCTGCGTCGATGTCGAGGCGGGATGGCGGGATCGGCTTGCCGACGGTCAGGTGGAACGGTTTCCTTCGCTTGTTCAGAAGCTCGTGAAACAGGGTGATGTCCCGCAACTCCCGCGATATCCTGTCAAACAGATGGAACAGCCGCGAGGTCGGCCCCGAGACGTGGATGGGAACGACCGGCGCGTCGAACTTTCGCGCCATCGATGCAGCGGTCGGGGCCCATTCGGGATCGATCACGGAGCCGTCCCTGGAGACCCGTGCGAGCCGCCCGGCGGGGAACATGACCACGCACCGTTCGGCCTCGAAGGCGGTGCGGCTGGCGTCCAGGGTGGCGCGGGTCTTCTGTCGCGTCCGCTTTTCGACCACCCATTCGACGGGAATGACGATCTCGTCCAGTCTCGCCGACACCCGTAGCGCATCGGCATTGGCGAAGAAGACGGCGTCGGCGCGGCGTTGCCGGATGCCATCATAGACTGCAACCCCATCGGCGATGCCGGTCGGGTGGTTGCAGACGACGATGCAGCGACCGCTCGCGGGGATGCGGTCGAGGTTCAGCGTGGACACCTTAAGATCCAGCAGGTCGGACATGTAGTCGAACGCCGCCTGACCCGAGAGGTCCGCCACACCCTCGGCCATACGCCGGGCCGCGCGATAGTCGAGCAGCCAGTAGAGCAGGGGCCGCACCAACGGCCAGAACGGCGACCGCGTCAGCCGTGGCGCGCGCTCGGCGATCAGCACGTCGCAGATATGCGGTTCCAGGGAGGTGAGGGCGGCCGATTCCATGCCCTGCGCTTGTCGCCGGATAGAGGACGGGGAGCAAGCTACCAGAGGCGGGCGACGCCGAAGCTGTCGAAGAGTTTCTCGTTCGAGACCAGAGTCATGTCTTTGAGCAGCGCATGGGCGATCAGAATGCGGTCGAGCGGGTCGCGATGGAGATTCAGCATTGCGCCCGCCAGACGCGCCTCGCCGGGTGATATCGACAGGGCCAGAAACCCTTTCTCCGAGACATCGGAATCGAAGTTGCGCGCCAGACGGTCGGCGAACGGCAGTTTTCCCATCCTGTGCTTTTGAGCGATCTCGAACGCCGAGACGGCGATGACCCAGACATCGTTGGCCGGGTCACGTATGACCGCTTCCGCTTCCCGGCTGAGCGCCGGGCTGTCGCCCAGCCACCAGATCAGCGTATGGGTATCTACGCGCAGCCTCACCCCTCCGAACCGCGCCCTTCCCACAGTCGAAGTTCGTCTTCCGGCAGAGGATCGAAGAAGTTTTTGTCCAGAGCGACCAGACCTTTCAGTCGGCCGGGTACGCGGGGCTTGCTAGGAGCCGAAGATGACAAAGGCGCTTCGATCGTTACCAGCCGGGCCGCAGGAATCGACCCCCCGCGCGATCACGACCTCCTCGCCGCGTTCGGCGGCGGCGATCAGGGCGGACAGGTGGGTCTTGGCGTGATGGACGGTCACGGTCGTCATCGGTGACGCTCCTTGGACCCACACCTTAGCTAAGTTCATTGTGCGCGACAACTTTCGCCCCTTAGGTGCCGGTGCTACGCCAGCGGCCACAGTTCAGTTGAGGACATCCTGATGCGCCATCGTTCGCTGCTTTCCGCCTCATTGCTTTGCGGTGTCGCCGCGTTCAACGTGTTTGCTGGCCCCTCTGCCTGGGCCCAGGTGGCTAATCCGGGTCAACCGCTGACCCCGGCACCCGCAGCGCCCGCCGTGCCGAACGCCTTCACCTACAGGGACATGATCTCGGCCAACAGGCTGGCCGATCCACAGGTGTCGCCGGACGGTCGCTGGCTGGTCTATGCGGTGACGACGACCGATGTCGCCGCTAACAGGCGGAGCGGCAGTCTTTGGATGAAGGACCTGTCGACCGACACGCCGGCGGCGAGACTGGCCATTTCCGACGGCGGAGCCAATACTGCCCGCTGGGGCTCGGACGGCAAACTCTACTTTCTGTCGGGGCGTTCCGGGACCAGCCAGGTGTGGCGTGCCGAGGCCGACGGCACGGGTGTGACCCAGGTCACGACCCTGGCGCTCGACGTCAATGCCTATCGCCTCAGCCCCGATGCCGCCCGGGTCGCGGTGTCGCTGGCAGTCTTCCCCGATTGCGCCGACATCGCCTGTGCGGTCGATCGGGCGCAGGCCGTCGCCGACGACAAGTCCACAGGCCAGGTCTATGACCGGATGTTCGTCCGCCACTGGGACACCTGGGCCGACGGGACCCAGAACCATCTGTTCGTCGTGCCGACCACGGGCGGCGATCCGGTCTGGGTCACGCGGGGTTTCGATGGCGATACCCCCTCCAAGCCGTTCGGCGACGAGAGCGAGTTCGTGTTCACGCCCGATAGCTCGGGCCTGGTCTTCTCGGCACGCGAGGCGGGCAAGAGCGAGCCCTGGAGCACCAATTTCGACCTGTATCAGGTGTCGGTTTCCGCCCCCGGCCAGTTCACCAACCTGACGGACGACAATGATGCCTGGGATACCGGCCCCGTGTTCTCACCGGACGGCCGGACCCTGGCCTATCGCGCCATGGCAAGGCCGGGTTTCGAGGCCGACAAATATGCGATCTTCCTGCGCGATACGGCGACGGGTGCGACGCGCCAGATCGCGGCCGACTGGGACCGGTCGGCGGACGGCCTGCAATGGTCGGCGGATGGCCGGACCCTCTATACGACGGCCGGTGATGTCGGGCAGTCGCGGCTGTTCTCCATCAACGCCTTGAATGGCGCGGTCGTGCCCCTGACCGGGCCTGGCCACGTCTCGGCCTTCGTCCAGACGCCCTCGGGCTTCGTCTTCGCGCGCGACGACCTGCAGCGGCCGAGCGAACTGTATGTGCGGACCTTCCTGGGTCGCGAGATGCCGCGTCGCATCACTGACGTGAACCCGCAACTGGCCGACAAGGCGTTCGGGGACGCCGAACAGTTCACCTTTGCGGGCTGGAATGGCGAGGAGGTGCACGGCTATGTGATCAAGCCTGCCGGCTATGTCGAGGGCCGCAAATATCCGGTCGCCTTCCTGATCCACGGCGGGCCACAGGGCTCGTTCGGGAACGGCTGGTCCTTCCGCTGGAACCCCCAGACCTATGCGGGCGCGGGCTATGCGGTGGTCATGATCGATTTCCACGGCTCGACCGGCTACGGTCAGGCCTTCACCGACGCCATCAGCCAGCACTGGGGCGACCGGCCGCTGGAAGATCTGAAGAAGGGCTGGGCCGCGGCACAGGCGCGTTACGGCTTCCTGGACGGCGATAGGGCCTGTGCCCTGGGGGCCTCCTACGGTGGCTATATGATCAACTGGATCGCCGGAAAATGGTCCGACGCCTTCAAATGCCTGGTCAACCACGACGGCGTCTTCGACACCTTCGGCATGGGCTATTCGACCGAGGAACTGTGGTTCACCGAGTGGGAGAACGGCGGAACGCCGTGGGAAAACCCGCGCGGCTATCAGGAATTCAACCCGGCCAACCATGTCGCCGACTGGAAGACGCCGATGCTGGTGGTGCAGGGTGACCGCGACTTCCGCATCCCGACGGCCCAGGGACTTTCGACCTTCACGGCCCTGCAAAGGCGCGGGATCGAGAGTCGGCTCGTGGTCTTTCCCGAAGAGAACCACTGGGTCCTCAAGCCGGCCAACAGCCTGCAGTGGCACAATGAGGTGTTCGGCTGGCTGGACAGGCATCTGACACCTGCCGACTGAGGGTCGACCGAGGCCCGGACCGACTTCAGGTCAGGGCATAGGATGCAGACACGACAAAGGCCGCGGTGGGAACCGCGGCCTTTTTGATATCCGGAAGCGGGTCTGGGCTCAGCGGGCTCCGGCGTAGCTGCTCATGGTCTGGACCAGACGTTCGTGTTCGCGCGCGGTCATGCAGCGTGGCGTGGACCAGCGTTCACCGGTCGCGCGGGCCGACAGCACCTGTTCGGCCGTGACGAACACGGGGCGGGATCCATGTTCGCGGCGGAAACTGCGCGTCGTGGCGGTATCCGAGGCGCACATCATGACGACCCGCTGGGGTGTCTGGCGCGCAATGGACGAACGCGTGTCGTCGGCCAGAACAGGTCCGGCGGCGCTGAACAGCGTCGCGGCGGCGACGGCGATGGTGACGAAACGGGTCATGACAGGAGCCCTCCAAAGCTCGAAATACGTCAGGGTTCGGAGAATAATGCTCTGATCGTCCCGCTTGTAAAGTTACGGCGACGAAAAAAAGACAATGTGACAACAAATAATCCGATACCGGAATGAATTCCGGTGCTCCCGGGCGAATTTTGTCGTGAGTCGGGGCCCTGATCGCCCGTTGGTGCGTTGAACAGGTTCGTACAGGACCTCACGCTTGCCGAACCAGGAGACCCCCCGCACCCGTCTTTCCCGAGCGTGGGATCGTTTCCGTGCCGCCGTAGTGGCACCCGCAACCCTGCGGGCGCGCCAATGGCGGGTCTGGATCGGGGACAACGACCCCGTGTTCCGGAGCGTGCGCCAGCCCGGTCGTACAGAAAGACTGGCAGGCATGATCAGTCTGTCGCTGGTCGCAGGCGTGATCGTCTTCCTGTTGGTGTTTGACTGGAACTGGCTGCGCGGTCCGATCGGGCAGTGGGCGTCGGCAAGGTATGAACGGCAGATTGCGGTCAGGGGCGATCTGGATGTCCGCCTGTTCAGCTGGACGCCGTCCGTCGTCATCAACGACCTCAAATTTGGCGGGCCGTCGTGGGCAAGAGACAGGGACACGGCCGATATCGCCCGCATCGAGGCCTCGGTTCGCTTGCGTCCGCTGTTTGCCGGTCGCATCGAGATGCCGCTGCTCGCGATCACGCGGCCCAGGGTGCATCTGATTGCCGCAAGGGACGGTCGGCAGAGCTGGGATCTCGAACCCGGGAGGCCTGACACGGGCGAAGGCATGAGGTTGCCGGTGATCCAGCGTCTTGTCATCACCGACGGGCGTGTCGTGCTGGACGAGCGAAGGCGCGGCCTGACCCTGGATGCCTCGATCAACGCGCGAGAGACGGCCAGCGACGGCGACGCGGGCTTCCTTCTTGACGGTCAGGGCTCGATCAACGGTTCGCCCCTGACGTTGCGCATCGAAGGTGGTCCCTTCATCAACATCCGCCGTGACCGTCCCTATCGCTTCAGGGCCGACCTGAGCGGCGCGCGATCACGCCTGGTCGCCGAGGGCTCCATCACCCGGCCCTTTGATCTGGGACGGTTCCAGTCCACCCTGACCCTGCAGGGTCAGGACCTGGCCGACCTGTATCTGCTTGTCGGCCTGACCCTGCCTAACACGCCGCCTTACCGGATATCGGGTGCGCTGAAGCGGGACGACAGTCGCTGGACCTTCAACGACATCTCCGGACGGGTCGGGGCCTCTGACCTGGCCGGTGACGTCACCGCTCAAACGCGGGGTCGGTTGCGGGTCGAGGCGGAACTGACGTCGCAGCGCCTCGATATCGACGACATGATGGCCATCCTCGGGGCCCGAACCCGGACCAGCCCCTCCGGCGAGAACACTACGACCGTCAGCGGAGGGCCGCCGGGCAAGTTGCTGCCGGACGCCACCCTGAACGTCGATCGGTTGCGGACCATGGACGGGACCCTGACCTATCGGGCCGTCTCGGTGAAGGCCAACGACCTGGACATCCGCGCCGTTCGGCTGGGGGCGACGCTGGACGCGGGCGTCCTGGACCTGAACCCGGTCGCCTTCACCTTCAATCGCGGCACCTTGAACGGGACCGCCCGCATCAATGCGACCCGGGCCACACCCTATTCCGTCATCGATTTTCGACTCGCCGGCTATCCGCTGGAGTCCATCGTGCCGGTGACGAATGGATCGACCCCGATCAGCGGCCGGGCCCTGGGCCGCGCGCGACTCGAAGGCTCGGGAAACTCGATCCATGCCTTTGCCGCCGGGTCGAAGGGCACGATCAGCCTGGTGGTCCCACAGGGTGAAATGCGATCCGCCTTTGCCGAACTCCTGGGCATCAACGCCAGTGCCGGCCTGCTGAAGCTGCTGCGCGGAGACCAGTCCAGGGCTGAAATTCGCTGCGCCGTGGCCGATTTCAATGTTTCGGCCGGGGTGGCCCGGGCCCAGACTTTCGTGATCGACACCGACGTGGTGCTGGCCACGGGGCATGGATCGATCGACCTGGGTGCCGAGGCCCTGAATCTGAGGATCAACGGCGAGTCCAAGCGGCCGCGATTGCTGCGGTTGTGGACGCCGATCAACGTCACCGGCCCGCTGACGGCTCCGCGTGTCGGGGTGGATACGGGCCAGGTGGTCGCCCAGGGGGGACTGACGGCGGTGCTGGGGGCGATCGTGGCCCCGGTAGCGGCGCTGTTCGCCTTCGTCGATCCGGGTCTGGCCAGGGATGCAAACTGTGTTGCCCTGATTGCCGGGGCGCGGTGATCGCGCCGATGATAGCCGATCAACTTGAGCCGAACGGCGGGTTCATGCGTATCTGATCGCGACCCTGACTGATCCAGAGAACTCATGACCCGTAGAGGCATCATCGCCGCCGGCCTCGGTGCCTTCACCGCCGCCTGCTCACCCCTTGGCATGCTCAATGCGGTGGGGCCGCGGGACAGAGGCGTTCGCCGCATCGCACGCGACCTGGCCTATGGCGACGATCCGCGCCAGAGGTTCGACCTGTACGGGGCCGACTGGCAAGCCGGCGATCCCACCCGCCCTGTGATTGTCTTCTTCTATGGTGGAGCCTGGGATTCGGGATCGCGGACCCTGTACGGGTGGGCGGCCCAGGCCCTGGCCGCACGCGGTTTCGTCGTCGCCCTGCCCGACTACCGGCTCGTGCCCCAGGTGGTCTTTCCCGCCTTCATCGAGGACGCCGCAGCCGCCACGGCCCGGATCGGCGAGCTTGTCGAGTCCTTTGGGGGCAATCCATCGCGGCTGGCCGTCGCGGGTCATTCGGCCGGGGCCCATCTGGCCATGATGATCGCCCTGGACCGGCGCTATATGGCCGCCGTGGGGCGGCCTGATCTAGTCCGGGCGGCGGCGGGTCTGTCGGGCCCCTACGAGTTCCTGCCCTTCGACGTCGCGGCCTCGATCAATGCGTTTGGCCGGTTTCCCGATCCGACCCTGACGCAACCGGTGACCTTTGTGCGCGCCGACGCCCCGCCGATCTGGCTGGGCCACGGGACGGCCGACGACGTGGTGCATGCCGAAGACACGGTTATCCTCGACACCCGGATGAAGGCCGCCGGAGGACGATCGGAGGCCAGGCTCTATCCGGGCCTGAACCATGCCGACACCATCGCGACCTTCTCGCCCCTGTTTCGCGGAAAGGCCCCGGTCCTGGATGACATCTCGGGCTTTCTGCACCGCGAACTGGGCTGAACGTCAGTCTCCGTCAGTGGCGACAGCACGGCATTGCGGCGAGGGTGGCTGGATTGGGGAGCCCGTTTCATGCGTCTGATGCTTGCCGTCGTCCTGACATCGTTCGCGGTCGCGGTCGCGAGCGCCGCGCCGGGGCCGTGGAGGATGGCGGCCGATGCACCGGTTGAGGTCCCGTCGACGCGGGTCGCTGCGACGGCCCGCCGACAGGCGGCTGCCCCAACCCTGGCCCAGGTCACCGAGGCCTTTGCTGCCACAAGGTCCGGTTCGCCTGTGCCGCTGAGTCTCGAGGCCGATCAGGCCGCCTGGTTGGCGGACCTTCGACAGGCGGAAAACGAGAACCCGCAGCCCGACCTGATGTTCGAAGGCCGGTTGCAGACCCTTCTGCAAATCCGGGCACGCGACGCCGGGATCCGCGCGATGCGGGTCCCGGGCATAGAAGCGCTTTCGGGTGACTGCATCACCGCGGTGCTCGACGGTTGCCTGGCCTCCATGGGCGGCCATCTGAAGGTCCGCGACGGATCGGTCCTCTACTGGCAGCTTCAGAGCGGATCGACGGAGGAGACCGGTATAACCGACGGCATCATCCTTCTTTCAGCCATCGACGCGGCACCGGGATCGCTGGGACCTGTCGCGTGGAGCTTTGAGGGTGCCCGGTTCGATCCGCCGCTGCTGGTCAGCAACTCGACCGAGGATGGGCAGGTCTATGTCGCGGTCCCCGGCGTCCATGCCGGGTCGGGATCGCACAATGCCGATCTGCTGTTCCGGTGGACCCCGGCCTCTGATCGCCCCCTGACCCAGATCGATAACTGGAGCTGGCGCGACGCTCTGGACGAAAGACTGCCGCCGGGCCTGGGCGTCTGGCAGGGGGTCCGGTTCGACTATCGCGAACTCATGGCGGTGACACCGCTTTGGGCGCCGGACGACGGCAACTGTTGCCCCTCTGGCGGGTGGGCCATTCTGGGCTTCGAGATTGTGGGGGACAGGCTCGTCCTGGACACGGTCACGCTACGGCCCGGCGCTCGCTGATCGCCCTCATGCCCCTGCGGCGAACCGCAGTCTCATTGGCGTACGGTCTTCGGGCTCTCGCCCCGCCCTCTGACCTGCGGTATCAGGGGCCATGACCGTTTCCCCCCGCCGTCACAGCCGCGCCGGCCTGTATGCCCCCTTCATCCTGGTCCTGATCGCCCTGGCCCTCTGGTCGGTCTGGTGGGTGTATCTGGCCGGCCAGGTGCGCCAGAGACTGGACGTCCAGGCCCAGACCTTGCGAAATGCGGGCTGGACGGTGGCCTACCGGCACGCCGGCGTCGGCGGCTGGCCCTTCCGGACCCGGCTGGACCTGACGGGGGTTCGGGTGGCAGCCCCATCGGGTCACGCCATGTCCTCGCCTCGTCTTGTCGCCCAGGCCAATGCCTGGCAGCCCGACAAATGGGTGATCGTCGCCTCACAGGGGCTGACCCTGACGCGTGCGGCAAAGGGTGACGTGAAGATCGCCGGGGCCGGCCTGCGTGCGAGCGTCCACGGCCTGACCCAGCGTTGGCCCAATGTGGCGATCGAACTGGCCCAGCCGGTGTTCACGCCACAGCCCGGTGCCGAAGCCTTCCCGATCTCCAGTGCCAAGGGGATCGAATTCTATCTGCGTCCCCATCTGGGTCCCTCGACACGGCCGGGGATAGAAAACGAGGTCGATATTCTGTTCCGTCTGATCGAGGCGCGCGGTCGCTCCGACGGACCGGTCGAGGGCATGACCCAGAACGGCGTCCTCACCGCCCAGGTCGAGGCGGTGGTCGAGCACGCCGACCGGCTGAGCGGCCCGGATGCGGCCGGGGTCCTGTCCGCCTGGTCCCGGGCCGGAGGCCGGTTCACGGGGGTGCGGGGCCAGATCAGGGCAGGCGAAAGCACGGCGACCCTGTCCAGCGACCTTCTGTTCGCCCGTCCTGACGGCCGTCTGGAAGGACAGCTTGCGTTGAAGGCCGGGAAACCTCTGCCAGCGATTGCGGGTCTGGCGCGCTCGGGGGGCGGCGTCAGCCGCGTCGGGGCCGCAGGGGCCGCTGCGGCGACGGCCATGACCGGCGGACAGGGCGACGTCGACCTGATCCTGCTGTTCCGTGACGGGCGGACCTATCTCGGGCCGTTTGCCATGGCCCCCGCGCCCAGACTGTTCTGAGGACTCTGCGTTCCAATGCCGTTGCTGGTCGAGCCTGACCTTGATGCCGATTCCCTGGCCCGCGACCATGACCTCGCCAGGGCGCTCGACGTCGTTCTGAACGCCCGTCTCGCGGCCCCTGCCGCGCAGACGCCCGATGCCGAAGCCGTGGCCCTGCGCACCTTCCTCGTCGGGAACGGAGGCTTTCGTCAGGCGAGCATCCTGCGGGCCGTCTGGGGCCGTCTGACGGCGGCTTCGTCCCCACCGTTCGTCGCCTGCGGACCTGCCGCGCAACAGGCTGTCGCCGACCGATATGGCCTGCCCGTCCGTCTGTCCCCCGATCCCGAGGCCGCGCTTGCCGAGGCTCAGGGGGGTGCCCGTGCGGTCATCGATATCGAGACTCCCAGACCCTGGTGGGGTCGGCTTCTGGCCCGGCCCGATCTGCGGGTCATCGGGGCCCTGCCCGACGATACGCTCGGCCTGCCCCGCGCCCTGGTCGTGTCCCTGGAAGCCAGCGGCCCGACCGGCGATGACCGGACCTTCTGGATCACCGACAGCGCCATGCCAGACGCGAAACTGGTCGAGGCCATGGCGGCGATCGGACTGGTCGCCTATCCGCTGATCGCGGCGGGCGGGTTGAAGCTGATGGTGCTGGCGGGTTATGTGCAGGCCAACGACGGGCGGCTTTCGGCAGCCCCCGGCGCCCTCAAGGGCGTGATCGGTGCCGCCCCCGTCTACTGAGATCAGTGCCCCCATGACCGACACGCTCGCGACCATTTCCGCGCCGACCCCCAAGCCCGGCATCCTCGACATCGCCCCCTATGTCGGCGGCAAGTCCTCGCTGTCGGGCGTCGCCAGGCCGATGAAACTGTCGTCGAACGAGAATGCGCTTGGGGCCGGTCCCCTGGCCCGCGCCGCCTATGCCGCGGCCTTGGACAACATTCACATCTATCCCGACGGCCGCGCCGGAAAACTGCGCGAGGCCGTCGCTGCCCACCATGGGCTGGAGCCGGACCGGCTGATCTTCGGCAATGGATCGGACGAGGTCTTCGCCCTGCTGAACCAGGCCTATCTGACCGCCGGAGATAATATCGTCTGCGGTCAGTACGGCTTCCTCGCCTATCAGATCTCGGCGCTGGGCTGCGAGGCCCAGGTCAAGCAGGCCTCCGAACCAAACTACAAATGCGAGATCGACGCCCTGCTGGCCCAGGTCGATGACCGGACCAAAATTGTCTATGTCTCCAGCCCGTCCAACCCGACCGGCAGCTACAATACTGCCGAGGAAATCCGCCGCCTGCACGCCGCGCTTCCCGCCTCCATCCTACTGGTCATGGATGAGGCCTATGCCGAGTTCGTCGCCGAGCCCGACTGGGAGACCGCCCTGCCTCTGGCCCGCGATGCCTCGAACATCGTGGTCACCCGCACCTTCTCCAAAATCCACGGCCTGGGGGGTCTGCGCATCGGCTTCGGCTATGTGCCCCTGGCGGTCGCCGAAGCCATCGACCGCATCCGCCTGCCCTTCAACATCAACTCGGCCGGTCTTGACGCGGCCGTCGCGGCCCTGTCCGACGAGGCCCACCAACAGGCCTCGCGTGAGCTGGTCCAGACCTGGCGGCCCCGTCTGACCCAGGCCATCAAGGGCTTCGGCTTCGACGTCCTGCCCAGCGCAGGCAACTTCATCCTGGTGATCTTCCCGGAGGAAGGCCGCACGGCCATCGCTGCAAACGACCACCTGAACGCCAGGGGTATCATCGTCCGCCCCGTCGGCGGCTACGGCCTGCCCAACGCGCTGCGCATCACCATCGGCACCGAAGACCAGAACCGAGCGGTGATGGACGCGCTCAGCGAGTTCGCGGCGGGGTAGGAATCAAGGATGATCAGGGCTGCACTGATCGCTACGATTTTGCTGGACCCGGTCGCGGCTGGGGCCAGCCCGCGCCCCCAGATCATCCAACACGCAGTCTTGGACCAGACCTGTATCGGACTAGACAGGCCATCTCCTGCGCCTTGCGTGGTCTACGCGTCGGGGCGAGTGGCGGCCAGTCGCACCCTCTTCTACCAGCATCAGGGCACAGGGCCGGAGTGGTCGCTCGAAGGCCCCGCGTGCATCACGCAAGCCGACTGGTGCGGAATCTCGATTTTCCGGCTCATGGAAGACGGGCGCTTGCGGCTGATCGGCCATGCCGAAAGCGACAAAGTTATGCCCTGGTATTTCCGGCCCTATGTCGTTCAGACTCCTTCGGGCCAACTCGTCGTCAGCGAGAGCCAGTCGTCGGGCACGGGCCACTACACCGACGATTTCGTCTTCCGGTTCGGCTCACGCTGTCTGCGCCGCGTCGATGTCCAGTCGTGGAAAGGGGTTGCCGCGGGCCGGACGACCCGCGCCTCAACGGGCACGGACTGGTGGATCAGCTATAGGACCCTGGTCGGGGAACAGGCCAGAATGTCCGAACGGGGCGGCGAATGGTATCGCCAGCCTCAGGGTGGCCATATCTGGGCCAATCTGGCGCTGGAAGGCAACGCGCTTGTCGTGCGGTCTATCCGATCGACGGATGTGCCGGATCGGTATTGAAGTCGGCTTAGGTCCCCAGCAGCGCCGTAGATTTCGCCTCGATCCGCTCTTCCAGCAAAGCCATGAACTCGGCCCGTTTCAGGCCCGCCGGGATGAGCGGCAGGAACTCATAGACCACCGTCCCCGGTGTCCGTCGGAACCCGTGGGCGTGCCAGTGGGAGCCCGAATTGGTGGCCATGGGCACGCAGGCGCAGTCTAGGTCGCGGTACAGGGCCGCGATCCCCGGCTTGTAGTCGGGCGCGGCCCCCGGCAGGCCGCGCGTGCCCTCGGGGAAGATCAGGATCTGGCGGCCTTCGGCGTACCGGGCGCGCGCCTGGCGCACCATGTCCTTGAGCGCCTTGGAATGGGCCGAGCGATCCACCGCGATCATCTTGGTCTTCCAGGCGAACCAGCCGAAGAAGGGCAGGGGCATCAGTTCCTGCTTCATCACGAAACAGTTGTCGGGCAGGAAGGCGAACGGGGCGATGACGTCCAGCATCCCCTGATGCTTTGAGGCGATCAGGGCCGCGCCGACCGGCCGGTGTTCCAGCCCCCGCACCTCGACCCTGACCCCCGCGATCCAGCGCAGGCCGAACAGGATGAAGCGCGCCCACATCCGGATCACCGTCATCGGCCCGCGATAGGGCAGCAGCAGCACAGGCGACAGGCCGACCGCAAACAGCGCCATCGACAGGTAGAGCCAGACCACGAACAGCAGCGACCGTATGGTGGTCAACGGCCCTGCTCCGGCGCTTGATTCGCAGACGTCTCGACCGGCGACGTATGACCGGGCGAGCCGCTCAGCAGGGTCTCGCGTTCGCGGTGAAGACCAGTCACCTTGTGCACCCCCTCGCGCCCCAGGACGGCAAGATATTTCATGTATTCCAGCGTCATGCGCCGTGCGGTCACCGCCGCCCGCCACCAGCGCGACGTGTCCAGTGACGGCGTCTCGACCGCATAGCCGTGGAGCCTGATCCCCGGTGCCACGCTGCGGATCTCCAGCAGCGACCGGGGCATATGATAGTCGGAGGTGACCACGATCAGGTCATCATAGCCGTGGGACCGCGCCCAGGCGGCGATCTCCTGGGCATTGCCCTCGGTATCCTCGGCCTCGAACCCCAGGTCGACGCAGCAGTTGAACAGACGATTGGATCCTGGCGTTAGGGCGCGCAGCTCCTGTCGGCGCACCTCCTTGTTGACGCCCGAGATCAGGACCCGATCCCCCTTGTCCTGTTCCAGCAGGCGGATGGCCGCATTGACCCGTTCGGCCGAGGGTCCGGTCAGGGCGACGATGGCGTCGGCGCGTTCCGGTTCGAGCGCGGGCGTCATGCTGCGCACCCGGTCGGCGAACACGAACAGCCCGACCAGCCACATCAGGGCAATGATGCCGATAAGCGTCAGAAACTTCATCTGATCCTCCTATCGTCGGGGGTTGCGGCCGCCAAGTGTTCCGAACACGGCGATTCTGGCCGCGACAAGCGCCACAGTACCCGCCAGAAGCGGACATGGCGAGAGCAGCGCAAGATCGCTCCAGGCCAGGGGCAGGGCTGCCGTCATCCCGCCTTCGCCCCCCAGTACGCGCAGGCCCGCCACCAGCACCGCAGCCGTTCCGGCCCCGATCAAACCGGCTCCGGCCGCCAGCAGGCCGAAACGGCGCTGGAACAGCCAGGCGATGCCCGCCTCGGTCGCGCCCGAGAGGCTCAGGGTCTCGATCACGCTCGCTTGTGCCTTCATGCCCGCCCGGGTCGCATAGACGATGGCCGCGCCCGCCGCGCCTGCGGTCAATACGAACCCGGCGATGGCCAGGACCGTGATCAGGCCCGCTGACCGCTCCACTTCGCCGCGCCACAGGGAATGGTCGTCCACGCTGGCGTCCAGACCGGCCTCGGCCAGGGCCCGGCTCAGCACCATGGCGCTGGGCGGCGCGTCGGGATCCAGTCGTAAGGTGACCAGGAACGGCATCGGCAGATCGGGCAGGACCGCGTCGCCGAGCCAGGGTCGCAACAGATCCTCGGCCGCCTTGCGGTCCATCGCCACCGCCTCCTCGACTCCATCGACACCGGCCAGGGTCTCGGCCGCGCGGGCTGCTGCCGACGGACCGGTCTCGCCGACCCGGGGCCTGACCTGCACCGTCGCCTCGGCCCGTAACTGGCCGGCCCATCCCTGTGCGGCACGATCGGCGGCCACCGCGCCGACAACGGCCAGGCAGGCCATGAAGCACAGGACCGCGATCACCGCAGCCAGCCAGCTTTCGCCCGCCGCATCGCGTGCCAGAAGGCCCGGACGGCTCGGGAAGAGCGACTTCATGCCCCACCTCCCGAAGACGGCGCGCCCAACAGCCGTCCGCGATCCAGATGCAGCCGACGTGCGCCGGACCGCTCGGCCAGGGCCTCGTCAT
>Ga0075012_10000787_pt1 | contig 33149 bp, 30 predicted proteins | sample All_14_2_FD_71474 | JGI IMG/M metagenome (GOLD analysis project Ga0075012, IMG submission 71474) | Freshwater microbial communities in response to fracking from Pennsylvania, USA - Allegheny Zone_MetaG_DW_15 | ecosystem: Environmental > Aquatic > Deep subsurface > Groundwater > Drilled...
GCCGGCGTTGTCGTAAGACGCCAGCCCGCCCTCACAAAGGACCTGACGCATATACTTATAGGTATAGCCCAGGTACTCAGCGGCCTGCTCGGTCGTAAAGATTTCGGAGTCCAGTTTGGGGTCGTAACAGATATTCTTCATACTTGCCTCCACTAGCATTGTTGCTACCTAGCATTATTGTTACATTTTAGCGCATAAAAAAGCAAGCCTCCGTATGCGGAGGCGATTCTGGGACGTTATTTACGAGATTCCCCCACGGTAGGGGTCACGGCAGGCTCACGGTAAGCCCACGGTTGGATCACGGTTACCCCACGGTAGGCCTCACGGTAAAGGTCACGGCTGAAGTCACGGTGCAAATCCCGGTATTACGCGGCTTCCCTACTCTCAAAACGGTGCTATGACGCCCTCAACAGACTAATCCACATTGAAACCAGAGAACTTTCCTTTAAACCCATGTTTCAAGATCTTATCGCAATATTCTGGATGCCGATCAGAGTCATAATCATTAAAATGCCATATGGAATCTCTTGAGATATTTTTACAGATTTCAGCAATATAAACCATATCCACGTCAGAATACGAAAAACCATATGAATATATATTCTTAACCGCTGGAAGACTCTCAAAGAAAAACCGATGTGTTTTCAGGATCTGCCTTGTGTTTTTTCGAAGCTTCTCATGCATATCAAACAGTGCCTCTTCTGTCGCATCTACATATCCAGTCTCATCATCTCGAATAAGCTTTCTTTCGCTCTCCCCGTGCCCAACAATTAAATCGCTTCCTCTTTTACCATGGATATGGCAGACATCCTTTACAGAATATAGTGTCTCCAAAGTCTCTGTATAGTTGAAACTCAGAAAAATGTCTTTCCCTGGGGTCAGCAAATCTGCGAACTTAGGCTTCTGCACGAGTGGGAGGGGACAGGTAGAGATCCACGCAGAAAAAAGGCTGCCGAGCTGTGTTGCTGTAAACAAATCCGAGCAGACATCTGTTTTATTTCGCTCTGTTTTAATAAAATCGACGTCCCCTTCACTATCCGTCACCTCTAAATCACTTAAATGCCACTCTTCAAAAATATCGCAGAATCCCCCCATGGCGCCTTCAAAATCCCTCCACTCTTTTTCCTCGTCCATGGAACTTGCGTCCAGCAGATTAAGCAAAAATGATGCAACAGCAGATTCATCGTAGTCATAACCATGATGATCTAAAGTCATTACCAAAGATGGCTGCTCTAAAGAGCCAGCTTTGATCTTATATGTGTTTTCTAAATATTTCCTAAAGTCGGCATACGATGTCGCCATGTCATGGTCACGATCGAATCCATTGCCAATGATGAACAGGTTGCACATAAGTCAGCGAAGCCAGAAAGTATGCAAATCAACTTTCAATCCGTTACCCTTCTCCCGTTATCCGGCCGCGGTCAGCTATTGCTTACCCAATAATCGGCCAGGACTTCGGCCTGTTTAAGGACGGTGTCCACGGCCTTCTGCTGCTTATCGGGTGGATATCCGTATTTATTTAGGGTGCGGCGAACTATCACCATCAGCTTGGCGCGGGCGCTTTCCTTCATGGTCCAATCTATGGTGGCGTTCTTGCGAACTTTATCAGCTATCTCACGGGCAATCTGTTTCAGCGCGTCATCCCCCAAACTGAGCACGGCGCTGTCGTTTACTTCCAGGGCGGAATAAAAAGCAAATTCATCCTTGGTCAACTTCAGTTTTTCGGCCAGCCCGTCCACGGAGCGGATTTCCCTGGCGATAGAGATTAATTCCTCTATGATCTCGGCGGTGGACAAAAGGTTGTTCTGGTATTTTTTAATAGAGCTTTCGAGCATTTCCAGAAGGTTCTTGCCTTTTGTGATATTAAACTTCAACCGTGCGCGGATCTCGTCGTTAAGAATCTTCTTTAAAAGCTCAACTCCAAGATTCTTGTGCTCCATCTCTTTGACGTCCTGCAGGAATTCCTCGGAAAGCAGGGAGATGTCCGGCTTTTTAACCCCGGCAGCATCAAAGATATCCACCACCTCGGTAGAGGCCACGGACTGGTTCACAATCTGGCGGATGGCGGTCTCGTAATTCTTTTTACCGTCGGTTTCGCCGTCACCCTCAAACTTAACCAATCTGGCGCGCACGGATTGAAAAAAAGCTATCTCATCGGTCAGGTCAAGCGCGTCCTCATGCGGGACGGCCAGGGCAAAGAGCTTGGAAAGGGCGGTAGACTCTTTAATAAAGCGGTCCTTGCCGTGCTCTTTGGCAAGAATAAATTCTTCCGTCTGAAGAATGAGCGAAAGGCGCTCGGAAGTACCAACGCTGAAAAAGCGCATATAATCAAAGCCGTGGAACATCTGGCGTACAACCTCGATTCTTTCAAGCAGCAGTTCCAGGGCCTTCTGCTGGGTTTCGGCGGGGTCGCCTTTGCCGCCCGAGCCGGCATAAAACGCGAGCGCCTCCTTAAGAGCGCTGCCTATGCCGATATAATCCACCACAAGGCCGCCGGGCTTATCCAGGAAAACGCGGTTCACGCGGGCTATGGCCTGCATAAGGGTGTGCCGCTTCATCAACTTGTCGATGTAAAGTGTGTGCAGGCAGGGTACGTCAAAGCCGGTCAGCCACATGTCCCGCACAATAACCAGCTTAAGCGGGTCTTTTGGGTCCTTCATGCGCTCGGCCAGCAGGCCGCGGCTTTCTTTATTGGTCCTGTGATGCGCAGGGATAACCAGACTGTCGGGGTCTTCCGGGTCGAATTCCATTTTATCCGAGGAAGACGAGGTCATTACAACTTTCAGCGCCCCGGCTTTTAAATCATCGCTGTGCCACTGGGGACGCAGCGCAATAATCTCATTATAAAGGGCCACGGCGATGCGACGGCTCATTGCCACTATCATAGCCTTGCCGTCAAAGACCTCAGAGCGCTTTTCGTAATGCGCCACAATATCCCTGGCAAGATTCTTTAAGCGCTCGGGGTGGCCGACAATAGCCTCAAGTTTTGTCCATTTAACCTTTGCCTTCTGGTTTTCCGTGGCGCCGTCGTCCGTCATTTCCTTTTCAAACTCTTCAATGAGCTTACGCCCGTCTTCGGTAAGGTTGACCTTGGCCAGGCGGCTTTCGTAGTAGATCTTTACCGTGGCGCCGTCGTCCACGGACTGGGCAATGTCGTATTTATCGATGTAATTGCCGAATACGGCCGGGGTGTTGACATCGGTGCTTTCAACCGGCGTGCCGGTAAAACCGATAAAGGTGGCGTTGGGGATAGCGTCCCGCAGGTACTTGGCAAAACCGTACGCCTTACGCGTGCCGGTGACATTCCCCCCTTTGTCTTTTGTATCTATGAATTTAGCTTCAAAGCCGTACTGCGTGCGGTGGGCCTCGTCCGCTATGACGATAATGTTGTGCCGGTCGGAAAGCCTATCATATTCAGACTTCCCACCCGCAGGGAAAAACTTGTGGATAGTGGTAAACACTATACCGCCGGAAGCGACCTTTAACAAGGCTTTTAAATTCTCGCGCGATTCCGCCTGCACCGGCTTTTGCCCCAGCAAACTTGAGGAGGCGGCAAAGGTGTCGAAAAGCTGCTGGTCGAGGTCGTTTCGGTCGGTAAGTACGACAATGGTGGGGTTATTCAGGTTGCGGATCAGCTTACCTGCGTAGAAAACCATGGAAAGGCTTTTACCAGAACCCTGCGTGTGCCAGACAACGCCGGCTTTGCCGCTGCCGGCGTCGGCGGAGGCCAGGCGGGTGCTTTCCAGCGCTTTGTTCACTGCATAATACTGATGAAATGCCGCCATCTTCTTTACGGTCTCTATCTGCGTAAGGCCGGTCTTGGAGTCTATTTTCTTGTCTTTTTCAAAAACGATGAAGTTGCGTATCAGATCCAGCAGGGTAGCCTTGCTGAACATCCCATTTATAATCACCTCAAGTTGGCTTATATGTCCGGGGGATTCTTTTTTCCCGTCAATGGTTTTCCACGCCTGGAACCGGCTGAAAGGCGAGGAAAGGGTGCCGGCTTTGGCCTCAAGACCGTCGGAGATTACACAAAAAGCGTTGTAAAAGAACAGCGAAGGGATAACCGTCTTGTAGGTTTGTATCTGGTCGTAGGCTTTTCTAATGGTGGCGTGGGCATCAGCCGGGTTTTTAAGTTCGATCACTACCAGCGGCAGGCCGTTAACGTACAAGATCACATCCGGCCGCTTATTCTGATTGCGCTCAATGATGGTGAATTGGTTTATGGAAAAGAATGCGTTGTTTTCCGGGTTTAAAAAATCCACCAGCCAAACCCGCTCCCCCCTGTCCTGTCCGTCTTTGCGCACGGTAACGGGTACGCCCTCAGCCAGCAGTTTATGAAAACACTCGTTAGCATCTATAAGCTGCGGGGAGTACACGGCCAGAACCGCCTTTAAGGCCTCCTGCCGGGCCGTGGCCGGGATTTCAGGGTTCAGGCGCTCAATGGCCTCTTCCAGCGTGCTTTTCAACACCACCTCGCCGTAATTCTCGCGCTTTTCCGGCACGCCATAAGCCGGGGCTGGCTCGGCGGCAAACAGACCTTCCTGCGCCTCAGCATCAGGCGCAATGGACGGGCCGGGAATATAGGAATACCCAAGCCGCTTTAACTCATCAAGCGAGAATGTTTCGATTTCGGATTCGGTAAATTTACTCATTCAGAGGTCTCGGTTTTATGCTCAGAAACAACACGTTTTGCCTCTCCTTCATATGAACGGGCTAAGCCCCTAAGTGCGTCCGCTAATCGTTGATAACCGGCGTTCTCAACATCATCGGCTTGTTTCTTGTATTTTGCAGCCAATTCCAATTCAGGCTTACCTGTCGGATCAACCCAATGCGCGCCCCTAGAATTAAACAACTCTTGGTCAAATCCATCGCGCATTTTTGCCGCATCTTTAGCATTTAAAGCTTCTGCAATTACTCTATGAATCCAAAGGCCATCAGGATCTGGAGGCGAATGCACCAAGACACCGCCAATGTGAATTAGCGCAACTTCTATATGCCCAGAGGCAAGGCATTCCTTCTTAACAGTTTCGAGCCACTTATTAAAATTCCCGCCTGAGAAACTTTTATCCGGCTGCACTCCAGGCGGGGTTTCCCATTTCGAAAGCAAGCGATACGCATTTACAGCCATAGACTTTTCACGCTCTGTCGGGTCGTAATCTGCCTTTGGTGTTTTCTTCGAGCGATACATAAGCCGGATCAACTGACAAAAGAAATCAGGATCGGAAGCCAGCCTGTTTTCAAGCAATTTTGGCGATGTTTTGTGATGCTTATCTAATAGCGGCAAATATGCCCATTCGATACGGAAAAGATCATCAGGATTTGATCCGGGGTCTTCCTGAAGCGCCTTAATAACTTCTACGACATCATACACATCCATCTGGGACGGAGCGTCCTCACTAGAAGCAGCGGCGAGAAGTGCGTTAACTACGCGCGCATTATCTAATGTCTTTTTGTCACGCTGCATCTTATGCAAGCATCTAATAGCAGAATGCGGCTTGCCATACTCAATCAACTTATCGATGGCAAATCCCAAATCGCAATCCGCTTGGTATGGATTCACCGGGACCGAAGTCCAGTATTCCTTTTCAGACTCTCCGAGCAAGCCAGACACTCGGCCCCAAGTTTCAGGCACAAATGGGAGGCAAGAAAAGAACTGCGCAATCTGTTTTAGTGTCCATTCTTTTTTAGAAATTGAATCAACCCATTGCCAACTCTTACTCCGATAGCGAGACCACACAAAACCACCTGCGAACTGGCGCATAGTCTCAGATTCAGCGACCAGCAATCCCGGAAGCATTACCATGTCTATCGATGGTTCAGCGACATAACCAAGCGAATACCCGACTTGGTACGGAAACTTTGCTGTTTTCACGAACTCAACAACCGCGTTAATTCCGCCATATTTTAAAATATCTTTGATCGCTTCTTGCCGCTTCTGCTCAATGAGTTTATCTTGTTCCTGCCAATTGCCGTTTTCCTCATAAAGATCAGTAGAATGACTATTAAAAAGCCGGTGATGAAGATTTAACGGATTAGCCGGGGTGAGTGCCTTTGCAACACGCTCAACCTCCAAAAGCATATCAGGACGCATCGCCCAATCCGCGTCCGCAAAACGCTTATGCTCTAAAACGAACTCGACCAGATTTACCCAAAGCAATTGACGCTCATTTTCAGGAACATCTAGAACTTTATTTGACGACAGATATTCCAGCAGCTTCTTAAAAGTTGGCAGGGGCAGATTTGAAAGATGTGAAGCTATCTCCGTGAGTTTTACAATGTCGTGTTTCGCTTCCTCTACTGCAAGGTCTGCATAGAAGGAGACTTGATCCCAGTATTCTTTTTGGGAAACTTCTTTTCTAAAATCTTCCGGGATAGGATTGCGCCATTGTGGTTTATGTCCACCCATAGACATTTGCCGCTGGTTAGGCAATAGTGTCAGCAAAAGCTTCCAGGCTATTTTCGGGACCTCTTTATTCAAGGTCTTTACCGCCACTTTCCGTTTCTCCACTGAAGCTGTCGTTTGCGGATGCCATGGGAGAAGAATTGTCGCAAGCGAATTAGCTGGTCTATTTGCCCAATTTCCTCCTGGGTCATGTACTGCCAATTCGCCCAGGATGACCGCAACACGCACCAAGAATTGCTCATCCCAAGCGAGTGTTTCTAGTGCCCAAAGCAGCCCGGTCATATAATTCCGCCCGGAAACCCCTGATCCCTCTTGAGAAAAGAGTTTATCGAATGGACACGGGCTTTTAGCCAAAGCTGCTTCAACCGCAGTCAGAAATTCACCAGGCGCCGCTTCTGCCAGCAGAGGCAAGAACTCATTTAGGCTGCCCCAAAGTATCCAGTCCGCATCTTCAAATATTTTGCGGACGGCTAAAACAGCAATTGTTTCCGGTTTATTTAATGAGCAATGGCCCAGTGCGCTGGACTGGCATCCGAGAAGCACAAGGGTTTCAGCAAAACCTTTTCTTATATGTTTGGAGTGCTTTAGAACTTTGCCTTGCATACTGGCGGCGAAACGCTCTTCAGGTGCCAAATCAAATTCAGGGTCGCGCTCTGTCAAAACAGTCTGCACTACTTCACCGAAAACATCCAGATTGTGATCAAAAACGCGCGGCCCTAATGCTTGCCATAAAAACTTTCGCTCGGTTACGGTCCAGACTCCATTTTTAATAGCGATAGGCGTGGCGGGCAATTGGAGTATTTCCTGGATCTTTGAAGTCCAAGCCGGGAATTTGATCTCAGCAAGTTTTTCAACAACGACCACATCGGATGGATTCTTTTCATTCCATGCGCCCAGATAGTTGGCTACGGCCAACTCTGCGGCATTGGGGTGGTTATTCCAATCAATATTTCCCGGCTGCGTTTGAGTTTTCACTAGATCTTCCGGGATAGATTCTGCGGTCGTCTTACGGAAGGCCGAGCGTATTTCTTGCGGAACCGAATCCTCTGTTATAAAACCGGCATTTTCGCTTTCCCGCTCTACCAGATCTTGTATCTGAGTCCATAAAGAATGTTCATTCTGCGGGGAATATTGACCGATTAGGGAATGCAAAAGAGAAAGAGTTACCCCTTTAATATCCAAATCATAGATCAGGAGATGATAGCTCTTAAGAAATCGCCATACTTGTTCATCGGTAGGCGCGATATTTTTGTTGGCAGCTAGTATTTGAAGTTTAAAAGCCTCGTATTTCTCCCGCTGCAAATCGCTGGTAAATCTGCCAAGTTCGACCCGTTTGTTAAAGTCATCCACATTCTCGGAATGCCTGGCCTGCTGAAGCAGAGGGCGGACACCATCAGTATCAGCACCATTCAATGGACCAGTAATTATTGCGATCGAATCAATTCCCTCGCAAAAAACATCTTTATTATTGAAGTCGCTCCAAGCCGCCTGGATAACCTCCGCAAACACATCATCACCTTTAGTAAACCGGATTGTGTGCTTTATTTGTCCCAGAAGCTTGGCGCATTTTTCAGAATTTGGCTGTTTGGTAAACACGACCATGTCATCAGTATTGAAACCCTGATACTTCTTCTGGAATTTAATTTTAGATATTGGCCAGACCGGCAAGCATGGAGCAAAGCCACCGGTTAACATTAAGACAACAAATGAAGCCTGCACCCGATTTTCAAAATGGATGCCAAGCCCGCCTGTGGAGGTAGGATTACTAAGTTGTTTCCCGATATCGCTCATTCCATACCAGCTTTACCGCCTCTCCCCAGATAGAAGCTCCCAAACACGCTTATATTCTGCACCAGAAAGCGAGGCATTTTCGGGGCGAAGCCGTCCCCATCCGGTTGAATCCAATTCTTTTAGAAAGTCCCGAGCTTGTTGTATCCCGGAAGTGCCGCGGTTCGCAGCGACGGCATTGCGGAATTCCGTCCCAAGCTGCTCCGCTATACTACGGGGAACGGAATTCATACGCATTAACACAGCCTCCTCAGTCTTAACACCGTGATAAATCATCGCAGGAAGATTGTTAATTTTTCTGCGCTCAACATCCGACAAGGAATCAAAATCAATACCGGAAAGGTGACTTAGGGCAGAAAGCCCCCAAGTGCCATTGTTAACCAGGTTCCGGTAAATCGCTTTACAAGCGTCCGTAATAGCCTGAGTTTCATCACCGTCGCCCCGGAAATAATCCTGCGCTATTTTCTGAATAGAATCGCCGGCGACCCAGGCTTTTGTGATTTCAGCAATATGCTGATTTGTGGTCCCGTCTCCGCTAAGCGCCCGGAGAGAAGCTGCTAACTGCGGGACGCGCAGCATAACGCCAAAAAGATCTGCCATGCCTGAAGATGATTGTCCAAAAAGACTTTCAGGAGCCCAATCAGAAACAGTCAGCTTATGTTCAAGACTACTAATCCCTGCAAGAGCACGCCCCACACCTTCAGGAGAGAAACCAGTCATGTCCGCAAGAGCTGCGCGTTCCGGATGCTCCGCAAGCTTCGCGGCATAACTTTTTGTCGCTTCTAGAAGTTTATCGGCTTTCGCACGCCCGGCATCAGAACCGCGCAATAAGCCATAACCAAAAGTATTCCGGAGTAATTGCTCGGTTTCTGCCAAAACTGCATCCAGATTTTTTTTCTCATTCCAGAGATGTGCGACATAACACCGAAAATCGTCCCACTGCTCCCCCTGAATAACGGTTTCCAGATTATTCAGTTGCCCTGCTTTTTCAAGGTCATCCAAGAGAGTTACGAGGCACGAAATTAATTCTCCGGTTGCTTTACTAACATACTCGACAATCTTTTCAGGCTCATTTCCCGCAGCTAATCCTACCACGCCGACGCTGTCATGATTCATACGCCCGGCGCGTCCAGCCAGATTCCAGAAATCACGAGGGCGCATTTCCCGGCATTGCTGCCCTTGTGGCACAAAACGAGACGCCAAGAACACAGAAGAAACAGGGAAATTTATTCCCTGGGATATTGTGCTGGTTGCACAGAGGATAACAAGCTTGCTTTCTTCCGCCAACCACTCGATTAGAGCGCGCACCTCATCAGAAAGACCGGCGTGGTGTACGCCAATACCATGGCCCAACAAATCTATCAGTTCAAAATTAGGACTAATCTCAGTCCTAAGAAAGTTTTGTACGAGTTGAATTTGTTCTGGTATTGGGGAAAGCGCCGGAAGCACTTTTTTGGTTTCCCGCGCCATTGACCAAACATCATTGATTTTCATCCCGACCGAGATGCTTGTCCCACGGCTAGACAACACTCTGGCCATAGCGGCAGTCTGCAATGTCGAATTAATCCTGGATTTAGGGAGATCCAGCGGCTTTACGCCCCCGACCTTATGTTGCCCTTTGAGGTGTATAGATTCTCTAGTGGTTAGCAGAGTCTCATAAACAAGCCTCCAGCCAGCTCGGACTGAATTATCCGCCTCTATGTGATACGCGCCAACAATGCGTTCATTAGGCTTCCATGGGACAGTCCCGAAACTAATGGCCCGTCCGGCATTAACATCTTGCGCAAGCCACCTCGCGAGCGTTTCTGCTTTTTCGACATAGGGCATCAGCAAGAGGAAATTCGCTGAAGAGCACTCCCGCTTGATTGTTGCCAATAGCAACTCGATACGAAGCCCACGCGTTTCATCTTCAATGTTATGTGCCTCGTCCATAACAACAAGCGCTAACGGACGGGACACTTTCTTATTACGGATTACAAGCTGTAGTTTCTCCGGGGTAGCGACCAACACATTAAAAGGCGCACTTCCCGCCGCACCCCTTAACAAATCCTCTTCAAAGGCATCAATTTCTACCGCCCCAGTAAGCTGTTCCACCCGCACACCAATCGGTTCAAAATCCCGGCGCAAGCGTCGTGTAATCTGCGCAGTTAGCGCCCGGGTCGGGGCGACATAGGCGACCCATCCGGACTCCGCGTCAAATTGATTAAGCGCTTGCAGCATCCTGAACTGAGCCAGCAGAGTCTTTCCGCCGGACGTCGGCATGTCAATGACCACGGCAGTGGCAGCTTGATCCAGGAGTCCCTGTTCCTGTAATGCCGCACGCTGTGGCGGCAACAACTCAAACATGGCTTGCTGCTTTGTTACTTGGCGAACGAATTTAGTAACACGGGAGTTGACAGCCCTCGCCACCCACCAAACCGAGCCGGACACCATTTGCCTGGCGGCAGCATGTAACCAGCGCATTAAGACTTCCTGCTGAGCATCGGCAGCCGATGCCGCAGCGTCAATCGCAGATTCAAAATGCTTATCAAGCAACGTCGCAATATTTGGCGGCTCCCCTTGGAGCATATATTGGGCAAGGAGTTCCGTGGCTTTTGCCCAGTGATAAAGGCCGATCAATCTAAGTGCGAGGACACGATCTTGGGCATTGGAGCCGGTATCAAGCGACATGGCCTCGTAAGTCTCCTGATCCTTACGTAGACCAGCTATAGCTTCCCGGATACGGTCCAGATCATCCCATCTATTTTTACGGAATAGGCTAACCCAGCAGTCAAATAGTTTGTAGAGTAAGCGATATTGCCATGCGGCATCGGCCACAGACGGAGCTTGGCAGGCTAATGGATTCTCATTGTACCACCTTCGCAGATCCGGCCATCTATCGCCGCAATAGGCTAAAGCCGATAAGTGGAGAACGTGAAAGACACGTGCCTCATTAATTGCCGGCAGATCAAACAGCCTGCGCAGTTCAAAAGCCCGATAGGCGCCCGAAGCGCACTGCTCACGCAAAGACTGCGCATCAGACGTAGGGGTCAGAAAAGCATTTAACCCTTCTATCGCAGCCATTTCATAAGCCATGGCAAGGCGATTCAAAAGTTCTGCATCCCGCCCATTTTCCGGGAAATCGATCTGCATCTGGAGCCCAACGGCCTTTTTAACCAAACGTGCGCCTGCAACCGCTAACCCGCGGTCACGCTCCTCCTCACCGATGGCAAGCACTGCCCAGTGGGAATCGACTTTTTTTAAGGCGTCGTTTGTAATATTCATGCGTTGCCAGTCGCCCGGAAGCGCACGACTTTTTCACTTAACGTATTAATCGCGTCTTCCGGTAAATATATAACGAGCAATTCCATAACCATGCTCTGAGGACAACCACTTCCCAGCTTTTCAACTCTCACCCGAATATCATCTTGATTAGGAGTGACATCCCGAACCATCACACCAAAAACCATGACATCCGCTGAGTCCTTGAGATATCTGATTGCCGCCTGTTGGAACTTAAGCTTCCAAGAGGCATTTATGGCACGATGGCCCAGGTATTTAACCAAATCATTCCGGAGTTCCGATTTGTCCCGCAAATCTTCAAGTTGCTGCTTCAATCCAGTTTCCCCATGCATCGCCCCGGGCGGATACTTCTTTTCACTGGAGGTTTTTACCTCGCCAAAAACAAATCGGGAATCCGCATCATCCCCTTTAAATCCTACCAAGTCAGCCCCAGGCAGGCTTGAGCCGGATTTGCGTTCATCCCGACCATCCGGCCACGGGAAAGTGCAATCACGGTGATTGCTCAAGTAGGATTCCGCTACTGCTTCCCCCACACGCCAATTCTCAGGCGGTTTAGAATCCGATAATAGCCCGCGAATTATTGTTTGCTTAAAATCCGTATCAGGCAAACCGGAAAGCAACGAAGCCAGATTTGCTTTACCGGTTTCGTCGAACACGATACCGCCGACAGGACCAGCCAAGGCAACATCCAAGTCTTGCGCTGCCCATGAAAGGCCGAGGCCAGTAACCGGCGCAGTGCCAAGATTGTATTCGACTCTACCCACAGCTAAACTCATAAAGTCACCCGCACTTCTCCGGACATTAACTTGGGGAGAAGCGCATCGCGTAGGGAAGCGAGGCGTCTTATAACTTTCAAGTTATGTATGTATTTCTCAAAAAGAGGCAGAAATTGCATATTCAGTTCATCAAATATTTTTGTATCAGGAATTAAAACTTTTGCATCTGAAAGATGATGCCGCTGAATATGTCCCATTGTTGTTGCTTTGTCCTGAGCAATATCTTGAAACTCTGGAAGATGATGTTTAATCCAGAAATAACAAAACCATTTCGGATACTCTTGGGATGTCACTTTAAACAGATGTTGATTTAGAACCCCTTGGGCATGGCCCCAGATTACGACATCAAGACTTCCTGACCATGAAAAAAGGATATCGCCCGCTTCAACGAGATATTCGACCGGAACATCTGATGCCGCCAAATCAGAATCCTCCGTAATGCCCACACGAAGTTCCTTAATTTTAATCACCGGTAGCGCAGAGGCACCTTTTGGTGGGTATTTCTGACAGGGCAAGCCATTTAAGAAGTGTGCGATTTTATCAAGCCCCGTTTCTTCCCAATTAGCATCAGGATTCTCCACAAAGGTTTTTCTCCAGAGGGTCGAGGCCAGCCCTTCCAGAGTTTTGTTTTGGCAGTGGAGGATGTTGATTTTATCTTCCAGAATGGAAAGCACGGCCGATACGGCACGTTGTTCCAAAAGCGGCGGCAACATAAATTGGTAGCCTAGTATCCGTGTGGGAGACGTATGGGAAACCGTTGAGCCGCTAGCTGAACCAATTATATGCCACCGATACTCCGCGGTCCGCATTATCCAATTAATGAATCCAATATCCGCCAAATCAGATTTCAACTTCACCCGACCGATACGCTGGTTATGCAGCAATTTCTTGCCTTTAATCTCTGGCACAATGGCAGAATACCCTAGTGTATCAGCTTCTTTAGATAAATCCGTCATGGTTACCACAATATCATGGGGATGAAGGATGTATTCTGACGGATAATCTCCTTTGTAATATTTAAATTTATCCGCCTTGAAACCGCCCCCAATTTTAAAATTGCCAGGAGTTAGCAGTATATCGTCTGTAGGAACATCAGAAAAGAACTCCCCTTTAAATGCATAACCATGCGTTATCTCTACTAAATCGCCGAGCTTGCATTCTGCCCATGCAGTCGCTATGCCGGTCCCGTTATCCAAGTTTGAGGACTGATGCCGGTTACTTTTTGCAGAATCCGCTTTTTTGCTCATTTTAATCGGCACGCCGGTTTCTTCCTATTACCACCACTTTAATTGAGCCGGCAGTTTTTACTTCGGCGTCCTGGTATTCGCCGTCGTAAGCTGTTTTTTGCGGTTCGTGGATAACGTCAACGCTCTTGTGGTTGCGGATTTCTTCGTACCCACCTTCATAGCCATCGGTCAAAACCGGCATCTCGCCGGAGAATCGCTTAAGCGCTTCTATTAATTCCCGGACTTTCATTTGGTCACCACCAGCTTAGCCAGGTTCTTGCGGATCAGTTCGCTCAACCGGACTTCTTCCTTCATCTGTTCGTCCAGTTCGGCCTTTAGTTTACCGAAGCGTTCCGCGAAGTCAAAGTCATCCTCCTCTTCCGGCAAGCCGATATAGCGGCCGGGCGTAAGCACATAATCCTTTGCCCGGATTTCCCCCAGCGCTACCGACTTGCAGAAACCCGGCACATCCGCGTAATCGTCGGTCTTGTTGTGCCAATGGTGGTAGGTTTCGGTTATCTTGGCGATATCGCTTTCGGTAAAATCCTTTGTCTTGCGGTTTACCAGGTAGCCAAGGTTGCGGGCATCTATGAACAGGACTTTATCCAGACGGCCCTCTTTGCGGCGTGACAGGAACCATAGGCAGGCCGGGATCTGGGTGTTCAGGAAAAGCTTGGGCGGAAGATTTACGATACAGTCCAAAAGGCCGGCCTCGATAATGGCCTTGCGGATTTCCCCCTCGCTGTTGGTTTTGGAGGTAAGCGAGCCTTTGGCAAGAACAAAACCGGCCATACCCTTGGGCGACATGTGATAGATGAAGTGCTGTATCCAGGCGTAGTTGGCATTGCCGGCTGGCGGAACGCCGTACTTCCAGCGGGCATCGTCTTTTAAAAGCGCGCCGGACCAATCGGAATCGTTGAAAGGCGGATTGGCTATGATGAAATCGGCCTTGAGGTCTTTATGCGCGTCGTTTAAAAAAGACCCCTCGTTGTTCCACTTGATGTTGGAACTGTCTATGCCGCGGATGGAAAGATTCATCTTGGCAAGACGCCAGGTGGTCTGGTTAGACTCCTGGCCGTAGATGGAGATCAGGTCGGCGGGATTGGGGATTACGCCTTTGCCTTTCTTTTTGTAATGGTCCTGGTGCGCCGCTATAAACTTTTCGCTCTGCACGAACATGCCGCCGGAACCGCAGCAGGGATCGAACACCCGGCCTTCGTAAGGTTCAAGCATTTCGACCAGCAATTTAACCACGCTCTGGGGCGTGTAGAATTGCCCGCCCTTTTTGCCTTCTGCAAGGGCGAACTGGCCAAGGAAATACTCATAGACCTGTCCGAGCATGTCCCTCTTTTTGGCCTCTTCGGTGCCAAGAGCGACAGTGCCGACAATATCGATTAATCCACCAAGGCTGGCCCTGTCCAGGTTCTGCCGCGCGTAAACCTTGGGGAGAACGCCTTTAAGCGAAGGGTTCTGGCGCTCTATAGCTTCCATAGCCTCGTCCACATAGCCGCCGATATCCACTTTTTTGCCGCTCTCAAGCAGGATCTCGGTCTTTTTGGCGTTATCGGAAATGCGCGCCCAGCGGGCTACGGGTGGGACAAAGAAAACTTTTTCCGCAGTGTATTCCGTCGGTTCTTCCGGCATAGCGCCCGCATAATCGCCCTTGCCGGCCACCAGCTTTGAGTGCAGCACTTCAAAAGCGTCGGAGATATACTTCAGGAAGACAAGGCCGAGGACGACGTGCTTATACTCTGCGGCGTCCATGTTTTTGCGCAGTTTGTCCGCGGACTGCCAAAGGGAAGCCTCAAAGGACTCCAGTTTTTTTGTCTTGCTGTCGGACTTCGCGGTTTTGGGCATTTTGTCTCCGAAAGAGCACAAAGAAAAACGATGGGGTCATTGAAACCCCTTTAATTAATAATTATATTGCATTGCGCAACAAATTGCCATGAAAGTTATGGGACACCCGCAAGGCATGGAGATATGATAGGGCATCAACGCGACAAAGGCGTGACGAGTTGGGGATGGGGGTTTGCTGCGTTTTGGGAAAGGGGCTTTCATATTTTTCCGCCCCCTTCGCACTACTTGGATTATCCCCGTACCAGCAGCCTCGGCATACTTCCAAAGGTCCGGAGAAATATTCTTCCCGGCCTTCAGGAAGTCGCCTATGATGCGCTGAACCTCGGCGGGATAATACCACTTGGCATGTCCAAGACCATGCAAAGCGCTTTCCCGGCAAGCGTCATGATCCATGGCCAGGGCTTTTTCTATTACCGCAAGACAGGCGGCGTCCACTTCCGGCTTTTCCATCTTTCCCCCGGTGGCCGGAAACGCGGCAATGTCCCACAGCATATAACAGATAATGTTGAGCGGATTTCCTTCTATCTTGGCTAAATGGGAAAGTTCCTTAGAACAGCGCCCAAAATAAAGTCCCGGTAAGGCAGGTCTATAACATCCACTGTCTCCAGGCTTTCCTTGAGCGGGAGCGCTTCATCCAGCAAGCAGAATAACTCGTTGGAATTGCCGGGGTCGAATAGAGACCAAAGCCCATCTTTGAGCTGGCGATTGGAGTACCCTTCAATAGTTTTCTGCTTTCGGAAAACAACTTACAGAGATACTGTGGCGAGAGCGCAAGAGTCGGTTTGGGTTAATTCTATTTCCCCTAACCGCAAAAAGATAGCATGTCAAACGACTCCAAGCCGGCTATATAAGCCGCGACTATATTATCAAGCGAGGCTCGGAAGAAACGCGCCGCTGCCCATAACAGCGGTGGCGGTTTCAATTTTTTCATGCGTTCAAGATGCTATTTATCTTATCGTCGTCGATACCGTTCTTTTTCAGCTTCGCGTCCACAGATTCGACAAATAAAGTGTTCAGATCTATTTTGTCTATTTCCGTAGGGTTCTTAAGCGCCGAAGAAACGGTCTTCGCCAGGCTTAAGAAGCCTTTCACGATCAGGCCTGTGGGGCCTGTGGCCAGTATTCCTGCCGCAGCGCTTAGCGCGTCAAGCAGGCCTAACGCCCCGGCTTTTTGCCCGTCGTCCTTGGCTATTGCCAGTAACACTGCTCTAAGTTTTTCATTTGGATTCATTGCTTTTCTCCTATAGGACTTTTATGCCGAGCTTGTTGCAGTAATCGATGATCTGGCTGCTCAGTGCGGCCAGGTCACGGGCTTGTTTGCCTACGTCATTGGTTTTCGCAGAGGAAGTCTCCGCAATCTTCAAGGCGGTCACATACGCGTTATGGGCTTCCGCGTATTTGTTGAGCACTTTCTTGAACTCGCTCAAGTCGGCCAGCGTTTTCTTCTGCGCGCTGGTTATAGTACCAGCGTCTGCCGCTTTTACGATTTCGGTTATTTGCTCGACCACTGTGTTGCTTGTGCTTTCGTACATCTGCTGGCTTATCATCGCGCTCTGCTTCGCTTTATTGGTGCTGGCGCAGGCCGTCACCATAAAGAGAAGAGCCGGGACAATAAACATCCAGGCTATCAACTTTATGTTTTTCATTTACTAATGCCTCCTAAGGCAGTCTCTTCCGGTACGGGCTAAGAGGCGTAATATTATCTGTACTACGCAAAAATATTGTAAAAGACCATCCCGACAGCGTGGCGTCGGGACGGTTTAGGGGAATTAGGGGCATTTCAATGGGTCTCTGGGGGATTCAAATACGTTCCGTGCGTATCCCATAGCCGTTGGCGACACAATTCTGCGCGTCGCTGCGCCCGGCGTCGAACCACTTAGCCTCTATTTCAGTGTCGAATTTGTATTCAGTACCTGCCGGGGCCTGGATCGAAGCAACACCTCGCTCGAAAGCGACCGCTTCTCCTTCGGTGGCAAAGGGCAGAGTCCCCATATCCACATCTCCATCAGACATCCCGGTCATGAACCATCGTATTTGTATCATAATGCCTCCTAGAACTTTAGTGCCCTGCCCTTCTCCGTAAGCATCCTCCCTGTTCTGCCGCGAAGCAGGTAGCCGCGCTGCATCAGGTAGGGCTCATATACTTTCGATATCCAGTTCGGGTCTTCTCCCAGCAGAGAGGACAGCGCATCAAGCCCAAGCGTCCCATGCTGCTGCAGCGCCTCCAATATCTTGCGGTCAGTCCCGTCCAACCCGTCGTCGGTAATGCCATTGCGGTCCATAACCTCTTTAACGAACGGTGCGTCGATTATTTTGACTATGTTGGCCAAGGCGCTGTCGTTCACCTGGAAGATAAGGTTTCCGGCAATGCGGGGAACGTTCTTGCTGCGCCGGGCGATAGCAGCTATGGCGTCAGGCGTATACCAGCCGGAGCCCATCTTGTTGACCATGGCCTGAACAATGCTGTGCATCTGTTCTTCCGTGTATTCCGGTATCGTGAACTTGAGCGTGAACCTGTCCAAGAGCGGCTTCTCCAGGCTTCCGGGCTCTGTGGTAGCGCCGATAACCAGTAAAGGGTTCAGGTAAATGGTTAAGGTTGGGTCCGTGGGCGAAGACATCTGTCTGTCTTCCATTATTGGGTAGAGCAGTTCGGATATCTCCTTGCTGACAGAGTGTATCTCGTCGATGAACAACAGCGCTCCGCAGTCCGGTGTTTTGAACAATTCTCTTAACTGGGAAACTTTCTTTAACTCATAGCCTATGAACCGGAACACTGGCAGGTTCAATGTCTTTGCCAGGATCATCGCTATGGTGGTCTTCCCCGTGCCCGGCTGGCCGCTGAACAACATATGCGGCGGCAGAGCCCCTTTCACCTTTGCCGCCTGGATATGTTCCTGCAAGCGGACTTTTAGACCGGGGTCGCAGGTATACCCGTCGAAACTTGAAGGCCGCGGGATCGCATTTTCCATTTCTTTCATAACGCCTCCTATATTTTCCGAATGATAGTCCGGCCAAGCTTGGCCACTTTGACCGCCGTGTAGGCTGTCCCCGCTATGTTCCATGCTCTGATAGGGCCACCTAATGCCATATCTAGCCCGAAGTGTTCATCTATACGCGGGAGTATAGTGCTTGCGGCATAAAACCCTGCGCCCGTCCCGATTATTCCGACTATAAAGGTGTTTACGATTTGATACCCGGAATCATATGGCAGGTACTGCCTCAGGGTCATGCAGGCTCCGCCGTACATGAATAGGGTCATCACCGGCCAGAGCGCACATATCATCAGGCATAACGGAACTGAGAATATAACCCTTATCAGCCCGGAGCCAGGTTCATTGTTCTGGGCGAACGTCGCCATTGCTACGGTCTCCGCTATCACCGGGTTGGAGTGCAGCCCAACAGCCCAAAGCATAGCCATGAGCGGCGCCGCGCAGGTATAGGCGGTAGCGTACAGCCAATAATTGAACCATTCAATAGTCATAATGCCCCCTCTATATCCCATTGTCTCTTCTGTAATTACGCCAGGCCTGTTTTAACTTCGGATATTTGTACTGAACAAGCTGTTCTATGTACGCTATGAAGTTGCAGTAGTCCGAATCCTCCCGCTTTATATATGTGCCCTTACCCCCTGCGCCATGCGGATACCCGCGGACCCACCGCATAAAACTCCCATCCCCCTCGTAGTAAATATCGCAACCGCAGCCATGGCCCAGTAATATAGCGCCTTTCGGATCGATGTTCTTACGCTTAACAAGTTCCCCAAGAGATATGGGCCGCCCGATCCTTTCTTCTACGGCTTGAGGCGGATTGAAGACGAGCCAGTCCTTCCTGATCATTGCGGTGGTGGCAGATACTATCTGCCCGGACTCTACCCCGACCATCCGCAGGTTCAGTTCAAGGCGCTTCTCGGGCAGCTCTGTAAGGGTGCCTACCACAATGCAGTCGGCGCCCAGCAGCTTGCCTGCGCTCTTGACCGACTCCTGGTCTACAGCGCCGCTCCCCTGCAGCTTCAGCTCGCCAAGCACCTGCTCTATTTTGCTGCGCTCTATCACTTTGGCGGCAGACTTCCCCATGGCTGTAGTAATGCGCTCAGCTACTATTCGTCCATCGGCGGAATCGCGCCCATCGGCGTAGGTCAGTTCGGCCACAGCTATTACATGGTTCTTATCGGTTACCAGCTCACCGGCTATGGCACTGTAACTATCAGGGCCGGCAGCCCACGCCGGGGCTGTGCACAGTAATATTATCCAGCTCAGCATAAGCCTTTCCTCCTTTACGGCAACCTTATGTTGCGCGCTGCGGCTTCCCTGCTTGCTTTGCAATCCGCCATGTAGATGTCCTGCATAACCTCTGTTAGCACAAATATTTCAGCAAGATCTCGGAACTTTGGCGTCTCCAAAGATTCACGTGCAGGACTATGCTCGATGTTGTAGCGCAACTGGCTTAAAACGAAATACTTTAAACCTTCAATATCAGCCGGGTAAGATGTGCGGTGCTTTTTTATGTCCAGTAATAGCTTGCGCATATTGCCCATAACCGCGTTGTATGCGCCGGCCTTGCCTTCATCCTTAAGGCTTTGGATGAACTCGTATACAGTGCGGGACTCAATGATGGCCGGCACTGACGACAGCGAGAAGACCGAGAGCTTTTTTACTATAACTTTGCGCCGCCCCAGGAGGCCGATCACAAAGAACGGCAGCCCCATCCAGGCGAAGGCGCAAAACGATGTAAGCGCGAACCCAAGACCCATTAGTATTAGTTCCATAATGATTCACTCCTTTGCCTTTCCGGCTTTATAACTATCAAAAGCTCCGACAAACCTGACTACCTTTTTGTGCCCAGAAACCTTGCCTAGTTCATACACGCGTAACCGTGTCCCATAAGCGCAGAACCCGTTAAAGATAAGGGTCTCACCCGGCCTCGCGCTTTCTAGTCTTTTCACTATTCCGCCATTGCCTATATACACAAACCCATGAAGCAGTCCCCTTGAGTTCAGCGCGGTTATTATCTTTTTCGTTATCATCGCATCATGGGCGGAGGCCGCGCGGCTTTTCCCGGTGCTGCACCTGCAGATCCAACTTCCGATGGTGGTAAGAATGTAAACTTCATTGATATTTCCCGGGATGTCACTGGGATACTTTGCCGCCAGGCGTTTTTCAGCCTTAGCCAGCAACTCGCCTATCATTACAGAGCCATTTTCCGGCAATATCGCCCCCAGGACCTCCTGCGTAATGCGGCCGGCCTGGTCTATTCTTACCCGGTATATCTCCTTGCCCCTGGCTTTTATATTCAAAGCCACGGCACCATCAACCCAGCAACTGAACTCCGCATCAAGCCTCTGGTCGTAGAAGGCCGCCTTAAGGCTTGCGTAAGCCATAAGGTGCGGCGGGTGCCTGGCGGCAAGCAGCGGGCCAGAAAAGCCAAACCCCGCCCCTTCGGCCAGGCCTATGAGCTCCCGCACCCTAGCGGCCATAGTTTTAACAGGCACTTTCAACTGCCCGGCGCGCTCAGACAAGATAAGCAGTCTGGCCAGGCGAATGTTCAGGATGTTTTTCATAAGTTCTCCCCTTTTTATCTGCCATACTAACGCTGGGTTTAGTCCTCTTCCTTCCACTTGGCTATATCCTCCTGTAATTTATGTATGCTGGGGAATTGACACATCCAGATGTGGAAGCACATTTCTTTGTTTCGCCATCTATATGGAATCAGGTAATCTTCCAACTCCCATACGAGCAGCCCTATCATCCGGAGTGTGTCCCATATTACCGCAGCCGGAGTGTACGCCACAATCTGTGAAACCAGCAGAACCGCTCTTAATGTCGTTTTTGCCATATATCCCCCATTACATTTCTCCTGCGCCAGACTATTTTTTTCAGGCTGCCTGGAAGTAGAGCTCGGTGTTCAGGTGGGCCATGTTGGCCAGGTCGCGGAGAATACCTACCGGCCGGACCTTTAACCTCCCCAAGCTCTTGATCCGCGCGGTAAGCCCCCGGTCGTCCGTCACAACCAGTATCCCGCCGGACTTGTTGTCTGTTTTGCAGGCTTCCCTGTACATCAGGTCATCAGCGGAAGTTCCCGCCCCGAACTCTATCCTTATGCTGGGAGGCAGGTTACGCGGCGTTATCTCGTGCGGCCTTACAGTGCCGTCGAAGTAGACTTTGATCTCGGTGATACACAACCTGCGATGAAGCGCCGCTAGGAGCGAAAGAATACTCTTTGAGTGCCTATTGTCCTCCGCCACAATGTCCCGCGCGTTCATCCCCCTCTTATAACCGAAGAACGTCCTGGCCACATTGCTGCCGTCAACTATCAGGTATTTGATCCTCATAACTCCTCCTTTTGACTGTTTTGCAATAAAAAAAGAACGCACCGCCTTGGCGGTGCGTTCTAATTTCTGCAAATTTGGTTGTTTTGGCTACATAACTATGCCACTCAACAAATTGTTGGCACAGATGTGGTGTTTATTGGCAACTCACAAACCTGTCTATATATCCTACCCTAAAGCGTTAATGTTGATAACTTCCAGTCTGCCATCCTCTGTCGATTGCACAGGGCTGTTACAGGCCTCTATATATAGGCAACGAACTATATTGTTAATAACTTCCAGTGACCTCAGTAAAAGCAGCACCTCCAATTATTTCCATGCTCATTGGCAACTAACTATATTGGAGGCAAAGCATGCTGTGTATAATTATGCTATATATCTCAATAATGGATGTTTCTTCCGATAATGCTAATAGTCCCCGGCGCCATCGTGGGCGGCCTCCGGGGACGCGTGCCTTTGACAGCCTTGAGGAGAAGGAAGCCTTTTTTAATCATATTCGCTATGTTCTTGTTTATGACAAGGCTTTAGAATATGCCAAAGCTTTTGGAAGCTTGGCAAAATACACATCGGAAGTAGAGGAAAGACTACGTCACCAGCAGGCGCAGGCCCGCCAAGTAATACTTGCCATAATTCGAAAACCCGGCGGCATTGCGGATAGGATCTACAAACAAGAAGTGCAGCGGCTTTCCGAATATCGCAATAAGACAATTATTAGTGATATCCGCACATTTGAGGATAAAATGTATGCGAGGGTATACCCAAAATACATGGAGACAATGGGGCATGCAATATTCTGGAGCGTTGCAGAACGTATATATGGTGGGCGAGATGCTTCAGATGGGCAACAGCCGTATGTTGTTAGTCACGGCAGAATGGGTATTAGGAGCAGGGAAAGCCGGGCATACATTAAGTTATCTAGTCTCCTGAGAAGCTATGTCAGCACCCTGGCCAACCAAGATAAGGACGAATTGGGCTTGGCTGATATCGCCACGGGCAGATTTACACCACCCAACGGGCAGTCCAATTGGAGACATAACGAAACGATATCAATAGATTCAAAACCTATTACCGACGAAGCTGAACTGGAGTCATTGGCTGAAACCTTGCCTGCTCCCTCAATCGAACAGCCGGAAGTGGCACTTGACGAGATAGCCGCTTTATTCCCGAGTGCGCTAAAAGAACATATCGGTGGTATTCTTGATAAGATGGCCGGTAGGGTGGATGGAACCACATCAAAAGAGGAATTAGCTGAAGATGTTGAAATGATAGTGAAGTGGTACGCAGCAACGCGCAAAGACACGATTGCCCAATTTGATGAGCCCGCGGAAGATGGCCCTTATTGGGATGACACAGAAATGCTAATGAAACTGACGGAAAGCATTACCACAGCCATTTCACAGCGAAAAGACTCCCACTAACCCATAGAGCTTGACATTATCGCTTATCCGCATTGCCGCCCTCTTCACCATTCCCCTATGCCATTTTTACATATCCAGGAATCCTGTCAATCTGGTCAGGCACATTAAGTTTATCGCCCCTTCGCAAAAGCGGGCAGGCCTCATACTCTTCTCGGGTATTAAACTTAACATACCCATGTGGGTCAAAGAGTGCCGCAGGGAACTCAGTCAAAATATTGTAAAAGGAACCTGTCTTGCTATAAAGGGCTTGGCGCGCTCCGACTCCCCACTTCGCATTTAATTCCTTTCCAGTCATGAATATGCCTCCCCAATTCTGCCAGTAATCCAAACCATTCAACTCATAATCCAGATTTTAGCGCATATCTGCATGGTCTTTGCAGACATCATCCCCGGGGATGGCAAAGTTCTGACAATCCCGCATTACACATCTTTTATGTGGCGGATTGTTCGGCGCGTGTGCACGTGGGCTGGCCGCATTAGTGGACGGCACAGTTTTCTTCCCCCAAGGCAAATTGAACTCTTTCATTATTAAGTCTATGACTTTTTTTGTGATTGGCATATTTGTATCGAGTGGTTGCCCCAAAGCCTTGAATCAATTGTATGAAATAGATGATGTGAAATTCCCAATCTATAAAGTTGCAACCATTGATATTCCCCCTGCGACACCACGCTGTCGGTGGGAAGTTTTATAATATCGAAGGGTGGGAGACTAAAATGGCGACTAAAAGAATTTCTAAATCTCAGTTCATGAAAGGGCTGCAGTGCCACAAGCACCTGTGGCTTTATAATTTCAGGAAGGACCTTATCCCCCCCGTTCCGAAAGACGTACAGGCCCGGTTTGACGAAGGCCACGTGGTCGGCGATCTGGCCCGCCAATATTACGATGGCGGTCAGTTGGTGGCTTTCGATTACAAGCAGCTGCCCGAGGCAATAAAACAGACAAGCGAACTTCTAAAAAAGGGCGTTAAGATTATTTATGAGGCTGCTTTTGTTTCTAATAATGTGCTGGTGCGCCCGGACATCCTGAAAAAGAACCCCGACGGTACCTGGGACATGCTAGAGGTAAAGAGCACCACCGAAGTTAAGGACGAGCATTATCCGGACGCCGCCATTCAGAAATATATCCTTGAAGAGGCCGGACTTAAAATTAAAAAAGTCTGGCTGATGCACATAAACAACCAGTTCGTAAAAAGCGGGCCCATAAACCCCAAAGACTTTTTTATCAAGCAGGATATTACCGAAGAGATCTCTGGCCTTAGAGATGAAATAATCCAAAACCTTGAAACATTCATGGAAGTGCTCGCCAGCGACGAGGTGCCTGCGATAGGTATAGGACAGCAGTGCGCTGCCCCGTATGAATGCGAGTTCCGCGGCCATTGCTGGTCGGGCGTTCCGGAATATTCCATTTACGATATCCCCCGCCTGAAATGGGAGAAGAAAGAGCAGCTTAAGGACCTGGGGATATTGCGGTTCCGCGATGTGCCGGAAGACTTTGACTTAAATGCCGGGCAGCTGCTTTACCTTCAGGTCGAAAAAACCGGCAAGACGGTAATAAAAAAGCCCGCCATTGCGGAATTCCTTGGCGCTCTGGAGTACCCGCTTTACTATATAGACTTCGAGACCATAATGCCGGCTGTCCCGCTGTACGACGGCTCCAGGCCTTACCAGCAGATCCCGTTCCAGCTTTCGCTGCATATACAGGCGAAGCCCGGCGGCGCGGTGCGCCACCTGGAGTACCTTGGCGACGCTAAAACCGACCCACGGCCCGCGCTTGCCAGGTTCATGGTGGACAACATAGGCTCCAAAGGCTCGCTTTTGGCCTATAACGCCGTTTTTGAGGTTTCCCGCATAAAGGAGCTGGCCGCTGACTTCCCCGCCTTCGCAGACGGTCTCCTTGCCCTTGTTGACCGGATAAGGGATTTGATGAAACCGTTCCAGGCCCGGGCGTACGTCCACCCGCAGTTCCATGGCCGGTACTCCATTAAGAAAGTCCTGCCAGCGCTTATACCGGACATGACTTACGAAGGCCTGCCCGTGGCCAACGGCGGCGATGCGCAACTGGCTTACTTCGACATGCTTTCCGGGAAACTATCCAAGGCCGAAATGGAACAGACCGCGAAAGACCTCAAAGTCTACTGTGGCCAGGACACCCTGGCTATGGTGAAAATTCTGGAGCATCTTCAGAAGATTGTTTAATTCGCAAGTTTTCGTATTCCCCCGTGCAAATCCTATAATTAGGAAACGGCAGTTTAATGCAACGGGGGACTTCATGGGCAAGAAGAAAATAATAATCGCTACCACCGCCAAGCGCGGACCTCGCAAGTACAACACTTTTTTAAACAGGTTTATGCGCGTGCTGACCGCGCTTAACCGGAACGGTTACATTAGAACCCGCCCGATGGCCGCAGAACTGGAAGTAAGCGAGCGCACGCTGCAGCGGCTGCTGCTGGCTATGCGGGACGACCACTTTATTCTCCCGGATGAATACGAGAAGGGCAAGTGGATATTTAACTCTGAGGCGAAGAGCTTTGAGAAACTGGATATCAACGATCAGGACGCCGCTACCATGGCCTTCCTGTGCAAACTCGCCAAGGTCTTCGGCGGACAGATCAACAAATCCATCCTTCAGTCCCTGGACAAAGCCTTTACGTTGGAGGAAACAGATTCCCCCTTCTTCATGATCACCCCCCGCGTAAAGCAGCCCGATACGCAATTGCCTTTTTACCAGGACCTGTATAACGCCATACAGTTCAAGCATAAAATAAATCTCACCTATCTAAGCGGGACAGCCGAGAAGACCGCAAAAGTCTGGCCGTTCTCTTTCATTATGTGCGACGGCATGTGGTATTTAGGCTACCTGCTTGAACCGGAAGCCAAGCGCAAGCAGGAAATCCGCACGTTGCGGTATACGCACATTCTCAAGGTAGAGTCGCTGACTGAGGAGAAATTCGAGAAGCCGGCGTGGATAGAGGAAACCTTAAAGGACGCGCGCAATATCTGGTTCAATCGCGACCGCTGCACCCGGGTAGTGATGGAAGTTTCCAACCGCATTAAGGATTACTTTGAACTTACCGAGTATTTCCCCGCGCAAAAGATAATAGCGGAAGGCCCGAACACTTTTAAGGTTGAGGCCAAGATATGCGTGCCCAACGAAGCCGTGCCGAATATCCTGCGCTTCTTGCCGGATATTAAAGTCCTTGAGCCCAAAGACCTTAAAGCCGAGGTGAATCGCCGCATAGCCGAGTATTCAGCCAACAAGAAGTAGATATTTATCCCCCGGATGTGCCGCTCCGCTGCTTAGCAGCGGGGCGGCTTTTTGCTTCCCTCATAAATTCCCCAGCGACACCACGCTGTCGGCGTGCTCGTATACACTATAAGTGGAGGGCAATAGATTGCCTGCCGGGAGACCGCCTTAAAGAACTATTCGCGTAGTCAAAACACATAATATCCTTATAAAACAAGCACTTAGTGTTTTCTCGCGGCAGTTTTAGAGGGCGGCTTCGTATATATATAGTGGGACCCGCTATGTTCCCGCATAAATTTGTCTGGAGGCATTATGAAAATAAAAGTAAGCATCAAAGACAGAGTCAGGTTTGGGACCGACTGGATACAAGGAACTCTGTCCATGCTACTCTTGCGGCCTTTAGGGTTACTGCACTGGCTTTGTAGAGGCATGCCCATGCTTAATAGCCGGGCAGGGACATCAATGTCAACAGATGGGCGCTACCTTATCAGTTGGTCGTGGAAGGGGCTTATTTATCTGATTGAAATGGGGTGTGCAGGCTGCCCTCCCGTGGTGACCAGTTTTGTGGTCCAGCCAAAGCCTTGGGGCGCTCACTTCAGTAAAGACATGCAGCAGATAATTATTACCCACGGGACATCCACGAGAACGATATTATCCGCATCTCCCGCCGAAGGCTTCTATCGGCGTAAATTCCCTATTATCCAGGAGTGGATCAGTGGCGAGTGTCATCCGCGCAATATTGTTCAGTTCATCTCCCAGACCTCAAGCGCATATTGGAAGTACGAGTCCGATCCAAATGAGAAAATAAACTGGCGATCGCCGAACCCATTTCCGCTTCCGCCCACAGACCTTGACTGTGACTGGGAAGAGTGGGCAGGATACGGCACTAATAAATATTTGGACATACCTCGCGACACCTGCGGGAATGATGGTTAATGCGCAACAAACTAAGTAGAATAGGAATTGCATCAGATAGAATTTGGCCGCTGGCATGGGGGACGAGCAACGATGAACAGCGATAAGAAAATGATCCACGATTATCTTTATTCCCAGGACTGTCTTATACGGGAAATGGCGGCTGAATTCCTGGCAAAAAGTAATTCTGAGAATGTCGCCCGACTGTTAGCTATGGAGCTGGGAAACAAGGATCACTATGTCGCGATAAGAGCGGCATGGGGCCTGACTTTAATGAAGACGGAGATATCGCTGCCAATCTTGATGAAGGCATTGAGGGGCGCAGACCCTGATATCAGCAGGCAATCCGGATGGGCATTGAGCCATGTCGGGGGTGTTCGCGCGCAAAAGGAGTTAGGAGCCGCATTAAGGGATGAAAATCCTGCGGTTCAAAGAGAAGCCGCATCGGCGCTGCGGGGTAAAGCAATTGCCTTGCATCCCAAAGTGCAGACAGCACTCATTAGAATGCTGGGACAGGATAAGGGTCAGGTCACTATGACCCTGGGGGCGACTAAAACCAAAAAAGCCATGGATGCCTTGGCTTCCGCCCTTAAAACTAAAACATTCCCTTCGCGAGCAATGGCGGTCCTGGCTCTTGCAAAGGCACAAGATCCCCGTGCCATGAAACCCGCCATTGAGATGCTCAAGGCAAAAGGCCTTGATGCTTCTACTGCAATGCGGGCATTAGGATCGCTGGACGACACCGGCGCGTTGGCGCCATTGGTTGAGCATATTACCGAGCTCAGGGAGGACGATGGCTTTAATAACCTTAACAAGGGCTTGCAAACAGTAGACCTCTTAAAGAGCACTGCTGCGTCAGAATCCTTGTTCCCCCTTCTGCGCAACAAGAATTATCGAGTCCGCCTTTCCGGTGTTGTGTCTTTGGGGGCTGTCGCCTCTAAAAAGGCTTCCAAGCCGCTTATTGGGATGCTGAAGGATGCGCATTGGCTTGTGCGCGGATCTGCCGCGGAGGCGCTTGGGAGAATAGGGGACGTCCAAGCGTTAAAATATTTAATTCAGTCCCTTAGAGATAAATCCTGGTATGTTAGGCAACATGCCGCATTAGCCCTTGGGAAACTGAAAGACCCCAAGGCTGTACGCCCTCTTCTGTCGGCGTTTAGGGATAAAAGTGAAATTGTTCGCGTAGCTGCCGCAAAGGCACTGAGCGAAATTGCCGATCCTGTTACTGTAAAAGAAATGATACGTGGCCTCGCAGACAACAATCCGTTTATCCGAAAGTCTTCCGCAGAAGCTTTAGGGAAAATGAAAGCGGTCCAGGCTGTGCCTGCACTAATAAAGCGGTTATCGATTGATCAATGGTCCGAAGTTGTTATGGCTGCCGAGGCTTTGGGGAACATTGGCGACCGCCGGGCGATAGAACCATTGAAGCGGTGCCTGAAAAACAACAATACCGAAGTCTATCTGGTTGCGGAAAAAGCCTTGAAGCAGCTCAATGAGCCTAAGCCAACGATATTCAACCACACAAGTAAATGCAGACTAAGATAAGCCGCATAATCCACAGAAAAAAGGAACACCCTCCATGCACAGATTAACTCCGACTAATCCACTTTTCACTCACCTTACCGAGAACCCACCGGCTTGGTGGAGCGCACTTAAAAATGATGCAGAGGTGTCTATTCAGATTCGCAAAGAAAATTACATCGATATATACTTCAATGGCGGAAACATAATACGCAGGTTAGAATATAAAAACGATATCTTTAGCGGTGAAATACATTACGAATATATACCGATTACTGGAAAAGATGGCGATTATGTTAAGTTCAACTTCGAGAACGGAATAAACTTTGGCCAGGCTACGCCGATACCACTTAATAATTTTAGCCAGGATGCCGTAGCACAAATTAAGAGCAAGATTAAACAGCACTACCCCCGGGAATCAGAAAAAGGAATACAATACACATTCATTAGAAAAGATCCTTTCTACTTGGACGCAGAGTTTCAGTACTCTGATTTGATACAAAACAGGTCAATACGGATAGACTTAGTGCGAGTCGACCCTTCGCGAAATAAAATTGTATTTGTGGAAGTGAAAACGATGGGGGACAGCCGGCTGTACACGAATGAGATTGTCGACCAGCTTTCAAGTTACAATCAATTCATACTAAACCATGGGGATTCTCTTTTAGCCTATTACAAAACCGTATTCAATATTAAGCGCACTTTGGGAATTCTCCCCAGTGGTCTTGCTGATTTGAATATTGATAACTATACACTGCTGGGAAAGACTTTGCTTTTATTCGGAGATTGCCAGAAGGAATGGATTAATAAATTTGCTCCCGTTCTGGACGCCAAAATCCAAAACCACGCTGTAGGGTGTTACTACTTCGGAGCACCGAAGTATAATTGTGATATCATCGGACAAACAAATGCCAATAGGCATATATATGTTCCGAACTTGTAAGTCCCTAGGAATTACAATTCGGTAACACTATAACTCTATGCGTTTGCTATCCTGAATCCTTAATATTTCTTGTTTCGGAAACATTTTTTCATACTCATCAGGGTGCTCAGTGTGCACTGGTATTATTTTGCCGGGGTTCAGAGCTGCGGCTACTGCCTGGAGCGTGGGCACGTCGGCGTGGCCGGAGGAGTGGATGTGCTTCAGGTTTTTGTCCAGGCAGGCCTCGGAGATGAACTGCGTTAGCTTCATATGCTTTTTCTGCAGGTAGCCCTTCCACTGAGAGTAGATCAGGAACGCGTCCTTATAGCCCGGGATGGCTTTAATCGCCGGCACGGTGCCGTCCCGCATTAGAACAATATACTTCCCCTCCCCCATGTCGCGAGGTTTTATCTTTTTCCTGCCGAGAGTAGAGATAAAAGGTTTGAACTTACAGCCTTCCTTATAAATTTTATGCACATACTTGTCTCCGCGGGCGTAATTATGGATCAGCGCCCTCATTCCGGGGTTCTCAAGCAGCGGGATATTGCGGGCATAAGGTAAATCCCGCAGGTTCTCAAGCACGCAGGCTATATAGGGGTCTATTACGAGCTCATAGCCTGCGCTACGCGCCTCGGCGTAGAGGGAGCATATCCTATCTATGTTCTGCCCTGAACAGGCCACCAAGACTAGGCGCGACCCTTTCTTGAGCACTTCCCTTATCCCTTGCTGCGCCTCTTTTTCAGTTTTAAACTCCGGCTCCCCCCTTCCTACAGAAGTTCCCTCTAAAACCAGATAGTCCGGCTTCATGGGCGGGCGGTCTACCAGCATTTTAAAAGCATTTTCCTTATGACCGGTGGCCCTGAAGTCGCCGGAGTAAAACAGTGTCTTCCCCGTGCTCTTCTCCGTTATAAAAAAGCCGCGCGCGTCGAATGCAGAGTGATCCATCAGGTATGGTTTCACTATGAAGCCGCCTATCGTAATATCCTTGTTATGGATAGCCGGGAGAATGTTTGACAGCAGCACCTGCCTTGGCACAAAAGCGTTAAGGGTTTCTATCAACCTTTGGGCCCCGGGGCTCATGACCACAGGTATTGCTGGATTGGCAAAATGCAGGAGGCCGTAGTGGTCGCCGTGCGAGTGGCTTACAAGGATGGCATCGAATTCTTTTTTATCATCCTGATATAGCCCTTTTATGTCGGGCAGAATCCCACTCTTCTTGAGGTCTGAAATGTCCTTTGTGTCCCATTCCTTCTTGCCTTTCAATGGATCAACAAGAAAATCCTTGCCGTCTTTGTCGTTGAGCGGCATCCCAAGGTCTATAAGTATCCTTGAGCTGCCGGATTTCATCTCAATGCAGGTGCCGCCCACCTGGTGACTGCCTCTGTAAATTGTTAATTCCAACTTGCTATCGCCGCCAAAAGCCGCTTGGGCTGCACGCCGCGCCCCCGCTATATCTTCTTTGCTGAATTGTTTATCGAAGCAATCCTGGCAAACGACATCTTCTTCTAAAAGAGTATTCTCACCGCACATGGGACAAATCCGCAAATCTTTTTTCGTTCTCATAACAGCATCTTATCCTTTTTTTTGCTCATCCACCGACTTTCTGTTCGGCTTCCGCTATAACCTTTTTCATGGCTATATATTCCGGGGAAGCCGCCAGTTTGATGGCTGGTTCACGGGCTTCAAGGTACTCTATAACCTTTAAAAGCGTGGCGATGCGGTCTTCAGCTACGATCCGAATTACCTCCGCCTTTCTGCTCTCGCTCGAAGCCGAGCAAGCCAGACAAATTATTATTAAAACCGCTACTATCGCCATATATCTACCTCTGAACCATCTAACATATTGTACAGGGGGCCGCCGACAGCGTGGTGTCGGTACAGCTAAAACCTATTATGAACCGTCCTCTCGGCCTCAGCGCATAACATGTCCACCATGCGCTGAGCATTCGGGTACCCGGCGTCTAAATAAACTCTGTCCTTCGGGCTTTTGGACATAGTGGCCATGGTGACTTGGATCAGTGCTATAGCCTGGTCTGAGGTCAATCGAATGCCGGTCTCCTTTTCATATATGCAAATGAAGTTATATATGAACTTAAACCTTACCCTGGATTCCCCGTCTTCCTTTAAGAAGAGGCTGACGAGTAGATAAGCGGCTACAAGGAGAAATATTATAACTGCCATACAAATACCCTCTCATTCGTCCGCATCCATCTGGTACCCTTCAGGCAGGGCTCTTTTTATGACGTATTTTGCCTGATCATTTATTGAAAGAAACCTTTTCTCCTTTTGGGTCAGCCCTATAGCTTCCAGCGTATAACTTGCTTCTCTTGCTATACCTTCGTCCACATCCTTCAATAGAGGCACTATGTCAAGAAACGCGTCTTTGTCTTTAATTGCCTTCACGCATGTCAGCGCCGCAAACTTTACAGGAGCCCATTGTGAGCGCAATCCCTCCCGTATGACTTCCCGGCAATCATCCCCTAGCATAGTCAGGGCGGTGGCGATTTGCATCTTTTCTGCTTCATCGGTAGCTCGGGCAAAGGCTCTGACCAGCTCAGGCGGTACTTTCTTGCCCCCTATCTGTCCCAATGCTATAGCGATAGTGCCGCGGAAGTCTGAGTCTGGATCTAAAACAGCTTTGCGGAGCACGGTAGCCCCCTCCTTGCTGTTCCAAAAGGACAGTCCATAGGTGCCATGCGTCTGAATTATAAGATCTGTGCTGCCAGCGGCCCGAATAAGGGCCTCAGCGGCCTTCTGGGTGCCTAAATAGGCCAGATGTGAGGCTGCGGTCATTCCGATTTCGACCACGTTATCCTCCAGGCGGGCTATAAGGTGCTTAAGGGCTGCCTTGCCGAGGATATCGATGCTCTCCTGCACGCACACCAGCCGTATCCGGGGGTTCTTATCTGTAATGCGGGAGATTAGTATAGGTGCGGCTTCCTTGCACTTGAGAATTCCGAGCTTTTTAAATGCCTCAACGGCTTCATCCGTGGCACCCGAGCGTGCGGCGGTTAAAGTTTCCTGCACTTCCTGCGCTGATACTTTGATTTCCATATAGACTCCTGCCTTCACTCCGAACTGTGTGAGAATAACTTGATACTAGGGTATACAAGTGGCCTCGGACAGCGTGGCGTCGCCAGCTTTTTTTCCATTGGGAAGCAAAAACAGCCATCCATCACTGTCATGAAAGGGCCCCCGCCTACCCAAGGCCTGCGGCCTGGCTGGCGACAAAATCTGCAGCTAGATTTTTTGGTGGCTAATTTGGTGGCCTTTTTTGTCAAAATAGCGCAAATTTGGGCTAAACTGGGGCAGCAGGAAAGACTCCGTACGCAAAGCACAGCAAAGCTGGCTTTCTCATAGGAGAAAAAGAGCCACACCTGTGACCCTTTTTAGACGAATTTTAGAAGATTTTTGAGAGGCGCTATTCGCTTACGAAGCGAATGCTCTACCAATTGAGCTACCTCGGCAAC
>Ga0075012_10000789_pt1 | contig 33142 bp, 18 predicted proteins | sample All_14_2_FD_71474 | JGI IMG/M metagenome (GOLD analysis project Ga0075012, IMG submission 71474) | Freshwater microbial communities in response to fracking from Pennsylvania, USA - Allegheny Zone_MetaG_DW_15 | ecosystem: Environmental > Aquatic > Deep subsurface > Groundwater > Drilled...
ATCCACCGCCGCCCGAAATTGAAGGCACGGAACTCGTTTCCGGTTCGTCACTAAAGTTTGCTTGGTCAAGCAAAATGTTCAAAATCAACTGTGGATCGTTCAACAATACAATCGGAGGGAAAAATTCCGCCGCTTGACTCGTGTTCCCAAGATCAGGAGTTGTTCCAGTTGCTGCTGTCGGATCCGGCTTGCGAATCACATTGAAGATATTCCCTTCCTCTCTCCAAGTCGCATCGACCTGCGAAAGAATCCCTCGCAAGGCAGTCTTAAACGGAACATTCTTAAGGGATACAGTAATAACCCCTTGAACATCCGGCGCAACTGTGTAGTTGAGCGAAGTCGAGCGGAAAAGCACTTTCAGCGCATCCCGAATGTCTGCCTGATCCAATTCAATTGACTCAATGACAATGTTGTTTGGATCTTGTTGTGCCTTAACTTCAGCGGGAGCAATAAATAGCCCCACTGCAAATAAAAGCGTCAATGCTGCACTTACGGTCTTCTTCATTTTCTGGTTCCTCAACGATACCTTGATCTTTGTCTCTTTTTCTTCCTTTAAACTTGTTAACGACTTAACTTTGCAGTTACCTATCGCCATCACCATCATCGCCGCGACCACCTGGCCCGCCTGCTCCGCCCGGTCGACCTCCGCCCTGAGGCATGCCACCACCCTGCGATGGAGCATTACCTCCACCGATGGCACCTGGCAGTCCACCCTGAAGGGGCACTACGATCTCACTTGGCAAGCGACGTGGGTCGCGCCGAAAAACTGCTTTCTCTGCATCAATCGACACGCAACGCCACTCCGTGCCTTCAACCATCTGACCCGGAACAATTGTGTCCGTCCGAGTCCCTTGGTCAAGCAGGGCGATAACTGCACCTTCACTCACCACAATCCCCGCCAAACGCCAAGCTGGTGCCGGGAACGTTTGGGGAACTGCCGTTTCTGGCAATTCATCCGGCAATTCAAATTCGCTCGAAAATCCACCTGATTCACTCAAAAGTCGCTCAAGTGATTGAGATTGATCAAATTTGCGCTCATTCACCAAAAGAGCAAATGCGCTACTATTCCGCGAATACCAAGAGCGCTTATTAGCAATATCTAAGACGGTGTCCATATCCTTATGAACTTCTTCTGCTTTCAATGCAACGCCAGCCTCGGCCTCCGGAACATATAGTTCTTTCACTTTGTTGTCAATCTGGCCCGCTGGCAAGGGCGGAGCAGCTAACGGATCAGTCTTACAACCAACCAGGAAGACGGTTGCCAAACTCATGGCAATAATTAAAGTTGTTTGATTTCTCTTCATCTTCGTCATTTCCTGGCCCCAATTAGTCATCAGATCCTCGCCCACCTGGCCCAGGGCCACCACCTACCGGACGCAAACCGCCACCCGGAGGAGCACCTACCGCCGCACCACCCGGGACAGTACCTGGCGCCGCACCAGCAACAGCACCCGCCGGAGCGTTCGCCGCCTGTGCCTTTTGGCGAGCCATCTCAACCGGTGCACCAATTTTCTTACCGCGGACAAATGCCACCATTGTCAAATTGTATGTTGCTGTCAAATCCGGGGCTGTACCCGTAATGATCAAGCCATCTGCAACTGCCAAATAATTGGGCATCCGACTCCATGATCGGATATTTTCCGTAATTTGAGAGAAGCTTCCTCGAACCGTCACCTGACCGAGATCAAAAATTGCCACCGGATACGCCGTCCCCGGATAGTTATAGTAACTAGAGAGGATCGTCTCCGGATCATCTGCTGGTGCCGGAATCGTCGGGCCCTGCACTACCGTAACGCCACCGGCCTTCAATTGCCGATTCAGCGACCGCTGAACACTGTCGCGGAACATGATTGAGTCAACCGTCAAGTTGTACGGATTGACCGAAACATTGATACCGCCTGCCGCAACGCTGGAAGGAGGAGTTTTGCGCGCAACTGTCATTTGCCACTTGTCACTAGTTTCCTTAACCAATGCTTGTGCATTTTCAACGCGCTTGATAGCCGCCGGCATCTTACGACCTTCAGCATCAAGCTTTTCGCCCCATGCTCGGTACGCATCCGCATCGCGTTTATTCGGCAAGTAATTTTGGAAAAGTCCATAGCCAAGTGCGATAACCGCGACCATGAGCCCCAAAAGGAAAATTGAAATGGGAGAAAGTTTCATCGTCTTAGCCTCTTATCGACCGCCTCGTGTCGCTGCCGCACCACCCGGAGGTGCTCCAAAGCCATTTGGCGGAGCCGCTGCACCAGCCGCACCACCACCCGCTGCAATAGTTGCTCGAGGATCCGGTGTTCGAATGTCATCGGTTAAGACGACGGTCATTGTCACCTGATTGTAGCCCGGCATCGCACCGCGTGCCGTTGCCTCAGCCGAACCAAAATTCCCTTCATCAAGATAACCACGCGGCTCTGCCGCCGCATTTTCAATCATCTGATTCATTCTCTCGAGCGGATCCGTTGAATAAGGTGCTTGACCCGGTCGGATGGGCAGACCAGTTTGGTCAGCCTCGGTCAAAGCGGGAACCGCTGCATTATTGAGCTGATAACCAGCACGAGTAACCGCTGTTGCACTAGGAATTTTCCAAAGTGCAATCGACAAATCTGCGTATTGCCGGAACGACTGTATGTAGCCATTCAGAGTCACAGTAGTTGAAGATTCTGAAGTCGGCGTTGCCGAAATCGAGTCCAACCGATAATAAGCCGGTACGTGACTCAATACTTTTGCGTAGAGATCAACATACTTGCTGTTGTGATTAATCATAGCTTCTGAAAGCTTTTGATTACGATCAATAACGGTCGCTTCCGCAATTTGCGCCTCCGCATGGTCAGCCGTGGCTTTAGCATTTGCCGCCAGTGCCATCTTGCTTTCCGCATCTGCCTTCGCACTCGAAAGTTGTTGCTGACCCATAACGGTCAAGCCCACCATCCCGAGAATTCCGAGAAGTGCAACACCCCCCGCAACGAACCACATGCCTTTCGCGGCCCCTGCCTTCGATACGCTGGTTGGTAGTAAGTTAAGTTTCATTCAGTCGTTCTTCCTAAAAGCAGATGTGCATCCCATTGCCAATTGCCACCGAAAAAGTTTGCTTCATCCGCTCGTATTCCGCCGGATCACCCTTTTTCAAGCTCATCGAAACATTTCGGTAGGGATCCATCAGTTCAACTGATATTCCCAATGCCGAACCCAAAAATTTGTCCAGATTCTTCATCTGTGATGAACCACCTGTGATCATCATCATGTCAACTTCGCCACCTTTGGTCTTGTAATAATCAACCGAGCGTCGAAGCTCCGCAACAAGCTCATCGAGCGCATTTGCAACAGCAGTGTAAAGACCATTGTCATCCCGAATTTCCGGGGTCACATCAGGAACTGCGGTCGGAGGCGCATCCGAAGCCATCGTCGGTTCACTTGCATCCGCAAATGGGTTATAGCTCGCTACAGGCGCAGAACCCGCAAACGGATTAAATGTCGGTGCCGGAGTCGCATCTTCCGGCAAAGAAAGCTGCTCATGCTTCATACGCTCGGCGTCATCAAACGAAACGCCTTTCGCATCCGCAATCGCCCGGGTGAACATCTCACCACCAACCGGAACTGATCGCGCGAAGAGCAACCGCTCATTCTTGAAAATGTTGATTGATGTCGTTTTGTGACCAATTTCTGCCACACAAACTGTTTTCGAACCCGATTCGCTTCCGTAGCTGGCCGCCATCGATCGCAAAACACTCAAAGGCTCAACATCAAGCGCATGGGTTTTTTTGCCCGCACGTTTTAAAAGGTCAACTTGCATCTCAACGCCCGACCGAGTCGCCAACGCCATCACCACGTCAAGGTTCTGCGATGCCGGATCAGCAAGCGGATAAGCCTTAAAATCTGACTCAACGGTGCTTTCTGCAAAAGGAATGTTGCGAGTAAATTCCCACGCCATGTGGTCTTTCAGTTCACTCTCGCTCATATTCGGCACTTCAAGCGGCCGAACCAATACCGATCCCTGACCAAACAGTGAACTCACCGCATCCGGAACGCTCGCCCCAGATTCCATCACAGCTTGCTTGAGTGCAACCGCAATTTGCTCCGGATCGTTAATCCCAACATGGTCAACCGCACCCGGAGGTGTCGGCGCCATACCCAATGCCGTGATCACAGGTTGACCGCCTTGGAGACGTATCTCTGCAACCTTCACCGACTGGCTGCCGATGTCTACTCCCAAAACGCTGTTCAGTCTTTTCGCCATAACGGAAACCCGCTCTGCCCTACAAGCCACATGAGCATAGCACTCAGGCTCAACCAGAGTCAACACCAAAGCAAATTGTTTTGCCCTGGTTTCAACGATTAACCAGACGAAAAAGAATGCACCAATTGTTACAAATGGATAAAAAGAAATGAGGTTCGCCGCAAATCGCGGCGAACCTCATTCACAAACTCACCAACTGATGAGTTATGGTCGCTGCATACGAGGCGTCGTCTTCGGTGAATAAGTTTGGAAATACACATCCTGTGCACCAGATCGTGTACTACTCCAAATCATCCAAAGCATCGGCGGACGCCGTTGCAATAGCGAAGTGTTGTTCGTTTGCACTCGGTCGAGCGACATAAAGAAGTCGCCTTCCTGACCAACTTGCTCAATCGGAACAAGCTGCTCGCCCGTTTCAACAATCAACGAAACTCGACCTTCAACCTCGAGGTTCGGCAACAACTGACCGTTGATATCGATACCTGTGTAATTGACCGTCAATGTTCGACCCTCTTCCGAAGCCAGAACATACATCTTTCCGCTGATCGGATCAACCTGAATCGCGTTATTGGCAAGCCCCGTAACGTTCAAGCTATAAGGCAGACCTGTATTCGGATTGAGGGCAATTGGCGTCATCAAGTTCAAACCAAACCGCATCGTACTAATGACCGGACGAGCTGCCGCCGCACCATCATTCGACGTACGGTTGAACGAGATGTAATAGCGATCCTGGGTGCGAACACCCGGTGCCAATGCCGCGCCGACATTCGAATACCAGAAGTTGTTATCTTCAAGCAAGTTGCGGCTCGGCTGTGTCGGGTCATTGTAAACCCCAAGCAGTCGATCATCGTAAACCGCCGAAGCACCACGATAATTCGCGCCCGCACTCGCATTTGCCTGCGCAATCTCGCCCGTTCCAATTCGGAACGCGGTCGAAACACCACTGACTCGCACGAACTTCGGTGAATACCGCGCAAAGATCTGCGTATTGCGGCCTGTCGCAACTCCACTCAGTCGAATGGAACCACGTCGTGCATCAACATAAACCTTTCCACCGTTCGGACTTTCAAACACCATTTCTCGCGATTCTCGGTCAACAACGCGCGATCGCATATCTGCCGGAACCGCCGGATTGTTATTGATCAACGGTGTCAAAGTTCCCGTAACCGGATTCAAGATCAACAGTTCAAATGCATTCACATCCGCCGGAGCCATCGCCCAGTCTACGCCTGGAGTCCAGAAAATGCCCGTCGCAGGATCATAATCCAAACGATCAAGTCGATCTTCAAAGAAGGTCCATTGCTGATTCGCAACCGGCATTCCATCGGCACCAACTGCAAGCTGGCCGTGGAATGCTTCCGCATTCTGGCGACCCCGAACCTGACCGGTGAAGAACGTATCCATCACCGCACCCGCCGGATTCACCGAAGCATCAACCGCCCGCAAGTTCGCCGAGATTCCCGAAACTTCTTCAAAAATCGATCCAACACCGAGCGACTGGACATTGTTAAATGCCGAGCCATCAAAGTTCGCCGAATAAATTTCGGTTCGTCCCGCCGACTGAGCCGGATAGAACACCGCCAAGTTAGAACCTTGTTGAACAATCGCCGGACGACCTTTCTTAGAAGTCGGATCAAGCGCAATCGGGAAGATTCCGTTCAAAGGACCAGTGTTGACACGAGTAACCGTATCCGTGAAGTCCATGTTCGCAATCATCACCTGGCTCAGGTCAATCTTGTTACCAGTTCGATCTTGTTTCGTCGTTTCACCCACAAACGCCATATAACGGTTCGAAGGTGTCGTTCGAGTCGGCGTTGCCGGATCAAGCGGATTAATGAACATCTGGCTTCCAAATGTCGGATAAATGAAGCGAGCTGAATTATCCAGAGTCGGTGCAACAAGCGCTTCGCCTGCTCCAACTGCAAACCAGTTATTCCACTCGTTGCCAACCGGAAGTTGTGCACGATAGCCAAGCCACTGTGTCGCATTGTCCGGTGCCAAGAAGTTCAAATCCGCAATTGGGCTTTGTGATGGCAACGGATTCGAACCAGCCGTCGCCGAACTACCAAAGTAGATGCGCCAAATGCTCTGATTCCGTCCATCCACCGAAACACGTGCCCGAGGATTAATCGCCGCACCCGCATTGTCTTCACGATTAGAACTAAAGGCGAAGTAGAAATCACCCGTTGCTCGCCGCGCAATCGTCGGTTGTCTGCTCGACCAATTAAATCCAGCGTCACCAACCGGAACCGTGTCAAAAACTCGGAAGCTCTTCGCCGTCGATTGATTCGTCAATCGAGTTTCCCGAATATTGAACTTCAACGTAATTGATGGGTTCGTATAGGTTTCCGGAACAAATCCCGTTGAGCCAACGAAGTAGCCCAAAGTCGGATAAGCCGCGCCGTAATCTGCCGATCCTGCCAGCACATCTTCAAAAAGGAAGATCTGCCGTGAATAGGAACCAACCGGCGTTCCCAGCGGAGCCGCAACTCCAACGTAGGGGTCACCACCCGGGAACAATGTCGTATTCGGAATCAACGAACCCGAAACTGTGTTCAAGTTGCTGTTCTGTCGCCGACGTGGGTTCGTACTCAGTCGCGAAGGAGCAGGATCGCCCGGTCGCGGTTTTTGCAAGAACACGTTGCCGTTGGGATCAATGCCGGTTCGAGCCGTCGGGCTCAAAAGCGGATCAAGATCACTGTAAAGAGCTGCCGATGCATCCAGCCAAGCCAACTCATGTTGAGATGGCGAGTAAAGCTCAAGCGGTCGTTCAACTTGTGAGAAGCCCGCAAGCTCACTCACCCGTCGGCTCACCCGCACGTTCAGCAAGTTAACGTTGCCTTCATTAAAGCCCGTCACTTGTTGGAACTGAGGTGCATTCGCATTCAGGAACCCTGGATTGAACGGAGCAAAGCTGCCCGCCGCCGTCGGATAAGAAGGCTGACCCGTGACGCTGTCATAGAAACCGCCACCTGCTGGCAACGATCCCAAGTCGACAGTTTTCGTCGAAGTGCTGATATTCTCATCAACTCCAACATTCACGGCAAGCGTAAACCGTCGTGCCGATTCCGTTCCATCGAAGCCATCTTGTTGATTTTCAACATAGATCACGTTGTCCGAAACGTAACCGCTCGGTCTTGTCGGGCTGTTCACCGTCGCCGGTTGATACTGCGGAACGTTGAGTCGCATGTTGAAGAACGTTCCGTTCAATCCACGCGTCAAACCCGCTTCGTAACCTGCATTCGTACCATAGGTTGCCAAATCAGCCGGCAGAACCGTTGCCTGATTAAGTGCCACGCCACCTGCATAAAGTGGATTCAAATTTCGTTCGCCGTTCGTTTTCCCAATCGAGAGCCCCGACCAGCGAAGATCAGGATAATCCAAGCTCGTATTTGGATAAGAAAGGGGATAGTCTTCAAATCCTGCGAATGGCAACTGTTTATAAACCCCTGCATCCGCCGGAGTTGCCGGAGCAAAGTTACTATTCGGCTGCCAGACCAAATCATTCGCCTGAACCCGCATTGTCTGAATACCAACACGGTCGGTCAATTGCAACAATGTTCGGTCATAAACCCGCATTGCATTCATGCCGCTCGAATTGTGACTAACCGGATCAACGCCACCAACGGCTGAGCTAAACCAGCTACCCGGAACCGCATTTGCTGCCGGTGGTGCCACATATCCATTTGTCCATTTGTTAAACGGAGAAGCTGCCCCAACATAGCCACCAGGCAAGTTACCAGCAACCAGCGGATCGGCCGGATTAGTGGTTACGCCTGCACTGTTAGAAAGTGTTGGTGCACCAAATTGCGGAAGTTCAATTCCAAGCGGATTGGCCAATCTAAAGTCGCCACCCGCTGGTGTATTTGCCGCAACAAACGCCAGCTGTTGAGGTTCTCCTCGCACCGCGCCACGTCCACTGCCTCGTGCAATCGAAGCCGAAACCGTAAATGTCGCGACACCTGGTGCCAGATCATTTCGACCAGTAGGACGGATTTGAATTTTTGCAAATCCAACGCCACCTTCTTCCGGAGTCGGAGCACCCGACACATCATAGATGCGCGTGATATTGCTATTCAGAGTCGTAGTTCCCGAAGTCAAACCAACGGCCAGGAAGTAAGGGTTGGTTGTCGGAACGGATGAATCATTAATGTTCAAAACCGCCAAGTAAAGCGTTTCGCCCATTTCAAAATCACGTCGCTGAATTCCCAGAGACTTGTAATTCGTGATATCGGCATAGGTCAACGTTCCCGCAACTGCCTTGTTCTGCAAATCTTGATACTGATCAGGCGAGAGCAGAACCACGTCGTCTTGCTGAATCATGTCGTTCAGCTCGCCAAGATCAGGATCGCCCGGATTAGCAGTTTCGCCACCCGGAGGAGTTCCCGGTGTAATCGGCGCAACGCCGTTCACATCATCTTCACTGGAGAAGGCATACAAAATGCCGTCCGCATCACCAATGTAAAGGTGACTTCGGTTCGCAAGCAAACCCGCCGCATTGGGCCAGCCGCCGACCGCAAAACTTGCCGTTTGCACACCTTGGCTCTGTACGAAGTACCCCCAGTTGCGTCGGTTACCGCTCGGATTCAAAGAACCATCGGCATAGAAGCCGAGCAATGATCCTTGAGTCGATGCTACTAACACCGTCGGCACTGCATTGAGAATGAAAGTGCCCGCCGGGTTGTACGTTCGCATATAAGCAAATCGCAGGCTTGCAATCGATGCACTCGGAACTGATAATTCTTGCCAATTCACTGCGCCAGTCGCTGCATCGATACTCGTAATGAAACCACCATTGTCAACGAAGTAAACCGAGTCTGCGGCCACAATCGGAGCTTCTACTGCAACCGGCGAAGCCGATCCAAAAACTCCGAACGGCGTCAAGCCGTCAGCCCGAGTCGTGCGTTGCCAAATCAAAGCACCCGTCGCTTCGTCAAGGCAGTAAATAATGCCTTGACCAGGATTTGCCGCATCTTCGCCCGCGAAGTAAACGCGACCAAAAGCAACCACTGGAGTCATCGTGATGTTCTGAACAACGCCTGTCGTCGGCGGGAATTGCCAAACAACTGTCGTAGTCTTCGTTCCCGGAACACCATTTGCATCAAGAGCAAAAATCTGTCGCTCGCCCGGCACGATAATCGCTGGGTTACCACCAATATCTGCCAGCGCAACCGAGCCATTGATCTCACCAACTGCTGTCGGCGTTAAAGTGCTTGTTGGAGCCGCAGGATTATAGTCATCCGGCCATGTCCAGCGTCGTGAAGTCGTTCCGTCGCCTCGACCCGCCATATCCAACGAGTACACGCGACCGTTTTGCGATCCAATAAACGCCAGGTCAACCCCACCCACATTTGCCACAAGCGGAGAGCTCATGCCAAATCGTGTCGGAGTCGAAGCAATTTCGCCATCTTCCAGTGCCGAAGCATTCGGATCAGCCGCCGGATTTTCGCTCGGCCAAGTCCAGAAAGTGTTAGGAGCAGTCCCCGTGGCTTCGTCCCCGTGTGCTTCCATTGCCACAACGGTTCCGTTTTCACGAGCCGCAACAACAACGTCAACCGCTGTTGGCCCAGGTGTGTTCACCGTAGCAATCGTTTGAACCGGCGTCGCCGTGATGCCAAGATCAGCATCACCAACAAAACGCACCGCATCCGCCACTACAGAGCGACCATCCGTCACGTCCTGAGTCGAACCAGAATCCAAAACTCGCACCGTCAGCGGGCCCGCGATCGGACCAGAGAGATGATCAAATCCATCGACTTGGTTCGAGAGCCGAACCCAGTTATTTCCTGCCGATTGATCCAATACCCGGGTAGCCACAACGGTGCCACCAATGCGAATTTCGTAGGTGACTTCCGTCGCCAAGTCTGTCACCAAGTCATTTGAAGGCAATCGGACTTCAATGAAGTATTTACCTGGCAAAGCTTCCGGAGCAAAGTCAACAAAAGTCGTAGCGACGTTCGCCGCAGGAGCAATCAAATAATCCGGGCCGATGGAGTTGAAAGTGTTCGCATTCGCAAAACCAACGCCCACCGTCGTAGCGGCACTCAAATTATCCGCTTGGCGGAAAACCAAGTTCCGAGGATAGTTCGCATTCGGGCCACCTGTCATCCATGCCTGTCGTTCAACCGCATATCGATTTGATTCCAACTGCGAAAGATCAAATGGACGTACTGCCGGCCAACTCCAAACCATATTGCGTCTCAGCGGTGCACCCGCATCAACCACCGCACCGTTGTGGGTAAATGAACTCAAAATCCCAAATCGAATAGCCTTATTGATCGATCCAACAAAAACGTTCTCATTGCGCGCTGTCACAACCCGCTGATCAAAAACGGTCGGCTGTGCATCAAGTCGCGGCTGCAAAAGCTGACCAACGATCGGCGAAGCCGTGTAACTGCCAACTCCCAGCGGTGAACTATTCACGGCCCGAATGGCATCGGCATAAACAACGTCCGTGCCCGGAATGTCCGTACTATCAATTAGTGTTCCAAAGTCATTACGTCGGCAAACGTTATAAAGCGTGATCGAAATTACCCCGCCCCCCGTTGCCGTAAAGAGTTGACCATTATTGATCGAAGCAAAACCGCCGCCTTGAGTTCGCATATCCAACCAATGGAATTCCGTTCCCACCGCATCCGTAATCGAATAAAGCTGATAGTGCGGAGTAAAGCGCAAATCTGGTGCGCCAAGCGGATTGATGTTGGTCGGGCCAACTGGCAAATTCACTTCAATCGCATATTCCGCATTAGGAAGCAAACTTGTGAACTGCCAAGTGTAAGCCGAAGTCGCCCCAGCTGAAGGCGTCGGGCCATCATTTCCACCTGTCGGCGAGGTCGCAGAGAACAGATAAGGAGGATCTGTAATCCCGTCAATAAACCCAGAAGCCAAGTTAACATTCCCACCAACCGGAGCCGGATCTGACCAAACCCCAAGCGAAGGTGTGGTGCCTGCATTGCCATTGTCCAGCGTTGCACCCTCTTCAAAAATCGGATCCCACCAACGCAAGAAACCACGACCCGCATTTCCCCATGTAGTTTCAGGATCAATCGTCGATGCCTGAAGCGTACTCCTCCCCGTGCGCTCATTGCTTCCCGCAAAAGTTCGGAAATCCTGTGCGTTCAAAATGCCAAACGCGGCGACCAAAACAGTCGCTACCAACGTTCTTGGCAACCAATTCTTCCGCGTACGGTTATTTTCCATAGGGTTCACCTTCATCGATCTATTGTCTCTCTGCAAATACTGGTCGGAAAATGCCCCGGATGCCTTGCACCGGCGGCAATTCAAATTTCACGCTCAAAGCGTTAAAGCCAAAGTTCTCGCGATTCACACTGAAGCTCGGGATACGCGCATCAGCCACGTTGCCAATGCTTCCATCTAGAATCAGCACTTCACCGCTAAAGTTGCTCGTATCCTTCTTGGTGCCAAAGTAGCCATTAACCACCAAGACATCTCCTGAATCGAGCCGCCGAGCATGCATTGGTCTAAATCCTTGCGGATTCTCACCCAGTTGCCCAAGCGTATAACTCGCGAAAACACCCACCGGGCGGCGCATAAATTCATACACTTCCACCGGCAACATCCAAACCACTTCCCAATACGAAGTTGGGCCAGTTGTATTCTCAACAAGTTCAAAAACTCCACGATCAGTCGAAAGCATGACAGTCAAAACTGGCCCGCCTCCAAAGTCGTTGTAACGAACTGTTACTGAAGTCAATCCACTCACTTTGTAAGTCTGAGCCGTACGAGCCGGCAAGTTGAACGCATAGTTCGGGCCTGCCGTACCCATCAATACGTTAGACGGATTGGCTGGAACAACAAATTCGTTAATGACCTTGGTTTGAGGACCATCATAAATGATCGCTCCACCATATCCACTCGGATTGTCGCCAGTCGGATTCGGAGTGGTATCCAATCCAAAAGTGCGTTGACTCGGCTGAATATTGTTAAAACCAAGCGCATAGGCTGTGCGAGGCGTCCCGCCCACATCAACCGTCGTTCGACCAATCGAATTATAGGCGTACCGCTTGCCCGTGAACTCTTCTGGCGAATGCCACCACAATATTCCCAAAGCCGGCGCCGAATCATCCACCGCTTCGTTATCCGTGCGATCAACGTATCGAACTACTCCTGTAACCCGACCGTTCGCATCAAGCATGTAGCGGTCGATCAACTGAACAACCCGGTTGTTTCCTGCATCCGCGATCAACCAGTTATCCCATCGCTCATTCGTATAAGTGCGATAAGCACCCTCGCTCGGGAACAATCGTTGAACATCCGCCGCCGTCACAAAAGTCGTCCAGAACGCAACGTCCTGCGGATTGCGCAACAACTTCGCTTCGTTCGCGCTTTGACCACGTGGGCTTTGCTCTTGTCGAGACGGATCGGTCGTTGCATAAACATCTTCGTGGAACCGCAGCTTCGAAATCGACCGAACTTCCCGTCCTGCCGCATCCATCCGCGCCACCAAATTATTGCCCGGATCAACGAACACATAACCGTTCGAACCATCTGGGTAAATCCGGTTCGGTGAACTCAAGAGTCGGGGTCGTTCTGCAATATTCGGCTGATTCGTTCCAATTTCGCCTGTGCTTTCAATTGACCAAAGCGGGTTACCACTCGGATCAAATCGGCTCAAGCGACCAGCATCCGCAAGAACAAAATCACTGCGCTTGAACAGCGTCGTATTCACGTCGCTCGTAATCGCAATAGATCCTTCTCCCGCCGCGAGACCAAAGAACTGACTTTCACCCAAAATTGAGGCTTGCAGAACCCTAACCCGGAAATCATCAAGGTCAGTAATTCCGTTCAATTGTGGCCAACGAATCGCTTTCGAAGCCGAAAGGTTGTTAAAAACGAACGGAGTAATCGGCCCATTGGATTTCAAGCTATAAAGCTGACTAATCCACGGACGCGCCGACGTCGATACCAAGTGCGTATCGTCCGGGCTCACCGATCGATCCATGCCGTAAAGCAAACCGTCAAGTCCGGTCGGAGGTCCGCTAAATCCGTTGAGAATCAAAGATGGGAAGAAGCTCGCTCCCCCAACAATAATGCGTTCACCCGCAATCACCGGTCCAACCTGCGCATTGTAACCGTTCATCACGGTGTACCAGTTCAGCTGATTCCAGCGACCACTCGCAAACCCACGGAAGAACGATCCATTATTCGCCGGAGATTCCGGTTCATAAATCGTGTCCGTCTGTGCATTACGGCTCACAATCACCGGCAAGTTGTTTGCCATACATGAGTTCAATGCGCCTCGCGTCGAACTCGCCAAAGACCGCATTCGGACGCGTGCCCGTGTCGTGTTCTCAATCGGTTCAATAGAAAAGACTGATGATGGAATCGCGCTAAAGATCACCGGATTAGCTGCATAGCCACTCCGCGCCATGTCTGGCTGTTTCAAAACGATGCCCGTGGCATTCTGACCAGAACCAAGCTCAATTGTCAATTCCGAATCACCCGGTTCCGATTCAAAAGAAAGAATCGAAGCCGTCGGAACACCAAATCCACCCAGATTCTTGTTCGCGTTCGCCGTTACAATGAATGAATTACCCGAAACCGCAATGCCTGTTGGTCGAATATTCGAAAGCGGTGCGTTGATAATCGGCACCAAACGCACCAAATCATCTTCGTCTACTAAACTCGGCGGATACCCCACTGTCAACCCAAGTGCTCCAAGATTTTGAATCGCACTGTGGAATTCAAAGCGACCTCGCACCAAAAAGACGCCCTGGCCATCTTCGAGCAAGTTGTAATAAGAGCCACCAGCTGGCCCCGATAAAATCACGCCCACATTTCCACTCGGAGCAACCGCTGGAGCTGTCACCATATCGAGTTGCGGAGTTGTCTGATCTTGGAAGAATACATTGCCTCGAATCGAAGCATCCATCGAATTCGTTCCATTGGTCCAGTCAACCATGTAGTCGACTCGGTACTGAACGTCATCGGCCGTTGTCGTCGGATCAGAGCTGTCCCAGTCCCGCGCGCCTAATTGGGCCGGTTGAATCTGCAATTGAATTGTTCCATTGCTCGGCTGCAAGATCGCACCAGTAAAGTACGTCGACATATCTGCCGCACTCAATATTTGATTGTTGAAATAAACCCGGACGGTCAAACCTTTCGGTGATCGAGTACCCGTTGTCGTATTAATGCGAAGACCATTTCCCGCCGCTCGAGTCGTAAGATTAACTCCTGTTCCAACCAAATCAACATCTGTCGGAATCTCTCCTCGCGAACCCAAGTAAAAACTCGTCAGTCCTGCCGCCGTCACACTCGGTGCCGGCTGACGCTGAGTACCAACATAAGCAATCAAATCCATGCCACCCGAACTATCCCGAATCGGCACGTAAGCAAGCGAAGGACTACCTGCCGACGGTCTATATCGACCTGGAGCACCCGAGGACCCCCAAGCGTAGTTCCCAACTAAAATTCCATCATCGTCAATATTGCGCGCCTCATTCACATTGCCCCCTAAGTTCGCAATGTCCGCCGCCATCCGCAAATTAACCATCCAAAGTCGGCCCTGCGGTTGACCCGCATTCGTACCGTCATCGGCAATATACAAAATTCCTTCGTGTGCTGTCGGTGCAAAAACTCGAGCCTGTGTTGCCGGCCCCGCCACAGGCGGATCAATTGTCGCAAACGGAGCTACATTCGTAAACGTCCCCGCTTGATTCAAATTAAAGCCGTGAACACGACCATCCGCGCTCTGCACCCAAACCTGTTCGGCAATCGGCGAATTTGGAACTTCAACATAAGTCGGTTCAGAGATCACACCTAAATTCGCACTCGACCAAACTCGGTCATAAGACGATCCCACCGGATCCGCAATACCGTCATCCGTACCGCCATCTCGATCAACATCGCTTCGCGGCTCCGCATCGTAAACATAGAGCGTGCCGCCCGATGCCACCACCAGCCGACCGTTCGCCAAAACCGGACGTCCTTTCTGACCCGCAAATGCCGGTGCCCCAAACTGCTTAATCGCCGGAACCCCAATCGTCACACCATTCGAACTTGAATTGCGTGAACCAGATGCCGCCGAACTATAACGAGAACGAAGCGACAACGCATTCATCACCAGCTTAGTTGCTGCCGTGTAAGCCGCATCTCGCCGTGCCCCCGCCACAATCAAACCGTTATTCAGACCACCACTCGAATCACGATTAATCACACGCGAAATTGATCGCGAAGTCATCATGATAAAGCCGTCACCAACCTGGGTAACCGCAATGACCGCCGAGCTATCCGATGTCGCTACCGGTTCAAGCCGCAACGAATCGCGCTCTACGCCCGATAATAGTGCCGCAACCGGGCTAACACCCAAATTGAACGGATCGAGAACTCGTGTCGTACCCGCTTCCGTCATCGAATAAACTTCCGCCAACGAAAGTTGATTCGGCCCCAAAATCAGAGGGTGGAAAGGATTAACTTGAATAAACGATCCCGGACCTGCCGGAGCATTCCGAACCGTTACCGGTGATGGGAAATTGTTCAAGCCATCAACGCCCGCACCCGCATCGGCAAAATCGATCCAAAGCAAACCGCCTTTATCAACAAATTCTCGAAGTAGTTCTCGATCAGCCGTGCTGAGAACTGCATTGCCAACCAAACTGATTTGCAGAACATCATATTTTAAAACGTCGGCTGTTGTTGCCGTGCGAAGATCAAGTTCCCAATAAGGCGCATAAGTTTTATTGATCGGTGTACCCGCGACGCCGCCAAATCGAGCTGACGCGTTCGTCGTCAAAACACCATTGCCCGAACCCGACTGGAACCGCCAGTCCGCGGGCTTAATCGCCTTATCGCCATCCAAAATGCCCCAAATGTGCGGCGCACCGCTCGGAATAATTAACCCCCCACTATCTCGGAGCAGAACAACCCCCGCCCGAATGGCGACGGTATCTGTCGAATAAGTGACCGGCTGAGCCAGCACCATCGAAAGGGTGCTGGCCGCCAAGACGAGAACTGAGAACAATCGCTTCAATTTCACGGGTTAATGTCTCCAAAGTAAGCCAACGTAGGGCTAACTGGCAATCGCGGGATAGGAGCAAGGATACGTCCATCCGCATCAAGTCGGACCGCTTGGAGCGGTGAAGTTGCCGTAGCATTCACCGGCACCGCCGCCGTCGCCAGAACTGGGTCATAGACCAAATTCAAATTAGGAACTGTCAACTGGCCCGCACCAAGCGTGCCGCCATCAACGTGCTGTGAAGGCAATGAACGACCGGAACCACCAAGTCTTCGTGGCATCCAACCCCATTTCTTCAACCACTCGGCTTGCATGCTCATCGGAGCCGGCATATTCTCAGAAATCGAACCAATGATCGAAATCCGAACCGCCAAAGGTTCACCATAGAATGGTACTTCCGAAGAGGTGCCAAATCGCTCATACCGCCGCTGTTGAGCTTGCAGCAGGTTAGCCCCGCCGCCATAGTTCAAAAGCGTCGTATTCAAATCGTCGGTGTTATCCGCCGCCGTGTAGCTCGCTTCAAATGCTGCTCGCAAGTCATCCGGATTGGTATTAAACCATTGACCAGGAATCACGAAGAACGAACCATTCTGCGCATACATCACCGCTTCAATTCGCACGTCCGCCGGAGTAATCGCCGTTCGAGCTAACAACACGTTCTTCGAAGGCTGTGCCCCAATCGGATTCAGAGCCAACCGGAAGTCCGTCGTATCCTGCATCGCCAGGTCATAAGTTCCCGAAGGATTCACGCCTGTTGCCTGCAATTTGCGTTGAGCCGGAGCGTAAGCACCGAAGCCACCCGCCGGATCGAACAATGTCATCGCCCAGCTTTCAAATTTCGGATAAGCGTTGACCGTCGGATCCGTCAATCCATATTCGGGAATGTTGAGCGGAGCCGGTGCCGGATAAGTCGCCGCTGCACCATTCGTCAACACGCCATTCAAGACCGTTTCGAAAAGGAATGTTCCCGTCGCCGATGGGTTGTTAAACGCACCCGCCGTGATATCCATCCCCAGGAACGCCGGACCGTTATCATCGCCGCTGACCGACAGAATCACATCCGTCGCCATCGAACCCGTACCATCCGCCGCTGTATAAGTGGATGCATAGGGCAACCACGTTGAAGGATTGTTACCAACCGGATTCAACAGCAGTTCCGTATTCATCACGATCGTGCCTGAACCATCAATTTCAATCGGATTAGGCGTATTCGGCAAAGGATTCGTCGACTTCGGCTTAGGCGATTCGCCCACTTTCGGGCCAAAGAACATCGTCGTGTTCACCGTCACATAATCTTTAGCCAGCAAAGCCAACATCGAACTGCTCGGGCGAGTCAAAAGCGCGTTGCTCCAAGGATCAAACACACCCTTAGTAATGCTGCCTTCAATGTAAATCGAACCCATACTCACCAGCGTCAATTGCTGATCAGTTGGAATCACGCCACGAACCCGCACATCACCTTCAAAAAGCAACGTGCCATTGAAAAGCTGACCAACTGTCGTGAAGTCACCCGTCAAAGGATCGAAAGCTGGATTAGCTACGCTGTTGACAATGTAGTTTTGTCCCGCAACGCGTCGCACCCAGTAGCGGCAGTAAGTATTGCCTGTCGAAACACCCGTGGAATCTTGCCAGAACGGCGTCACACTTCGTGTATCTCGTCGAATTTCAAAACCATCCGGCAACAACTTCACGTGTGGTGCGTTTGGAATGTAATAAGGGCCTTGCCAACCTTGGCTCGCCGCATTATTAGGGTTCAACCAGTCATTCGGAAGCGATTTTTGCGGATCAAAGCCCTTGCTCGCATCAGAACCTCGTCGGTTCCCACGCTCGTTGCTGTCCACATAGACGCCTTCACCATGTCCAAATTGACCGGAGAAAGTGCCATTCGCATTTGCCTGGCCCGTGCGCTCCGTCAATTCACGATAGCGATTCAAACCCGATTGTGGGTTCGTCGATGTGATCGAAGGTGCATCTTTCACCTTCGTCTGCCGGTTATATCCCGCCGCATCTTCACCAACGCGTCCGTCTTGCAAAAGCCCGAACATCGTCGAAAATTGCGGATTATTGCTATTCAACTGAGCCGCCGCAAAAGATTGCGGTGAGTTAATCGGGTCACCTTGACCAATATTCCACTCGCGCCAGTTTTGTGCATTCGCACTCAAGTCAAACACGTGGAACCGAATGGATGAAGAATCGTTAGCTGGTTTGATTCCACCGACTACCGTCATCATTTCGCCGAGCGCATCATTGAGGAAAACCTCATTCTGACCGTGAATCTCAATTCCGGTATTCGAGTAAAGCGATCCCCCACCCTGGAGCAAGTCCCAACGACCTTGATCAACGGGCAACACTGCAAGGCCCGAAGTATTCGCACCAAGAACCCGTGCAACCGTGACTTCAACGCCTTCATAAGTCGCGCCGACACCTGTTCGATCCGTAAAGATTCCTAATGCACCCGCCGTCGGGAAACCGATTTCTGCCGCACGATTTGTTCCGTTAATATCAGTGATGTACCGAGCCGACTCAAGCATCCCCACACTTGCAAAAGCAATCATGCGTCGAGAATTCATCACGCCTGCATCGGCTGCCTTAATCGCACCCAATCCATCGCGCAATGCATTCCCATCGGCAAAAAGCCCCGCTTGAACACTGTTCGACAAAAGCTGACTCGGGTCAATTCGACCCTGATCGTCAAGCGCACCCGCTCGGCCAACACCTTCAATAATCAAATGCCCACGAGCCTTACCCGCTTCGCGGAGGGCTCCCGTCGCAGAACTAAATTGGTCATAAGCACTCGGCGCATACCGAACGCGAACCAAAGCGCGACCTTTATCAAAACCGACTCGAGTATAGGAGCCCAAATAATCAGGACCACCTAAATCTTGAACAAAGAATCCTGGGCGTCCGACCGGATCAATTTCAACTTGGAATCCTGTCGCCTCTCTCAAATAAAGCGCATCGGGATCTTTCGTGAATCCCGCACCATCGACGATCAAAGGCGTCACTTGCGGTCGCCAGTCGGCACCCATCGCTGAATTCAACAACTGCGAGTGTGAATACTTAATTCCCGCCTGAGCCAAATCACCCGCAAGCGTTCGGCGCGCAGACCGACCCGTTTCCGTGATGCTTCGACTAATAATGCCCGCAAAAGCTATCCCAAGAATCAACAAGACTCCCAGAATCAAGATCGCGATGATCAACGTCTGACCTCGCTTTCGAGATCGCGTTATTGCCACTTTATTCATTTCGTTCATGGTCCTTCTCATATCACCGCAGCTTGTTGCGTACCGCTGCCGTTCCGCGTACCGTCACCAGTTGTGGCGGCAAATTCGTTTGCGGATAACTTCGAATCGAGAGCACGACTTCCATTAGCTCAGTTGAACCGTAGTCCACCGAGACAACATCATTCGGCTCTGTAAATTGGAAGCTATAAGTGACGTAAATGTTCCCGTTGGGTTTTGGCCCGGCCGGAGCAATAGAATCGTCACCCGGAATCGGTTCGCCATATTTCGAGTTCAGCTCAATGTAGCCCGCTCGATAGCGCGCCTGGAGCACCGAGCTCAAGAAGCTCGTCGCATCATAAAACGCCTTGTCATAATTCACACCGGCAAAGCCATAGAGCGCTGCCCAATCCGGCTCTTTACGATCCGTGTAGTTGATCTTGTACTGATTCGCCCCAACTTGGATCGAATCAATGTTCGGAACCCGCGAGTACCGCACAATCTGACCATAGTTTGGCCCCGGATTCTGATCCGGTCCGTAAACCACTTCGCTACCCGGAGTAATCGCTGCCCGAGCAAACAAGCCCGGAGTCAACGGACTCGGCTCCGCCGAAGCACCCGCTTGCGGCAAAACCCGAAGGTCAATAAATCGTTTCACGCCATTCGCCGCATCATCACGCGCCGGAGCCAGTGACAGATTCGGCCACAAGCTATCCCATTGATGATAAAGCCGCGCATGCTTTTCGTTCACACCAAAGAACGTGTGCCAGTTCGGCCCTGCCTGATAAGCCAAAGTCGCCGGAGTCACCGTCACGCCAACTTCAACCCCCGGATCGGTCGTCGAATTGCTCGGAACACGCGCATCATAAGGCACGCCGACATCCACACCATAGTCGCGAATATCAAATCCAGCATCAATCAAACCGGTCGTCGTATCCGGAACCATCGCCACGAACTCTTGTCGATCAAGTGCCGACCCAGTCAGTAGCGCCAAATTCAAAGCCCGGAAGAACGGATAATCCGCTCCCGAATTCTTCAGCGTTCGGTAACGATCAACATTGAAAATCTCTCCGCCCGGGCCAAAAATCGCATTCTCGCCCGCCGCGTTCGGCATCATGTCCAGCGTATTTCCGCCACCCCATGGCAACCGAACCGCACCCGCTGAAGCATTCAACGGCCCCGTTGCCGGAGCATAAATGCTCGCCCAAATGCGCATGCGAGCATCTGCCCACTGACCCATTTGAGTCCTGTAAATTTTTGGACCAATCTTTTCAGAGTTATCTGTCTCTTCATTCGGACGAACCGCAAGCTGAGCTTCCGCTGCTTCACTGTTCAACCGAGTCGGCTGGAATCGCACCAACGGAATCACCGCTGGTCTCACGCCATCAAACTGAACTTCCTGATTCTGCTTATTAATGACCGGCATGATCATGTCGTAACGGCTAACTTCCGTCACGATCGAAGCTTTACTCAACCAATTGCGAACCATAACGTCGCGATCAGCCGGATCATAAGGCTGTGCAACCGAATAACCAAGTGCCGGGCCAACACCCAATGCATTGCGGGCCAGCGGATCCATAAACGTCGGATCATCCATCAAAGGGCCGCTCGTATTCGGATCAGCATCTCGATCAAGATCGTAGAAATAAGCCGAGTTAACAACCCGAGTCGGAACGCCTGCAATCGTTTGATAAACGTACGGCTCAACTTCCGCCCGCATCAAAACATAAAGGTTGTCCTGACCGCCATTCAAAGGCAACCAGTTCCCCCCACCCGGGCGCTTAAACTGTACCCACGGATTGTTATAAGGCAACTCAGGATTGCGTCGGCAAATGAAGTACCGAACAATCGAATTCCCTGGCACACCCGGAATCCGCATTTGACCCTTGGGGGTCGTCAGCGTGGGGTCAACCTTCCCCGTATCCGGATCAATATAAGCAGTTCCAACTCGCGAAGCCGGATCACCCTGAGCCGGAGCCTGGATATCAAGCTTCACGTAACTCAGCATCAGCGGAATGTCGACTCCCGCATTGTCCGGAAGCATCACATAAAGCGAACCTTTCGAACCCGAGTTGTCTCGAACTCCCGCACTATTCGAAATATCGCGTTCAATCCGCGAAATCACCGATCGGGCCCGATCCTGCGCCGTAGCTAACCCTTGGGCCGCTCGCGTCAAGTTAAAGCTTTGAATAACGGGGACAATGATAATCCCGAGTAGAACCGAGGTGATCGCAATCACCGTAATCAATTCTAAGAGCGTAAACGCTCGTCGTTTAGTTCGAACTACCATTAGTTGTTTCCTCCCGCATCAAATGTCTCGGTCGTGGTCGTGTAATATCGCTCCGTCCACTTGCGCAGTCGATCAAAATTCGTTGCCGGATCGCCACCCAAGTTCCACGTATCGGGGTTGTAGAAGGCTCGAACCTTGATCGATGCCCCGCTCACCCGTCGAACCGCATAGTTGTTGCGGCTAGCATCAAATGTCGCACCGCCTGGCAATTCGGCATAAGCCACCGTCACGCCACCAATCTGTTCAATTCCATTAATCTTCAAGTCGCGATCTCGAATCACCGGAGCCCCTGCCCCAGCAACCCACAGCTCACCGACCGTCACCTTTTGGCGACTATCAATCAGCGGGAAGTAAAGGCGATTAGGCGTACCCCAACCATTGCTGCCCCCCGCATAAACTTGACCGGCCACGAGCTGGTTCGGCGCACTCGGGAACACCACGTTATAACTTGCCGAAGCCTTCAAAACCTGGGTCGCATAATCGCCGTTTGCCGTGTAAAGTGCGCGCATTCGCCGACCTGCCAGCTCAAGCGGAGCCGTCAGTGTCCAGTTTTGATAAATCCCTGTCGGGACATAAAGCCGTCCCGTCACCGCAAATCCGTCGCCCGTGTCCGTATCCTTAAACTGAACCGTTCCGTTCGATTTATCTACGAAGTAAGCGCTGTTCGCAACATTCGAGTTACCCGCGACGATTCCGCCGGTTTCCAAATCAACCAGAACGAAATCTTGACTGCCCGCCACTCCGTTCAAATCCGGGGTCTGCATGAAGACGTCACCTGCCAGACCAATGCCGCCGTAAGGCCGCGTATCTGGGCCAGTACCGCTACCTGCCCGTACCGAATTCACCAAAAGTTTGATATTTGGGTTAAAGCTTGCCGCCAATACCGGGCTCGGTACCGAAAACTCGTCGCGCATGATTCGCCAGTCGTAAACCGAATAGTCGACCCGCGCCATTAAAGGAGCTGCTGTCCCATCAAAATCGCGAACCTTAACCGTCGTCCCGGCCGGATTAATCAAAAGCATCCCAAGTGCTTGATTCCAAGACTTGTACTGATAAGGATCAAAAGGATTGAACGCTGTTGCACCTGCAACTTCGCGGAAAATTCGCTGAACACGCAAGCTTCCAACTTCAACGCCCCGGTATCCCGCCGGATTAAAGCCCGAAGCCATCAAAAGTTCTGGCACTGAGAAAACCGCGTAGTTGTTGAACTGCTGATAGTAAGGCATCCCGTTATTTGATTGAGCCGTGAAGATCGCTTCAATCACTCGATCGTTGACACCATCGTTATAAATAAAGCTCATCGAGATGCGGTAGTCGTGGAAGATCGGCAAACCTGTTCCCGTATCCTGCAGCAAACCAACCCAGAGCTGATCCTCACGATCAAATCCCGCTGGAGTATTCGCGACGATTGTCGCCCGCGCAGCCGGTACATAGGTAAAGGAATCCGTATCGTAAACCGCCGCTGTCGAATCCGGGATGAATTCATCACTGCTTCCCAAGGCGCGCCGCAGATCGTTGCCATAAACTGAAAGCACCTGACCCAGCGATTGGTTCGTTGCACCGTCGTTCAAGTAATAAATCGGCGCGAACATCAACTGCAATCGGCTACCCAGAACACCATTCACCAAAGTCGGCTGAGGAACCGGTCGGCCCTCACCAATGATGCGGTTGATCTTATTCGCACCAGTTTGCAAAGGCCAATGCCCAATCGGCGTACCGCCAATCAAAACCTGTCCGTTCGAATCAATTTCGCCGATGTTGCCTGGATTCGTAACCGGAGGATTGTAGTTGCTCGGATCGGTTTGAGAAAGGATGAAAACCGTACCCGAAGCATCAAAACTCCCTGCAACGATGCGCTCCGGCAATTGTGCCGACTGACCCAACACGCGCTGAACCTCAGCGCGGGCCAAAGAAGTCGCAAGCGTTTGTGCGCGGTTCAACCGCAACACTGCAAGGCCAGGAGGGAAAATTTGCACTACTGCCAATATCCCAACCAAAAACACAACAATGACGACCAACACTTCAATTAATGAAGTTCCTGCCATTTTGCGTCGATTCGTTCCTACTCGTACCATTTCCTTTCTCAATTTAATTAGTTATGCCTTTGTCAAAAAGCGTGTGTCGATTGGGGTGAGGCGATTTAGTTCGCCTTCTGTCGCCACGCTCGGTCGTACAACTGTTTGCTATCCCAAGGTCGCGCACTACCGCTCAAATAAAGAACGATATCGCGTCGAACTGCTTGCGGAACGCCCGGCGAAGCATATTCGCGGAAGTTTCCGTTCCAGGTCACAACGGTCGTATCCGGCGGATCACTGTAGCCAAGCTGGCGAGGATCGTCATTCGGATTCCCGTTACCATTGCCTGCCCCAGTTCCAATTGCGTAATTCGTCCAGAACCGCGTATAACGCAATTCAAATCGTGTGCCACCTGCTGGCAACTTTGCTTCCGCAACGTCATATCCTGAAATCGGATAGAACATGCGAGAAAGCGGATCAGTTGGGTCGCTCAAAGCGACGCCGCCGCAACGAGCACCTGCCGCAATTGCATTGATCGACGGATCCCAGCAAACAAAACCGTCTGCCGAAGTGAATGCCTGGCGGTTACCGGCAACATCATCCAGACCGCTAATCGCGCCATCACCGTTCAAGTCAAGCTGTTGGCCACTACCAATCGGAGTGGGGTCAGCATCCGGGAAAACCGCATTGACGGTCTGAGCATTCGTATACTTCGCGTAAGCAGGTGTAAACGTTGCCAAAGAAGCCGTTCGTTTCGGATACAAGAAACCCTTAACTTCGTTCGCCGGCATCACGTTTCCTGCATTAGGACCCGTAGAATAAAGCGTCACGTACCCCAGCAATGCTGGCGGATAAGCCCCCTGATCTTCCCGATAAAGTTGCAAAGAAGAACGAAGCGAATTCATATTCGCGAAGTCCTGACTTCGATATGCGTTGTCTTTCACCCTGGCAAAAACCGGGACGATAATCGCCGATAAAATCGCGATAATCGCGATCACGGTGAGCAATTCAAGTAATGTAAAAGCGCGTTTGCCGTTCCTCATGGCCTACTCCGGTCTGTCTTGTGAGACTGACACTGATTTCCCTTTGTTCCGCAGTTCCTACGTAAATCCATTATTTTTCAAATAGAGGTCGACTAGCGCACCGAGTTGAGGGGCAAATAACATCACCGCCAAAGCTCCTGCCGCTAGATAAGGTCCGAACGGAATCATTGTATGTTCTACCTCAGGTTCCTCCTCAAACTCTTCTAACGAGTAAGGATTCTCCCCAAACCACCATTCATACACCTTAGGCCAAATCAGCCCCACAATATCCATACAAAGCACATAACCTAACCCGCATTTCACCAATGAACCGATCGACTCAGGTTCGTAATATTCATCTTCTGCAACCTCTTGCGGTGTCGGTTTATTGCGCAGAGTCATTACTTGAAGCCCGCCAATAACCGCCCCCAAAGCCACCGCCATACCAAAACTCAATCCCGCGCCAAGTGGCAACAAAACCGCCCCGATCCCCCGCGCCATTTTAATATCCCCGTGCCCCATCGCATCCTTGCGGAACAATATCCGGCCCAAAAACGCGATTCCCCACAAAACACCAATTCCCACCAATGCGCCCGCAATGCTCGAAGGCATCCCCCAAAGCCACGCTTCCTCCAACCCAAATGCCATGAACGCAATATTCATGGCTACCCCAACAAAAAACATAAACGCGTTGATCTGGTCTGGAATGATATAGTGCGCCAAATCCGTAAAGATTGCCGCCACTAAAGCCGCCGCAAAAAGCATATAGCCAATCGCCCGAATCGTATAAAGCGGTTCAAACGAAGACTGCGGATAAACACAAAACTGCTGATACCAAATCGCCGCAAACAAACTCCCTGTTATCAGCTCAACAATAAAATAACGAGACCCAATCTTATTTTTCCCGCATTTACACCGACCTTTCTGAATCGCCCAACTTAAAAGTGGAACCAACTCCGAGGCCGTCAACTGCTTATTGCAACTCGGGCAATAACTATTCTTCGGTTTTGAAATCGAAATCCCACGGGGCATCCGATAGATCACAACGTTCAGAAAGCTGCCTATAGCTGCCCCAAACCAAAATCCGACCACCCAAGTCCAAGCTGGAAACACGCGTTGTTAATCCTTGGCATCCATGCCAAACCGAACAATACCATTTTCACCACCGAATTAATGCAAAAAAGCCGGGAACGGTCACCCGTTCCCGGCCCTTCACTCGAAACAAACTAGCTGCCTTCGCTTTCGCCCGAAGAAAGACTCGTAATAACTTTCAGAAGCGGAGCAAACATCGCGTAAACGATGAATCCAACCATTCCACCAAGGAATACGATGATGATCGGCTCGAGTGCCGCCGTCAGCGACTGAAGCGTTGCTTCAACTTCTGCCTCATAAAAGTCCGCAATCTTTTGCAACATAAAGTCAAGCGAACCCGACTCTTCGCCGACCCCGATCATGTGAACGACCATCGGCGGGAACAACCGGCTCGCTTCAAGCGGATCGCCGATGCGATCCCCTTCCCGAATCCGAGCTCGTGCATCCAAAACCGCGTCACTCATAATCGAGTTTCCAACCGTACCGGCAACCGTTTCCATCGCCTGCAAAATCGGAACCCCTGAAGTCAAGAGAGTGCCCATCGTTCGGCTAAACCGCGCCATACAAACCTTCAAGTGAAGCGGGCCAAAGACCGGCAACTTCAACTTGATTCGGTCAACGACTCGGCGACCAAATCGTGTCCCGGAGAACATTTTGAAGCCGAAGTAAAGCACGATACCGGTGATCAAGAAGATGTGCCAGTTCGTAACCATGTTGTTCGAAAGGTCAATCAAGAACTTAGTTGCTGGCGGAAACTCACTGTCCGGCAAACCAAGGTCTTTAAAGATCGCCGCAAACTGCGGAACAACAACGATCATCAAAAGAACGAGAATTCCGACCGCTGCCAAAACAACGATGATCGGATAGGTCAAAGCCGCTTTAACTTTTCGTCGAAGCGCAACGTCCGATTCCAAAAACTGTGACAGTCGTTGAAGGGCTTCTTCCAAAACCCCGCCGACTTCACCTGCTCGAACCAAACCAATGAACAATCCATTGAATGTCCGTGGATGGCGCTGCATCGCCCGACTCAACGATTCCCCACCTTCAACCCGTTCACCAAGATCAATCAGAATCTTTTTCAAACGAGGATCTTCCGTCTGTCGACTCAAAACGTCAAGGCAGCGTACAAGCGAAACCCCCGCGTCAACCATCGTCGAAAACTGACGACAGAACAACGAGAGCTTGGTGAGCTTTACTTTTCCGTAACTCTTAGCCTTCCGAACCTTCCCTTTCTTAATCAGCGTAACTTCAACAATTTCCAGGCCTTGCTCCTGAAATCTCGCACGCAAATTTTCTTCGGTTTCGGCTTCCGCCGTACCTTTCTGAAGACCCCCGCTCGGGTCACGGAATGTGTAGCTGTAGACTGCCATGATTTATTACCTTCTCGGTGCGCCGCCTGGCCCCGTTTCACCTTGACCGCCTGGGCCACCCAGGTTGATCATCTTCTTCAATTCTTCAACGTTTTGGCATCGAGTCATCGCTTCTTCCAAAGTGATGAGCCCCTTCATATATTGGTCGCGCAAGCACTGATCCATACTCATCATCCCATGCGAGTGACCCGTCTGGATCATAGATGGAATTTGGTGAGTCTTGTTCTCACGAATCAAGTTTCGAATCGCCGGCGTCGCGAGCATAATCTCGTTTGTCGGAATTCGGCCCGGACCACTCGCCCGCGGCAACAACTGCTGAGAAATAATCGCAATCAAGTTGTTCGCAAGCTGAACCCGAATCTGCTCTTGTTGTCCCGGAGGGAAAACGTCAATGATACGGTCAATAGATTCCGGAGCGTTGTTCGTGTGGAGTGTTGCAAAAACCAAGTGGCCCGTTTCAGCGGCCGTAATCGCCAACTGAATCGTTTCTCGGTCGCGCATTTCACCAACGAGCAAGATATCCGGATCTTCCCGCAAACTGGCCCGAAGTGCGTTGCTAAAGCTCAACGTATCCTGACCGAGCTCGCGCTGGTTAATAACGCAGCTCTTATGCGTGTGCAAATATTCGATCGGGTCTTCAATCGTAATAATATGATGCGAAAAGTTCATATTAAGGTGATTGATCATCGCCGCCAATGAAGTCGACTTACCCGAACCCGTCGGACCTGTAACCAAAATCAAACCGCGCGGTCGTTCGCAAAGCGCTTTCAAAATCGGCGGCAGATTCAACTCTTCAACCGTCGGAATCCGGCTAGAAATCAAACGAAACGCCGAAGCACATGCCCCTCGGTCGCGGTACATGTTGACCCGGAATCGTGCCCGAATCGGACCCTTACCTTGCTCGCGAAGGTGCGGAGGATTCGGCAAAGCATAAGAAAAGTCAAGCTCTTTCGTCTGCTCAAATCGAGTCACCTGATCATCCGAAACGATTTCATAAAGCATCCGCTGTGATTGTTGCGGCGTGCACTTCTCATAATTAAGTCGCTTCAAACCACCATCTTCACGAATGACCGGCTCACTATCAACACAGATGTGAAGGTCAGAGCAGTTGCGATCAACAACAATGTGCAACAGCTCATCAATGTGCAAATCTTCCATCGATCGGGGAGCACCCGCTTTCGGCTGTTCGCTACCCGTCGGCGGAGCCGAAGGCGGAGGAGTCGTGGGCGGTGGGGTCATCCCCTGGGGTGGCATATTCGGATTTTCCATGTGTTAGATTCGAGTTTTCTTTGTCGTGTGACGTAACGTTAATTCAAGAATGTTCAACTCAGTTCCTAGAATTATTAGAAACCAGCCGTGAAGACGACGCGCATAACCTCGTCCGGTGTAGTTTGACCCAAAAGCACCTTCGCAAGTCCATCCTCGCGAAGTTCTTTCATGCCATTCGCCTTAGCTGCCGCCTTAATGTCATTCAGCGGTGAACGACGGACAACCATCTCGGCAATTTCGCCATTCATGAGCATCAGCTCATGGAAACCAGTTCGACCCTTAAAGCCCGTCATCCGGTTGTCGTCATGAGGAACACCACGATAGAGCGTCACCATGTTGTCCGGGTTCTGAACCTGGAATCCAAACCGGCGAAGATCAATTTCGCGAACCTCATAAGGCTCCTTGTGATTGCTGTCAATGCGGCGACCAAGTCGTTGGGCCAAAACCCCAATAACCGTCGCCGAAATCAAATATGGTTCAACCCCCATGTCAATCATACGAAGGGTTGCCGAAGGCGCATCGTTCGTGTGAAGCGTGGAGAGAACAAGGTGACCTGTAAGCGAAGCTTCAATCGCAATTTCCGCCGTTTCAAGGTCCCGCATTTCACCAACCATGATGATGTCAGGGTCTTGCCGCAAAAAGGCGCGAAGCGCTGTACCAAAGGTCAAACCCGCTTTCTTGTTGACCTGAACCTGAGCCAGACCGCCAAGTTGGTATTCAACCGGGTCTTCAACCGTGATAATGTTCCGCTCAACTGAGTTCAACATATGCAGAACTGAATACTGAGTAGTCGTTTTTCCTGAACCAGTTGGACCCGTACAAAGGAACATCCCGTTCGGCTGACTAATCAATTCTTCAATCGTCGCCTGGTTCGCCTCAGAGAATCCGAGTTTGCCCAAACCGATCATCGCGTTACCCTTATCAAGGATCCGCATAACGATCTTCTCACCAAAAGGTGTGGGAATTGAGCTAACCCGAAGGTCAAATTCTTGACCCTGGTGACGAACTTCAATACGACCGTCTTGAGGAACCCGGCGTTCTGCAATGTTCATTTCCGCCATGATCTTCAAGCGGCTGAGCATCGGTGCCTGAAGGTTCTTCGGAACCGTCATTGCTTCCATCAAAACCCCGTCAATCCGGTATCGGATACGAACTGATCGTTCTTGTGGCTCAACGTGAATGTCCGAAGCGCGGTCTACGATCCCTGTCTGGATAATCGCATTCGCAAGTTTAATAATCGGTGCTTGCTCCGCAAGCTCCGCCCCATCGTCTTCCTCGGGCTTAACCCGAGCATCATCCGCATCGCGAACAACCTGCGCCTGAGCCACAAGTGCTGAAATACCTGCCGCACTGTTCTGCGCATTCTGAGCTTTCGTTGCTCCCCCATTCGGATTCGGTGCTTCTGCCGCCGCCGCTTCCGATGCCCCGTAATACTTTTTGATCGCGTCCTCAATCGCCCCCGGAACCGCAACCGCTGGCTTAACCATGCAGCCACTCGCAAATCGAACCGCGTCAATCGCTTCCAAGTTGTTCGGGTTGTCCATCGCAACCCAAAGCATCGTGCCGTCTTTTCGAACGGGAATGATGCGGTGCTGCTTAGCAATCCGATCCGGAACCACGTTCACCGCACTACTCTCAAGCGAAACGTTATCTAGGTCAACAAACGGGAATCCCGCTTCCTGTGCCTGAGCTTCCGTTACCTCGCGCTCACCAACCATCCCCAAATCAGTCAGAATTTTTCCAAGGTTCGGATTCTTCGTCTGCTCCTGAACCTTCATTGCCTCTTCTAATTGATCAGGCTTCAAGTGACCCTTATCTATCAGGTACTTGGTCATCGGTACTCGTTCAATTGCCATGCGTTCTAAAGTCCTCTGCCCAACGTGCGTTCTAAAACCCCAAAAGGCCCAATGCAACGCTCCCTCCGAATTCCCTAATCGTTCCCAGGTTTAAAGGAATCCGCAAGCAGTCCCCCTATTTTAGACACAAATGGATGTGAATAAGAAAGGGGATGACACACTTTATTGACTCTTTCTCTGGGTCTTAACGTTCGTACCCCTCCCTCCAACCACCATAATTGAATCTGTTTTGGTACGCGACACACTCATTCAGATCATTTCTCAAGCCGTTGAAGAATTGTTGAAAAATCAAGTAATTGACCAATCAGTCAAATTAATTCCCATCGAAATCGAGCCTCCCAAACAAGCTGACCACGGCGATTTCGCCACCAATTTCTGCCTCGTCGCATCCAAAGCCGCCAAAACAAACCCCCGCGCCCTCGCCGAAACCCTCCTCCCCGCCATCCTCAACGCCGACCTCCAAATTTCCGCCGGCCATCCCTCCCTTTCAGGGGAGGGGAAGAGCCTGCCCCGGACCCGATCCGGGGGGTGGGGTGATGAAAACGGGAGTGCCACTGGTGCAACCAGTGCTTCCCTCCCCTCCGGGGAGGGGCACCCTCAAATACCTCATGCCATCCTCTCCGCCGAAATAGCCGGCCCGGGATTCATCAACTTCAAACTCAATCCCGCCTGGGCCGCCCAATTCCTCACCGAAGTCCTCGAAAACCCAGACGGCTTCTACAAACCAACAAACAACCACCCCAAAAAGATCAACGTCGAGTTCGTCTCCGTCAACCCCAACGGCCCGATCACCATCGGTTCCGGACGCGGTGCCGCCTTCGGCTCCGCCCTCTGCAACGTCCTCGAAGCCGCCGGCAACACCGTCCACCGCGAGTACTATATCAACGATGGCGTCAACTCCGAGCAAATGCGCCTCTTCGCCGAATCCGTCAAAGCCATCATCGAAGGCCGCCCCGTCCCCGATAACGGCTACAAAGGCGACTATGTCCACGGTGTAGCATCAGAAATACATAGACTTGCCGAGGATATTAGACAACTCAGAAGAATCTTAGATGGATATGCAGCAGGTATGGGGGGCGGTAATGGAGTTGACACGCTCCACTATTTAACTGAAGAATCAAAGTTAAGAAGGCAATCTGACTTCTTATCTTATTTGTACTTATATCGGCAACGTGTAAATAGTAAACGAAGTGCTCTGGAATCAATCCAAGGACTTGAACCTCGCCATCTTTCTAGGTTATGTGAGAAGGAGATGATTGCAGACCAAGATGAAGCACTTCAAGCTTTTCGCGTCTTTTTCAATTTGTGGTTCTCCGAACAATCCCTCCACGACTCCGGCATCGTCGAACAAGAACTCCAACACCTCATCGCCACCGGCGTCGCCGACGACCAACCCATCCGAACCAAAGTCGTCATGGCCAAAGGCGGCATCATCAAAGAAGTCCTCAAAGAAGTCCAACCCACCGACGACGAAGACGACGCGGGTGGCACTGGTGAAACCAGTGTTCCCCTCCCCAAGGGAGGGGTTGAATCTCCCCCTCTCCGTTTTAATGGAGAGGGGGATCAAGGGGGTGAGGTCAGCCAATCCACATCCAAAACAATCTGGCTCCGCTCCACCAAATTCGGCGACGACCAAGACCGCGTCCTCAAGCGCAAAGACGGCCGCCTCACCTATATCGCCAGTGACGTCGCCTACCACAAAGACAAATTCAATCGCCCTGCAAACGGCGACAAGCTCATCACGGTCCTCGGCCCCGACCACCACGGCTATATCGCCCGCCTGACCGCCGTCGTCGCCGCCATGTTCAGCGACCAAGTCGAACCCCTCGACAACCCCGTGCCTCTCTCCGAGCACGAAGCCCTCATCTACGACAGCATCGCCGACCGCAACCAGTGCCAAGCCGCTCTCGCCTGGGCCAAAGAACACCTCGAAGTCCAAATCTTCCAGCTCGTCCGATTCCTCAAAGATGGCAAACCCGCCCCCATGCGCAAGCGCGACGGCAACATCTACGCCCTCATTGACCTCATCAACGAAATCGGCGCCACCCTCAAACCCGAAGGAACCGAGCAAGAAAAACAACAAGCCGGCTCAGATGTCGCGCGTTTCTTCTACCTCATGCGCCACCACGACACCGCGATGGATTTCGACCTCGAACTCGCCACCAAGCAGTCCGACGAAAACCCCGTGTTTTATGTGCAATACGCTCACGCCCGCATCTGCAGCGTCATCGAAAAAGCCTCGTCGTTATTCCCCCCTCTCCGTTTCAACGGAAGAGAGCCTGTCCCTGCGGAAGCAGGGAGGGGGCAGGGGGGTGAGGAAACTCTCGCCGCCAGCTCCAAGGATTCTAGCAACCATCCCTCCCTTTCAGGGGAGGGGCAGAGGTGGGGTTCATCCTCTGCCGAACCTGCCAGAGATAACGCAAATAACCCCCTCCCCAAAGATTGGGGAGGGATTAAGGGAGGGGTTGACGAAGCAGTCCAGCTTCAGTCCGTTTTGCATCTTCTCACCCACCCCAAAGAACTCACCCTCATCCTAAAAATCTGCGACCTCCAAAACGAAGTCGCCCGAACCGCCGAAGACTACAGCGTCAACCGCCTGACCACCTACGCGATCGAACTCGCCCGCACCTACCACAGCTTCTACGATAGCTGCCGCGTCATCCAACCCGATCAACCCGAACTCAGCCAAGCCCGACTCGCCCTCTGCCACGCCACCCGCATCGCTCTACAATCTGCCCTCAAGCTCCTCGGTGTCTCCGCCCCCAACCGCATGGAACGATCAGTCCAATAACAAATCCAACC
>Ga0075012_10000794_pt1 | contig 33092 bp, 30 predicted proteins | sample All_14_2_FD_71474 | JGI IMG/M metagenome (GOLD analysis project Ga0075012, IMG submission 71474) | Freshwater microbial communities in response to fracking from Pennsylvania, USA - Allegheny Zone_MetaG_DW_15 | ecosystem: Environmental > Aquatic > Deep subsurface > Groundwater > Drilled...
ATCCGCGAGGCCGACCTCGCCGTCGGCGGCCGGCATTTCCGCCTCGGCGACATCGCGACGATCAGGCGCGGCTTCGCCGAGCCGCCCGCGCCGCGCATGCGCGTCGCCGGCAAGGACGCCGTCGGCATTGGCGTCGTCATGAGCAAGGGCGGCGACGTCATCGCGCTCGGCGACGCGCTGAAGGCGCGGCTCGAGCGGCTGAAGGCCGACCTGCCGGCCGGCATCGACGTGCATGTCGTCGCCGACCAGCCGCAGATCGTGCGCACCTCGCTCGACCTGTTCCTGAGTTCGCTCGCCGAGGCGATCGCCATCGTCCTGGCGGTTTCCTTCTTTAGCCTGGGCGTGCGCACCGGCACGGTGGTGGCGCTGTCGATCCCGCTGGTGCTGGCGATCACCTTCCTGATGATGCGCATCTTCGGCATCGACCTGCAGCGCATCTCGCTCGGCGCGCTGGTGATCGCCCTCGGCCTGCTGGTCGACGACGCCATCATCGCCGCCGAGATGATGGTCGTGAAGATGGAGCAGGGCTGGGACCGCTTCAAGGCGGCGACCTTCGCCTACCGGTCGACGGCGTTCCCGATGCTGACCGGAACCTTGATCACCGCCGCCGGCTTCACGCCGGTCGGCTTCGCGCGCTCGGCAGCCGGGGAGTACACATTTTCGATCTTCGCCGTCGTGAGCATCGCGCTGATCGTCTCCTGGATCGTCGCCGTCGTCTTTACGCCCTATCTCGGCTACCGCCTGCTCGACGCCGAGAAGCTGCGCAAGTACGGCGCCGACCATCACGGCGACATCTACGACACGCCGTTCTATCGCCGCTTCCGCGCGCTGGTGGTCTGGTGCCTGCGCCACCGTCGGCTGGTGATGGCGGCGACGGCGGTGTTGTTCGTGCTGTCGCTGGCCGCCTTCAACAAGGGCGTGCAGAAGCAGTTCTTCCCGGCCTCGTCGCGCCCCGAACTGCTGATCGAACTGTGGCTGCCGCAAAGCGCCTCGCTGAAGGCGACCGAGGCCGCGGCCGCGAAGGTCGACGCGCTGCTGGCCGGCGACCCGGCGGTCGCGGCGGTATCGGCCTACATCGGCAACGGCGCGCCTCGCTTCTACCTGCCGCTCGACCAGCAGCTCTATGCCGACAACTTCGCCCAGTTCGTCGTCGTCGCCAGGGGGCTCGAGGAGCGCGAGGACCTGCGCCGCCGCCTGATCGAGCGCTTCGACGACGGCGACGGTTCGTGGACAGGCCTGCGCGCCCGCGTGCTGCGGCTGGAGAACGGCCCGCCGGTCGGCTTCCCGGTCCAGTTCCGCGTCATGGGCGAAAACCTCGAGGAGCTGCGCCGCATCGCCGGGGAAGTCGCGACCATCATGCGTGCCCAGCCGCAGCTGCGCGAGGTGCATCTCGACTGGGACGAGAAATCGCGCGCCGTGCGCGTCGAGATCGACCAGGACCGGGCGCGGCTGCTCGGCGTCACCAGCCAGGATGTGTCGCTGGCGCTGCAGGGCTGGCTGGTCCGGGCGACCGTGACGCAGTTCCGCGAGGGCGACCAGCTGATCGACGTCGTCTGGCGCGCGGGCGAGCCGGGGCGCGACCTGCGCACGCTCGATCGCCTGCCCGACCTCGACATCGTCACCGGCGGCGGTCGCCACGTGCCGCTGTCGCAGGTGGCGAAGCTGGTGCCGACGCTGGAGGACGGCATGATCAAGCGCCGCGACCGCCTGCCGACGATCAGCGTGCGCGCCGACATCGTTGGCGGCATGCAGGCGGCGACGATCTCGCATGCGCTCGACCCGCAGTTCGACGCCCTGCGCGCGCAGCTGCCGCCGGGCTTCCGCATCGAGATGGGCGGCTCGGTCGAGGAATCGGCCAAGGGCGAGGCCTCGATCAAGGCGGTGATGCCGGTGATGCTGGTGCTCGTGGTGACGCTGCTGATGATCCAGTTGCAGAGCATGGGCCGGGCGTTCATGGTGCTGCTGACCGCGCCGCTCGGGCTGATCGGCGTCGCGCTCGCGCTGCTGGTCTTCCAGGCGCCCTACGGCTTCGTCGCCAACCTCGGCGTCATCGCGCTGATGGGCATGATCCTGCGCAACTCGGTGATCCTCGTCGACCAGATCCGGCAGGACGAGCTGGCCGGCAAGAGCACCTGGGAGGCGATCGTCGGCTCGACGGTGCGCCGCTTCCGGCCGATCGTGCTGACGGCCGCCGCCGCCATCATGGCCATGATCCCGCTGACGCGCCAGGTGTTCTGGGGGCCGATGGCGGTCGCCATCATGGGCGGACTGGTGATCGCGACGGCGCTGACCTGCCTGTTCCTGCCGGCGCTGTATGCCGCCTGGTACAAGGTGAAGGAGGAGTAAACTCGGCGCTTCCCAACGGCCGCCAGCCCTGCTGGAGTATTAGTTCGCGCTAATATTCGCCCGTACTCGATGGAGTGGACATGAATTTCGAGCAAGCCCGTTTCAACATGATCGAACAACAGCTGCGGCCGGCGAGGGTGCTGGATCCCGCGGTGATCGAGCTGCTTTTCGCCGTGCGGCGCGAGGATTTCGTGCCGGCCGCCTGGCGGCGGGTCGCCTTCGCCGACGTCGAGATTCCGCTCAACCACGGCGCCTGCATGCTGCGGCCGCTCGTCGAGGCGCTGGCCTTGCAGGCGGTGGGCTTCGGGAAGCACGAGAAGGTACTCGAGGTCGGCACGGGCTCCGGTTACATGGCGGCGCTGCTGGCCAGCCATGCCGACCGGGTCCTCAGCATGGAAATCGTTCCCGAACTGGCGCAGTGCGCGCGCGAGAACCTGGCGCGTGCGGGTATCGCCAACGTCGACGTCCAGACCGGCGACGGCATACTGGGCCTCCCGGCGCAGGCGCCGTTCGACGTCATCGTGCTTTCGGGCAGCGTCCCCTTTGTGCCGCCGGAACTGCTGGCACAACTGAAGATCGGCGGGCGTCTGTTTGCGATCGTCGGCAGCGGCCCGGCGATGACGGCGACGCTTTACACGCGCGAGGCCGAGGGCGCCTTCCGCACCGCCGGGCTGTTCGAGACCGTGGCCGCTCCTCTGGTCAACGCGCCGGCGGCGCCGGCGTTCATTTTCTGATGCAGCAGCTGACGGCGATCCAGCTCAAGGAGTGGCTCGACGACCCGGCGCGCGAGAAGCCGGTGCTCGTCGACGTGCGCGAGCCGTGGGAACTCGACGTCTGCCGCATCGCCGGCTCCAAGCCGATGCCGATGCGCTCGGTGCCGGCACGCTTTCCGGAACTCAAGCGCGATGCGGAGATGGTGATCATCTGCCATCACGGCGCGCGCAGCTACCAGGTGGCGATGTTCCTCGAACACCAGGGCTTCACCAACATCTACAACCTCTACGGGGGCCTCGCCGCATGGGCGCAGCAGGCCGACCCGTCGATGCCGACTTACTGACCGGAGCATAACGGGATGAAACCCAGGAAGACAACGCTTGCCCTCTTGCTGGCCGCCGGCTTCGTCGGCAGCGCCTGGGGCGCGGACCTGCTCTCCGTCTACCGCGATGCGCTCGCCTACGATGCGCAATTCGCCGCCGCCCGCGCGACGCTCGAGGCGGGCCGCGAAAAGCTGCCGCAGGCGCGCGCCGGCTTGCTGCCGGCGATCAGCCTGTCGTCGAGCACGACGTGGAACGACGCCGATTCCCAGCGGCGTACCGATGGCGCGCAACTCTACAGCGCCAAGTACAACTCCAACGGCTGGTCGGTCACGCTGACGCAACCGTTGTTCCGCTGGCAGAACTGGGAGGCCTACAACCAGGGCGAACTCCAGGTCGTGCAGGCCGAGGCGCAGTTCGGACTCGCGCGCCAGGACCTGATGGTGCGCGTCGCGCAGGCCTACTTCGACGTGCTGCTGGCGCGCGAAGTGGTCGCGACCAGCGCGGCGCAGAAGGCGGCGATCGCCGAGCAGCTCGAATCCGCGAAGCGCAATTTCGAAGTCGGCACGGCGACCATCACCGACACCCACGAAGCGCAGTCGCGCTACGACCTCGCGGTCGCCACCGAGATCGCCGCGCGGAACGACCTCGAGGTCAAGGAGCAGGCGCTGCGCACGATCACCGGCAAGGACGAGACGGCGCTGAAGAGCCTGCGTCCCGGCGTGCTGATTCCGCCGCCGCAGCCTGCCGAGATCGGCAAATGGGCCGAGGCCGCCGAGAGTTCCAACTTCTCGGTGCAATCGGCACAGGCCGGGCTCGAGATTGCGGCGCGCGAGATCAGCCGCCAGCGCGCCGGCCACTATCCGACCGTCGACCTGGTCGTCGCCCGCAACCACAACGCCGCCACCGGCGGGCTCTCGTCGGCCCAGATCACCGGCGCCGGCAGTGACAGCAATGCGTCGACGATCGGCCTGCAACTCGCGATCCCGATATTTTCCGGCGGCCTCACGGTATCGCGCGAGCGCGAGGCGGCCGCCCTGCGCGACCGGGCGCTGGCGGACCTCGAGAACGCGCGGCGCAGTGCGGCCCTGCAGGCGCGCCAGGCCTATCTCGGCGTCACCTCGGGGCTGTCGCAGGTGCGCGCCTACGAGGCGGCCCTGACGTCTTCGCGGTCTGCGCTCGAATCGAACCGGCTCGGCTACGAAGTCGGCGTGCGCATCAACATCGACGTGCTGAACGCGCAAAGCCAGCTCTACGACACGCGCCAGAAGCTCGCCAAGGCGCGCCTCGACACGCTGGTGGCGCAACTGCGCCTGAAGGCCGCGGCGGCCACGCTGTCCGAGGAGGACCTGGCGGCGATCAACTCGCTGCTGGAATAAAGCCGGAAATCAGTTCGAGGTTCTTCGCCGTGGCGCCCCGATGGCGCGCGGCGAACGCCTTGCCGGCCGCGCCCATGGCGCTTCGCGCTGGCTCATCGCGCAGCAGATGCAGCGCGACTGCTACCAGTTCGTCGGCGTCGGAAATGTTGCGCGCGGCGCCGCAGGCCAGCGCCTCCCGTGCGGCGTCGGCGAAATTGAACGTGGAAGGCCCGATCATCACCGGCGTGCCGACGGCGCAGGGCTCGATGAAGTTCTGGCTGCCGTAATCGAGCAGGCTGCCGCCGACGAAGGCGACGTCCGCCGCCGCGTAGTAGGCGAACATCTCTCCCATGCTGTCACCGATCCAGACCTCGGTTTCGGTGGGAACCTCGCGGTCGGCGCTGCGGCGCGAAACCACCATGCCTTTCGATTCGGCCAGCGCGGCGACGGCACCGAAGCGCTGCGGGTGGCGCGGCACGATCGCGAGGAGGGCTCTGGCATCCGCGCGCTGGCGCCAGGCATCGAGGATCAGGGCCTCCTCGCCTTCGCGCGTGCTGGCGCAAAGGAAAACGGGCCGGCCGCCGAGGCGATTGCGGAACGCGCTGCCCAAGGCCAGTTGCGCCTCGGGCGGCGCCATGTCGAACTTGACGCTGCCGAACACGGCGGCGTCGCCGGCCCCGAGCGCGCGCAGCCGCTGCGCGTCGCCGTCGCCGATGCACGAGATCGCCGACAGGCCCGCGACCGCTTCGCGGCTGAGCCGGGAAAAGCGCGCGTAGCGGCGCGCCGAGCGATCGGAAAGCCGGGCATTGACCAGCAGCAGCGGAATGTCCGCGGCCCGGCACGCGGCGATCAGGTTCGGCCAGAGTTCGGTTTCCATGATCACGCCGACGACCGGGCGAAAGCACCGTAGGAAGCGCCGCATCGCCCACGGCGTGTCGTAGGGCAGGTAGCAGCGCTCGACCGTGTCGCCGAAGATCGCCTCGGACGTCTCGCGCCCGGTCGGGGTCATGTGGGTGATCAGGATGCGGTGTCCGGGATGGCGTGCGCGCAACGCCGCCACGAGCGGCTGCGCGGCGCGCGTCTCGCCGACCGAGACGGCATGGAGCCAGATCAGCGGCCCCGCCGGATTGCGCTGCGGGAAGCGGCCGAAGCGTTCGCCCCAGTGCTCGAGGTAGGCGGGCTGCCGGCGCGCGCGCCACAGCAGGTGCAGGAGCGCCCAGGGCAACAGGGCCAGCACGACCAGCGTGTAAGCGAGGCGGGCCATCAGCCGATCAGGCTCAGCGCCGCCTCGACGACGGCGGCAGCGGAAGGCGGGCAGCCCATGGCCCCGAGATTGACGGCGTGGCCACCGGCGAGTACGCCGGTCAGCGTCGGGTCGGAGGCGCAGTAAATGCCCACGGTCGGCCGTCCGAGCGCGGCCGCAAGATGAACGAGCCCGGTGTCCACGCCGACGACGAGCCGCGCTCCGGCCAGCAGCTTCGCCACGTCGGCAAGGCCCATCGGCGGTGCCGCGACCGCGCGGCCGAGGCCCGTCGCCAGCCGTTGCGCGCGCTCGCGCTCCGGCGCGCTGCCGCCGGGCAGAACGCAGTTGAGCCCGGTCGCGATGAGTGCCGAACCCAGCCCGCGCCAGTCGGGCTCCGGCCACAGCTTGTCGGCGCTCGAGGTGGCGGTCAGCAGAACCGCATACTCCTGGTGCGGCAACCAGTCCGCACGCAGCGGGTCTGCATGAATGCCGTAGTCGAGCGGCAAGTCGTCGATCGAGTAGCCGAACGCCGCGGCCGCAAGGCGGCGGTTGCGCTCCACCGCGTGCAGGTCGCGCGGGATTTCGAAACAGCGATCGTAGAAACGGCTGGCGATCGGCTCCCGCGCCGAAGCGCGACCGAAGCCGCAGCGCACGCCGCCGGGCGCGAGGCGCGCCTGGGCGGTGATGAGGGCGCTCTTGAGGAGCCCCTGGGTATCGAGAACCACATCGTAGGTTTCAGCCGCGAGATCCGCCTTGAACCGGCGCATCTCGGCCCATGTCGCCCCCGAGAGGAGTTGCCGACGCCAGCGACGGACGGCAACCGGGAGGACGCGCCGCACCGCAGGATGCAGCCGCGGCAGTTCGGCAAAGCCCTCTTCGACCACCCAATCTAGCGTCAAGCCTGAAAGCCGGCGCGCCAGATCGGCGGCGACGGGCAGATTGTGGATGACGTCGCCGAGCGACGAAGTCTTGACGAGAAGGATGCGCATGGCCGGAAAGCGGCGCCAGACCTTACAATGGCACCCCTCGCGAAATTATAACCGCCCGATGTCCGCCGCCCGGCAACCGCTTTCCGTCGTCATCATCACGCTCAACGCCTCCCCGCAGCTCGAAGCCTGCCTGCGCTCGGTGGCGTTCTGCGACGAGATCGTCGTCGTGGATTCGGGCAGCACCGATGGCACGGGCGAACTCGCCGAGCGTCATGGCGCTCGTGTCATTCAGTCCGAATGGCGAGGCTTCGGACCGCAGAAGCAGTTTGCGGTCGAGCAGGCGAAGCATGACTGGGTGCTGTGCGTCGATGCGGACGAGCGTGTCAGCGACCCCTTGCGGGCGAGTATCGAGCAAGCCCTGATGGCGCCGACGGCGTCAGCGTTCCGTTTCCCTCGCTGCAACCGGTTCATGGGACGCTACCTCCGCCACGGCGAAGGCTATCCCGATTGGAGCTTGCGGCTTTTCGATCGCCGCCACGCAGGCTGGTCTGAGGATCTGGTTCATGAAAAAGTGGTCGTTGCAAACGGTCGGCCGGGTACTTTGGCCGGGGACCTATACCACGAAACTGCAGAGACCTTGGAAAGCTACTTGGCGAAGCAAAACCGCTACACTACGCTGGCTGCTCAGGATGCGTTCGCCCGCGGCAGGAGCGTCTCGGCCGCCCGGCTTGTGCTTTCTCCGTTGCTGCGCTTTGTGAAGTTCTATTTCGTCCGCCTTGGCTTCATGGACGGCGTGCCAGGGCTGGTGCACATCCTGATTGGATGCGGCAATACCTTTGCCAAGTATGCGAAAATGCTGGCCCGGAAAAGCGGAACCGCCTGACGTTCAGCCTCTGCCGACCAGCCGATCCCATTTCCCGTCGTCCGAGACTGAGCGCATGAAGAAAACGTTGGTGACCGGCTGCGCTGGTTTTATCGGGATGCATCTCTGCGAACGCCTGCTGACGGCTGGAGATGCCGTCATCGGCGTCGACAACCTCAATGACTATTACGACGTTGCGCTGAAGAAGTCCCGGCTGGAGCGTCTTGCCAAATATCCGGGGTTCACCTTTGTTGAGATGGATATCGTCGACTCGGATGGCATGGCGGGGCTTTTCCGCAGAGAAGCCCCGTCGCACGTAGTGAACCTCGCGGCTCAGGCCGGCGTTCGCTACTCCCTGAAGAATCCGCGTGCCTATGTCGACAGCAACCTTGTCGGCTTCGGCAACGTGCTGGAGGGGTGCCGCGCAATCGGCTGCCGGCATCTTGTCTACGCGAGCAGTTCGAGCGTATACGGCGGCAACACCCGAGCGCCGTTCTCAGAACACGACAATGTCGACCATCCCGTGAGCCTGTATGCGGCGACCAAGAAGGCTAATGAGTCGATGGCACATAGCTACAGCCACCTGTTTGGCCTGCCGACGACCGGATTGCGATTTTTTACCGTTTATGGCCCGTGGGGACGGCCCGACATGGCGCTGTTTCTTTTCACTAAGGCGATGCTCGCAGGAGAGCCCATCGACGTCTTCAACGAAGGCCGGATGATCAGAGACTTCACCTACATTGACGACATCGTGGAAGGCGTCGCCCGGGTCCTTGATGCGCCAACGCAGGAAAACCCGGCATTCGATCTCGCCTGCCCGGATCCGGCCACGAGCTGGGCGCCGTGGCGCATCGCTAACATCGGCAACAACCGGTCGGTGAGTCTGATGGCCTACATCGAGGTTCTGGAGCAGGCGTTGGGCATTACCGCAAAAAAGAACTTTCTGCCCATGCAAGCGGGGGACGTGCAGGCGACCTGCGCAGACATCACGACACTGCACGATCTGGTAGGTTTCGCCCCTCGGACGCCGATCGAGGAGGGCATCCGCCGTTTCGTCGAGTGGTACCGCAATCACTATCGTCCGGCGTGACGGGCCGGGCTGGAACGAAGCCGAGACGATCCATGAAAATTCTTGTCACCGGTGCCGAGGGGTTCATCGGCTCCCACCTTACCGAGACGCTGGTACGAGCAGGTCACGACGTGCGTGCATTCGTTCTTTACAACTCGTTCAATTCCTGGGGCTGGCTGGATCACTGCCATGGGGACATTCGGGGACATTTCGAAGTCTTTCTCGGCGATGTAAGGGATCCAAACGGTGTGCGCACGGCCCTCAAGGGATGTGATGCCGTCCTGCACTTGGCAGCGCTTATTGCGATTCCATACTCATATCACTCGCCGGACACCTACGTCGACACCAACATTCGCGGCACGTTGAACGTTGTCCAAGCAGCTCGGGACCTCGGCGTCGGACGGATAGTTCACACGTCGACCAGCGAGGTCTATGGCACCGCTCAGTTCGTCCCGATTACGGAACAACACCCGTTGCAGGGGCAATCGCCCTATTCGGCCAGCAAGATAGGCGCTGACCAGATTGCTTTGTCGTTTCATGCGTCGTTCGGAACGCCGGTTGCCGTCCTGCGCCCGTTCAACACATATGGGCCGCGGCAATCAGCACGCGCCGTTCTACCCACCATCATTACCCAGATTATGAGCGGCCGGCGACAGATCAAGCTCGGCGCCGTGTCTCCTACCCGTGACTTCAGCTACGTTGCTGACACCGTCGCAGGGTTCGTTGCCGCCTTGGCCAGCGACCGGGGGGTCGGGACGGTCACCAACATCGGCAGCAACTTCGAGATTTCCATCGGCGATGCGGCTTTGGCGATTGCCGATCTCATGGGGGTCGATATCGAGATCGTCACGGACGAACAACGCCTGCGCCCTGAGAAAAGCGAGGTCGAACGGCTGTGGGCCTCCAACGAGAAGGCAAAGGAACTGCTTGGCTGGGCGCCGGCCTACGGCGGGCTCGAGGGGTTCCGCCGCGGCCTGCAGGAGACCATCGAGTGGTTCGCTCGGCCCGGTGTTCTGGCAGACTACAAGACGGAGATGTACGCGCTCTAACGGATCGTCGCTTGGGTTACGCCGCAGTTGTCAGGGCTGGCCCTTTCGGTTCGCGCCCCCACCGGTGCGAGGCGACAAGAGGAACTGGATTGAATACAGCGGCAAGAAAACTGTTCCGTCTTCTGACTGCGGGCCAGCGGCGCCAAGCGACCCTCCTTCTCGGATTGATGGTCATCGGTATGCTTTTCGAGACGCTTGGCATAGGTCTGGTGATCCCGGCCCTGGCCCTGATGGCGCAGGCCGACGTCGGTGCGAAGTATCCGTGGCTGGCGCCATGGATTGTCCGGATGGGCAACCCTTCGCACGCGACGCTCGTCGCGGGGGGGATGGCCGGCTTGGTCGCGGTCTATGTCACTAAGGCGGCCTTCCTTGCCGTGCTCGCCTGGTATCAGGCTCATTTTGTCTACCAATTGCAGGCCCACCTTTCGCGGGCGTTGTTCGGTGGCTATCTGCGTCAGCCTTACGCGTTCCATCTGCAACGCAACTCGGCCGAACTGATCAGAAATGCCATCGGGCAGGTGGCCGACGTCACTACGGTTGCCCAACAGGCCCTGCTGCTTCTGACGGAGCTACTTGTCCTGCTCGGCATCCTGGCCCTGCTGCTCTATGTAGAGCCCTTCGGTGCATTGGCGGTCGGAGCAGCTTTAGCCGGGGCTGCCTGGGGATTTCATCGCCTCTCGGGGAACTACCTCGTGCGCTGGGGCGCCGAGCGCCAGCACCACGAGGCCAAGCGAATCCAGCATATTCAGCAAGGATTGGGTGGCATCAAGGAGGTGCAACTGCTGGGGCGCACAGAGGATTTCCTGTGCGAGTACGACGCACACAATCTTGGTAGTGCCCGGGTCGGGCAACGCCAGACGACATTGCAGGCGCTGCCGCGGCTTTGGCTGGAACTCCTCGCCATCGTCGGTCTCGCCGCCTTGGTCTTTATCCTCTTGGGCCAGAACAAGCCGGTCGAGTCCATCTTGCCCACGCTCGGGGTATTCGCTGCCGCCGCTTTCCGCATCATTCCGTCGGTGAACCGAATGCTGATCGCTGCGCAGAATTTCCGCTTTTCCTTGCCAGCGATCGAGAACCTCGACGGCGAATTGCGTGCGCTCCCCGAGATCCCGGGCCGTGCTGATACAGACGCAGATGCTCTTGCCTTCCGGAAAACCATCCGGCTGGAAGGTTTGAGCTACACTTATCCGGCGGCCGAACGGTCGGCGCTGTGCGGGATCAGCCTTGAAATTTCTCGCGGCACGTCCGTCGGCATTATCGGCGGCAGCGGTGCCGGCAAGAGTACGCTGGTCGATGTTCTGCTCGGGCTATTGGCCCCCGGAAGCGGCACTGTCACTGTCGACGGCAAGCCGATCCACCTGAATTTGCGGATGTGGCAGGACCAGATCGGCTACGTTCCGCAGTCGGTGTTCCTGACGGACGACAGTCTGCGGCGGAACGTGGCCTTTGGTTTGGCCGCTTCGCACATAGACGATGAGCGCGTCTGGAGCGCATTGCGGGCGGCGCAACTCGAAGATTTTGCGCGCGGGCTGCCGTCGGGTCTCGATACGTCCGTAGGCGAGCGCGGCGTCAACCTTTCCGGTGGCCAGCGCCAGAGGATAGGCATCGCCAGGGCCCTCTACCATGACCCGGCCATTCTCGTTCTCGACGAGGCGACGAGTTCCCTCGATGTGGCGACAGAAGCGAAGATCATGGACGCCGTGCGCGCGCTACGTGACAAGACCGTCATCATCGTCGCCCACAGGCTTGCCACTGTGGAGCAGTGCGACTGGCTGTTTCACATCGAGCAAGGGGCGGTCGTCGATGCCGGACCTGCGGCGATCGTCCTCGGGGTCCGCATGGCGTCCGCGCAATCCGCGACAAGGGAATCTCGACAAGATAATCCGTGAAACCAACGGCTCGTCCTACCGGGAAAACGACTCTCTTCCGGCTATGGCGACCAATTCCAAAAGGTAACGATGCAGTGTTCGACAACAAATCTATCTTGATTACGGGAGGGACGGGCTCGTTCGGCAAGCAGTATGTGCGGACAATCCTGGCCCGGTACAAGCCGAGGAAGCTAATCGTCTATTCACGCGACGAACTTAAGCAGTTCGAGATGGCCCAGGAGTTCTCCGCCAACGAGTACGACTGCATCCGCTACTTCATCGGCGACGTTCGCGATTGTGACCGCCTCACCATGGCCATGAAGGGGGTGGATGTCGTCATTCACGCGGCTGCCCTCAAGCAGGTACCGGCGGCGGAGTACAACCCCATGGAGTGCATCAAGACGAACATTCACGGCGCTGAGAATGTCATCAAGGCGGCTTTGGCGGGGAATGTCGACCGGGTGATCGCCCTGTCGACCGACAAGGCCGCCAATCCCATCAATCTTTACGGCGCGACTAAGCTCGCCTCAGACAAGCTGTTCGTAGCGGCCAACAATATGGCTGGCGGCCAGACGAAGTTCGCCGTGGTGCGATACGGCAACGTCGTCGGCTCGCGCGGTTCCGTCGTGCCATTCTTCCAGAAGCTGGTTCAGGAGGGGGCTGACCACCTGCCGATCACGGATGCCCGCATGACCCGATTCTGGATTACGTTGCAACAGGGAGTCGATTTCGTGCTCACGAACTTCGACCGTATGCGCGGTGGAGAGATCTTTGTGCCTAAGCTGCCGTCGGTCCGCATCACGGACCTGGCGACGGCGATGGCGCCCCATCTGCCTCAAAAGGTAATCGGCATCAGGCCCGGAGAAAAGATACACGAAATCATGTGCCCTGCCGACGACTCGCACTTGACGCTGGAGTTCGACGACCACTACGTGATGATGCCCGCCATCAGGTTCCACAACCGTTCCAACGAATTTACGCCCAACCAGCTCGGCGAGGAAGGGCGGTACGTCGAGCAGGGATTTGAGTACAACTCGGGGACCAACGGCGAGTTCCTCTCGATCGAAGAATTGAGGGAGTTCAACCGTATCGCCGGATTTTGCTGAAATGAAGATTGCGGTCATCCCGGCGCGCGGAGGGAGCAAGCGCATCCCGCGCAAGAATCTGCGCGAATTCTGTGGCATCCCGATGGTCGTGAGGGCGATCATGACCGCGCAGGAGGCGGGGCTCTTCGACCACGTGGTCGTCTCCACGGACGACGCGGAGATCGCCGCGCTTGCTAAGCAGGCTGGCGGCGAGGTGCCCTTCGTCCGTCCAGAGGAGCTGGCGAACGACCAAGCTGGGACCGTGCCCGTCATTGCCCATGCGATCGAGGAGCTTGCGCGCTTCGGATGCGAAGCTGAGTACGCGTGCTGCATCTATCCATGCACGCCATTCTTGCGGCCTTCCGATCTCAAAGATGCCTGCCGCGAGCTGGAGGTGACGGGCGTCGACTTCGTCTATCCGGTAGTCGAATATCCCCACCCGACCTTTCGGGCGATGCGCCGCACGCCAGAAGGGCGCATGCAGTTCGTTTTTCCTGAGTGCGAGATGATGAGGACCCAGGAGCTCGAGAAGACTTATCATGATGCCGGGCAGTTCTACTGGGGCAAGACAAGCGCCTGGGTTGCCCGGAAGCGGATGCACACGGCCGGCATCGGCATGGTCGTGCCAGCATGGCGGTTCGTCGACATAGACACCGATGACGATTGGCGTCGCGCCGAGTTGATGTTGCCGTCATTGGCGGGCGCATCCTGATGCGGTGTCTCATCACGGGGGCCTATGGGTTCCTGGGCACGCCACTTTCCATGTTCCTGCGCGAGTCGGGCCATGAAGTCTTCCGCCATGGACGAGGCGCGGGCGCCGAGATATCGTGCGACCTTGCCGACGCGGAAGCATTCGCGAGGCTGGTGGTGGACTTGGCGCCTGACGCAATCATCAACCTGGCAGCCGCCACCGATGTCGACGCATGCGAGGCTGTGCCCGGGCACGCGTTTGCGGCAAACGTCGGGGTGGTCGAGACGATCGTCCGTGGGCTGGGTGGGCGTCCCTGTAGTCATCTCGTGCACATCTCCACGGACCAAGTGTATGGCGGGCCAGGACCGCACCGAGAGGACTGCGTGTCCCCGGCCAACGTCTATGGGATCACCAAGTACGTGGGAGAACTGGTCGCGGCGGCGGCTGGCGGTACAATCCTGCGCACGAATTTTGTCGGCAGAAGCGGCGTCGCCGGCCGCGCCAGCTTGAGTGATTGGATAGTCGGCGCGTTGCGGGAACGTCGCCCCATCACGCTATTCGGGGACGTGTTCTTTTCGCCGCTCCATGTGTCGTCGCTTTGCCGTTTCGTCGAGCTGGCGGCCGAGCGTAGGATTCCGGGAGTCTTCAACCTTGGGGCACGTGGGGGGGTCAGCAAGGCTGATTTCGGTCTGCGACTGGCGACTTTGCTCGGGCTGGATTCCACTGCCGTGAGCATCGGCAGCGTCGCCGATGTCGACCTCAAGGCGAAGCGCCCCCTGGACATGACTATGCAGGTGGACCGGTTTGCGGAGGCGTTCGGTTGCAGCCTTCCCACGGTCGGGGATGAGATCCGCATAGTGGCAGAGGATTACGGAGATTGATGATGACGACTGCCGTTTCGCTTGAAAAGGTCTTGGTCGTTGCCGCTCACCCGGATGACGAAGTCTTGGGCTGTGGCGGCACCATCCGTCGGACTCTGCGGGAAGGAGGGTGGGTTCGTGTTCTCGTACTTGGGGAAGGATCCAGTTGTCGCTTTCCCTTGGGCCAGATCGCCTCTTCCGAAGCGGTTGCTGCTATTACGCAACGGCGCCGATTCGCGGAACGCGCCCTTGCCGCTCTCGGTGTGGACGAGTTTCGCTTTGGCGATCTGCCCTGCGGTCGGTTTGATACCCAGCCCATCATCGACATTGGCAAGACCATCGAGATCGAAATCGCCGACTTCAAACCTGATGCCGTCATCACCCATTTCGGCCGCGACGCGAACTCGGACCACCGTCATACCTTCGACGCTGTATTGGCCGCTACGCGTCCCGTGCCCGGTAGTCGGGTTCGAACGGTGATGAGCTTCGAGATACCTAGTTCGACCGAATGGCGGTTTATAGACGTCTTCCAGCCGGATTGCTTCATAGACATCGACATGGATATCGACGCCAAGGTGGCCGCCTTCGATTGCTATGCTGCGACTGAAGGGGGGGCGTACCCCTTTCCTAGGAGCGAAGAAGGCTTGCGCACCCTGGCCCGCTATCGGGGCATGCAGGCTGGCCTGCGCCATGCCGAGGCGTTCCAGACGGTCAGGCGCGTGGTGCCGCATGCGTAGGGAACCCCCAAGTATCCGCGGCGACGACTTCCGGGAACCGGGGATGCGATGATAGCGTCCCACCGGGAGGTCGTCTTGCGCTGCGACGCTGGCGCTAAGCACGGCCTCGGTCACCTCTCGCGCTGCATGACGTTGGCGATGGCGATTCGGGCTGCCGGACTGGAGCCACGGTTGGTGTTGAAAGCGCCAAAGGCAATCGCGGGTCGCGTGGTTGCCGCAAACCTCCCATTCACCGAAGTCGGCGCCGATGTCTGCCACGACGACCCGACAAACTGGCTCTCCTCGCAAACCGCCCTCGTCGTTGTCGACAGCAAGGAAGCCACTGAGGCGTACATAGCTGCCTGCCGTTCCCGTTGTCCGGTGGTCTGCTTCGACGACGAGGTTGCCCGCAACCTGCCCTGCGATGCCGTCATCAACAACAATCCATGGGTCAGGCCCCATGACTACCCGGCCGACCGCCTCCTCCTACTTGGGCCGGCGTTCAATACCGTCCGTCCTGATTACTTTTCCGTTTCGGGGCAGCAACGCCGTGGGGTTCTCGTCTCCCTCGGCGGGGAGGATCCGAACGATCGAACCTCTTGGTTGGTCGACGTCTTGGCTACGTGCATCGACGACCTGCCGGTGCACCTGTGCATCGGCCCTGCCCATCCGGATCCGGAGGCCGTCATAGCCGCTTGCGGAAGGGTCAAGTTCGACTCGACTATTCATCGGTCGCCGCCCACATTGGTGCCGCTCGCCGCTGCTTGCCACTTGGCTATTAGCGCCGGCGGAACGACCTGCTATGAATTTGCCGCCGCCGGCATAGCGATGGCCGTAATGGCCATCGAAGAGCATCAGCGGCGGCTACAGTCCGCTATGGTTGAGGCAGGCGCCGCCGTGTCGCTGGGCGGGGAGGGCGAACTTACGTCGGACCAGGTTCGCGAGGCAATCCGACGGTTGCGCGACGATCGAATCAGCACCCGTCTGGCGGCCGCCGGGAGGCGGATGTTTCCGGCCCCGGGTGCCGACCGGATTGTCGCGGGGCTGGCGTCCCTGATAGAGGCATAGGAGCCCGTTCCAAAGTGAAGACGACTACTGAACAAGGTTTGACCGCGAAGGAGCCCGAGGCCGTCATTCGCATCGGTGACCGCTTGGTCGGCGCAGGACAACCTGTCTTCGTCATGGCCGAGGCGGGTGCCAACCACAACGGCGACCTTCACCTCGCGAAGGAGCTGGTCGCGGCCGCCAGCGAGGCCGGAGCGGATTGCATCAAGTTCCAAACGTTCACCGCCGAGGATTTTTGCGCCGACCGGAACAAGACCTTCACGTATCGCAGTCAGGGACGAACCGTCACCGAAAGCGAGTTCGAGATGTTCAAACGGCTTGAGTTTTCGCGCGACGAGTGGGCGGAACTCATGGCCTACTGCCGAACCCAAGGGATCATGTTCCTCACCACCGTCCAGGATCCCGCCAACCTTTCGCTGATGCTCGAACTGGGATTGCAGGGGATCAAGGTCGGATCGGACGACTTCGATCATCTGGTCAACTTGCGACACTTCGCGAACACGGGCCTGCCGCTGATCCTCTCGAAGGGAATGGCGGACTTGGCTGAGGTTGACCGCGTCCTAGAGGTTGTCCGCCCACTCGCGGTTGGCGGCCTTGCCGTCCTCCATTGCGTTTCCCTTTATCCCTCAGAGGCTCGCCACCTCAATCTTCGCCAAATTCCAGCCTTGCGGGCGCGCTATCCAGGAGTCGTGTGGGGGTTCTCCGACCACTCTCCGAGCGTAGTGGCGCCGGCCATGGCGGTAACGCTGGGAGTTGCGATCATCGAGAAACACTTCACACTGAATCACGATCTGCCAGGACCCGATCACTGGTTCTCTCTCGACCCGGGCGAATTGCGCGCGATGGTGGACAACATCCGCTTCGCTGAAGAAGCGCTCGGCGACGGTGTCGTGGCGCCGCAACGCGAAGAGGCCGGCAGCCGTGCGATTATGCGCAGACGGGTACTCGCCCGCCGGGCGCTGCCGGTCGGCGCCGTGCTGACTGAGGAGGCCGTTGTTTTTAAGCGCGCCTCGAGCGGCGTCTATGCCGGCGAGTGGGATGCGCTTCGCGGAAACACCCTGAAGGTGGCGAAGGCGGCCGGCGAACCGATCGACGCTGCGGAGGTGGACGCTTGATCGTCGGCATTCATCAGCCGGCCTACCTGCCGTGGCTCGGATATTTCGACCGGATCCGGCAGGTGGACCTGTTCATCTATCTGGATACGGTCCAGTTTCAGAAAGGTAGCTTCCAGAACCGAAACCGGGTGCTCACCGGCAACGGCCCGGCATGGCTAACCGTCCCGGTCGAAACGGCCGGCAAGCTATATTCCACTGTCCTCAAGGACATCGAGATCGATAACTCCCGGAACTGGCAGGCAAAACACTGGGGCACTCTGCGCATGAACTATGCTGGCGCCCCCATGTTCCGCACAGTGGCCCCGGAACTTGAGACGTTCTACTCGCGCCCGTGGCAGCGGTTATCGGACCTTTGCCTGGAGATGCTGATGGCCTTCAACCGAATGCTCGGCATCGACACGCGGATCGTTCGCGCTTCCGAGTTGGGACAGGTGAACGGCCGCAAGAGCGACTTGGTGCTTGACCTTTGCCAGCGTGTCGGCGCGACGACGTATCTATCCGGCAGCCAAGGAAAGGACTACCTCGACATGGAGTCGTTCCGGAGTGCGGGCATCGGTGTTCAGTTCCAGCACTACCTGACGCTGCCATATCCCCAGCCGGTGGCGAGTTTCGTACCGGCTCTCGGGGTGGTGGATTTTCTTTTCAACGTGCCGGATCCCGCAAACGGGTTTGCGGCGTTGGCAGAAGCGGCGGTGCAACTCGCCGCCTCAAGGCAACCCGAGGATGCGCCATGAACGAACGCTATGTCCCCATCAACAAGGGAAACTACTCGATGGACACGCCCGAGCGGGAGGCGGCCTTCGAGGCCAACCGGGGCTATGGTTGGGAAGCGGAGTACGCCGCCTATCGGGCGAAGTGGAGCGACTATGCCAAGCAACAGCATGTGGCGGAGTATCCGTTGCTGGTCGACATTGAGCTGTCATCGGTGTGCAACCTCCATTGCCCGATGTGCTACACGATCACGGATGAATTCGCCGTCAAGGTCAATACGACCCGGATGGACTGGAACTTGTATACCAAGATCATCGACGAGATCGGCGGCAAGGTGCCGGCGATCCGGCTCAGTCTGCGTGGAGAGGCCACCCTGCACAAACGCTTCGTGGACTGCATCCGCTACGCCAAGGAGCATGGCATAAGGGAGGTTTCCGCACTTACCCATGGCGGCAAGCTGACGCTGCCATTCTTCAAGGAGATTGCGGCGGCCGGCATTGATTGGATCACGATCTCGATCGATGGTGTCGGAGAAACCTATGAGCGGATCCGCAAGCCGCTGAAGTTCGACGAGATGCTCGCCAACATCAAAGCCATCTCGGCATACAAGAGGGAGAACAGCCTGAGGCGCCCGGTGATCAAGGTTCAGGGTATCTGGCCGGCGATCCGCGAGAACCCCAAGCGCTATTACGATACCTTCTCGCCTTATGTCGACCTAGTGGCCTTCAATCCCCTGATCGACTATCTTGGCAATGACGGAAACATAGAGTATCTCGAGAACTTCACTTGTCCCCAGCAGTATCAGCGGCTCGTCATCGGCGCCGATGGACTGGTGATGAAATGCTCGAACGACGAAGAAAACCAGGAGGTCGTCGGCGACATCCGGCGGGAAAGCGTTCAGGAGGTCTGGCGCGGAGAGAAGCTGGAGGCGGTGCGAGCCTTGCACAAGCAGAGCCGGGGATTCATGGAGAGCGCGGTTTGTCGCCGATGCTATCTCCCTCGTAAGACTACCGAGGAACAGGCCGAGATCGATGGTCGGAGCTTTATAGTGCGCAATTACACCTTACGCATCCAGGTAGTGGGCAAGTGACTTGGGCGCGGGCTTGAGAGAAAAGGGGAAACCGTGGACTACCGATCAATTTACGAGTACTACTGGATGCGGCCCGAGAATGCCCTTTGGCGTGCCCGCGACTTTCAGGTAATGGAAGACGTCATCTTCGAGGGGCCGACTCTGGACTTTGGTGCGGGCGACGGCGCGATTTCCTTCCTCAGGGCTGGCGGCGTACTTAGTCCCCATTACGATGCCTTTAGCGAGACCACGGATACGTCGGGCTTCTTTGCCGGCGATGACGTGTACAACCAGTTTCACGGAGTCTCCTGCGACGTCGTGGCGACGGCGCCCGGCTACCAGATCGACGTGGCTTTTGATCTCAAGCGGAACCTCTTGGCAAAGGCCGAGCGCCTTGACCTTTACAAACGGATCGTGGTCGGTGACGGGAACGGCCGCCTGCCGTTCGATGATGGCGCGTTCAGGACCGTCTTCTCGAACATCGTGTATTGGCTGAATGATCCCCTCGGTGTGATGGCGGAACTTTCGCGCGTCACGGCGCCCGGTGGGCGCTTGGTTCTTTTCCTACCCAGCGATAGGCTCGCCGATTACTCCTTTTACAACAAGTACTACCTCCAGAAAGGGAAGCCCGCCGCCACGAAATTTCTCCAATTGCTGGATATGGGTCGCTTGGCTAACAACATCAAGATATCCAAGTCGGCCGAGGAATGGGAGCGCATATTCGACGGGGCGGGGCTGAAAGTTCTGGTGCGGCGCAACCACATCAGCGGCGCCATGGTTCGTTTGTGGGACATCGGCCTGCGACCTTTCAGCCCCTTCATGATTCAGATGGCCAACGCGCTTGAAATGGAAGCCAGGGCGGCTGCGAAGTCCCGGTGGGTAAACGAGACCTTTGAACTGTTTGAAGGGTTTCTCAAACTACAGCCGGATCTCGAGCGAGAGGAGCCGACCGCTTTCTTCATGTATGTGCTGCAGAAGTCCTGAGTTCGATCACGCTGGATTCTTCGGCGTCGTTACCCGTCGCACCGGCTGACCTCCAAGCATGCGGTTCGTCGAGACGCTCGGGTGGCTCCGGCTCCTGATGTTAGCAGCGGCTGGGCGGCCGGCCTTCTACAACAGGCTGTCGGTCACTGGCCGCGCAGCCATGCGACTCGCCGGCCGGCTGGGGCTGTCGGTCGAGCGTCTTCGGAAGTTGGAGATCGGCTACCTGGACTCCGCCGCGGGAGTTCGCTCGGCCGCCTACGCCAATGCCGAGGCTTCCGTAGAGTGTGCTGGCTGCATTTCGTGGGCCGCCGGGCTCGATGGCGCTCTGGGTATCAACTTCGGGCTGATCGTCGAGAAGTATCACTTTGAATTTCTGTACGCCAAGTATCTGTTCCTCGAGACCGTTTTGCGGTATGCAGCCGAGCACCCGGAGGAGCGCCACGACCTGATTTGCGAGGCCGTCTTTGCCGAACCGTATCTGGACGTCCTCGCCCATCGGAAGGACCGGATCATCCTGCGGCTCCGTCGCGGCGCGTGGTTGCGGTTCTGGGGGGGGCTCGCCCTGTTGCCGGCGCTGCTTGTCGCCCACGCGCGCGGCATGCGGCGGCAGCGTGCCCAACGAGACCAGTTGATTTGTGTCGTCGACGACTCGACAACGCAGCAAATGTTCGAGGCCCTCTTCGGCCGCGACAAGGAGATCCTCTACGTAGTCGAGCCTCACTACGCTGCAGCCTTCGTGACGCAGGTGTCGAGCGCGGGAAGTCTGAGGATCGCCGGCCTGTCGGCTCGCCGCTGGCTCAGACTGGCGGCGATTCTTCCCCGCTATATGGTCACCGCGTTTCTGACAGCGGGTCGCCTCATGCGATATGGCGAAATGCCGTTCGTGGTTTTCGATCTGCTGTGCAAGGGAAGAGCACTCGCCCCGGAGGGGCCTGGGAACGTGCTCGTCACCTTTGAACACCTTACGCTCGCACGAAGTATCCGTAATGAATATCTTCGGGCGGAGGGCTCCGTATCCATCTACGTGCCCAAGAACAGCTATGTTACCTATCAGCAGTATCCGGCCGAATGGAAGCTGAACTATGACGTCTTCTGCGCTCCGGGACCTCATGCGGAAGAGTTGTACGGGAGGAAGCGGGCGCTGACCGGTCGGTTCCCCAGAACCGGCTCCTACGATGCGCATCGGCCGCTTGCCGATTTGGAGGAGGCTCATCAGGAGCGGCTCGAGGACCTTCTGGCGTTCAAGGGAAGCGATCGGCTCGTCACTGTTCTCACGCCGGGAATCTGCGACGAGACCCTGAGTAGCGAACGCCGACTGCTGGGGCTGGCCGGCCGGCTCTCCCTTTTGCCGGGAGTGCGGGTGCTCGTCCGGCGAAAACCTGTCCCCCCCGAACTTAAGTACCGGACTTTCTATGAGGACCAATTGGCCCCTTACGCAAAGATCCGCCTGACCAGCGGCGAATTCGATCTTTTCGACTTCGTCGGGCCGACAGATATCTTCGTGACCTCGATCTCGACTTCCGCCTGCGACGTGGCCTCGCGTGGCGGTACGGCACTTTTCATCGACTTCATGGGAACGCCGTCGATTTATCTGCCGCTCGAGAAAGTCCCGGAAATGGTGTCAACGGGGGCGGAAGCCTATGACAAAATAACAGGTTGGCTCATGGATCGAGAGAATGGCCCGGTGCGCTCAACTCATCGGAGCGCGATGGGCCGGTTTGTTGACTGCGTTGGCTATCGTTTTTCCTCGTTCGACGCGTATCGGTCGAATTTGCTGGCCGAGTTGCGGCCGTGGCTTACACCCCTCCGGCGGTCTCACTAGACTGCCGACACCAAATTTTACGGGAGAAGAGAAAGTGACGCAGTTCAAGACGCCGCAAGAGGCCTTCTGGGCCGGTCAGTTCGGCGATGAATACGCCAAGCGGGTGGACGGCGAAAACATCCTCGCTGCCTATACGGCTCTGCATGCCCAAATATTGAGAAGCACCGCGGGGGTCCAGTCAGTCATCGAGTTCGGCGCCAACATCGGCCTGAATCTGCGGGCCTACCGTCGCTTGCTACCTCGCGCGGAACTCTCGGCCATTGAATTGAATCCGACCGCGATCGAGGCCCTCAAGGGCAATCCGGAAATTCACAACGTCTATCAAGAGTCCATTCTCCGGTTTGAACCCGATTACCAGCGGGATCTGGTCCTGATCAAGACCGTCCTCATCCACATCAACCCCGAGGCGCTGCCGGACGTCTATGATCGCCTGTATCAGGCGAGCCGGCGCTATATCTGCATTGCAGAGTACTACAATCCGACACCTGCGACCATCGAATACCGGGGCCACGCGGAGCGCCTGTTCAAGAGGGACTTTGCCGGCGAAATGCTGGACAGACACTCCGACTTGCGTTTGGTCGATTACGGATTTGTGTACCATCGCGATAATACGTTTCCCATCGGCGATGTGACCTGGTTCCTTCTGGAGAAGCGCTAGTGCATGGGGCGGGCGTGATCGGGAAAGGCATAAAGTTGGCCTGCCCGGTTTGCCACCGGGGCTTGGCCGGCCAAGAGTGCCCCGCCTGCGGGCAAACCTACGGCATGGTCGGTGGGGTGCGCTCGTTCATTTGCCGAGGTCTCTATGGTTCAGATGAGGAGTTTGCCGCCGCTGAACGGATAATCGATTTCTGGGGCAAGGGCTGGGAGAAGCGTCTCGCGGAGCCGGAGCATGCTTTCCTCTTCTCGTCTAGTTCAGAAGACCTCAGGACGTGGGCACGGTCAGATATCGAGTGGCAACGGCAGCATGACTCGCTGCTAGCCAACGACCTTCCGCTCGATGCGTCGCTAAGGGACAAAGTCGTTCTAAACATCGGCGCGGGGGCTGGAACGGAAGCATTGCTGCTGTCTTTGTCCGGCGCCAATTGCATTGCGATGGACATCACGGCTCCGGCTGCCCAAGCAGCAGAGTATCTGATCCTGAAGACAGGTGGGCAGGGAGTCGGGGTGCAAGCCGATGCGAGGTTCATTCCCTTGGAGTCATCGTCGGTCGACATTGTATATTCCAGCGGCGTCTTACATCATTCGCCCGATGTGGCCGAGTCCGTGAGCGAGATATATCGCGTGCTCAAACCGGGCGGTACGGCGTATGTCATGCTCTATGCCACGTGGTCGATCATGTTCATGCAGATGCGGCTAATGCTATCGATGGGCGAGAAGGCTTGGGAGACGGAGGGCCGCAAGAACCCGTGCACCACGACTTACACGGTAGGCGAGTGCAAGAAGCTGTTTTCTCGATTCGATCGCGTCGCCGTCCGCAAGACCGGAGCCTCATTGAAGCAGATCAAGCTGATCGGGCGCCTGCTGCCGACCCGTTTCGACGGCGCCCTGGGTCCGCTCCTTGGTCCGCGGTTGAACATCGTGGCCGCCAAACAATGAGGCCATGACAACGACCGTTGTTGCCGAAGCCGGCGTCAACCACAACGGCGACCTCACTCTGGCGATGCGCCTTGTGGAGGCAGCCGTAGAGGCGGGTGCTGACTTCGTCAAGTTCCAGACATTTTCCGCTGTGCGGCTGGCGACGGTTACCGCGAGCAAAGCCGCCTACCAGCACGCGGCCACCGGCAGCGTTGAATCGCAACTCAACATGCTGCGCCGGCTGGAGTTGGATCCGGCGGCGCATCGTGCGTTGGTCGCCCGCTGCGCTGAGCTTCGAATCGGGTTTCTATCCACGGCTTTCGACGTCGAAAGCGTCGATTTTGTGATTGACCTGGGCGTGCCCCTGCTCAAGATTCCCTCGGGAGATATCACGAACCTGCCCTATTTGCGCCACGTCGGCAGCCAGGGCAAGCCGGTGCTGATGTCTACGGGCATGGCGACGATGTCCGAGGTCGGGAACGCGATGACGGTCTTGGAAAACGCCGGTCTACCACGGTCCGAAATCACGCTGCTGCACTGCACGACCGAATATCCGACCCCCATGGAGGACGTCAACCTGCGGGCGATGACGGCACTGCGCGATGCCTTTGGCGTGGCAGTGGGCTACTCCGACCATACTCGCGGCATTGAGGTGCCGGTGGCTGCCGTCGCGCTGGGTGCGACGGTTATCGAAAAGCACTTTACGCTCGACCGGGACCAGGTTGGGCCGGATCACCGCGCGAGTCTGGAGCCCGACGAGCTGCGTGCAATGATCACGGCGATCCGCAACATCGAGGTCGCGCTGGGGGATGGCAACAAGAGCCCCAAGGCGGGGGAACTGGAGAACGCGCGAGTTGCAAGGAAGTCGCTTGTTGCCGCGAGGGATATCCGCGCCGGGGAGCCGTTCTCCGCCGAGAATCTGGCCGTGAAGCGCCCCGGCACGGGCGTGTCGCCAATGAGGTGGGACGACGCGATGGGCCGGATTGCCCGGCGCAACTACGCTGCCGATGAATTGATCGAGCTATGAAACGCCGGGTCTGCGTGGTCACGGGGTCGCGGGCAGAGTACGGTCTGCTGAAATGGGTGATGGCCGGGGTCAAGGCATCCGAGCAACTCGAACTGCAGACGATAGTGACAGGTTCCCACCTGGCGCCGGAGTTCGGGATGACACATCGGGAGATCGAGGCGGACGGCCTTCCGATCCACAGGAAGGTGGACATGCGGCTCGGTTCCGACACCCCGCAAGGCATCGTCAAGTCGATGGGGCTTGAACTGGCCGGACTGGCCGATGCGTTTGCCGAGCTCAGGCCGGATGTCCTCGTTCTGCTCGGCGATCGGTTCGAGATTCTGGCGGCGGCCGGCGCGGCGACCGTTTTCCGCATTCCCGTCGCGCACATTCACGGCGGAGAAAAGACTGAGGGCGCTTACGACGACGCTATCCGTCATGCGGTGACGAAGCTCTCGCACCTCCACTTCGTCGCCGCCGACGAGTACCGCCGGCGCGTCATGCAGCTGGGCGAGTCGCCGGAGCGGATATTCGTCGTTGGCGGCCTGGGCGTCGATGCGGTCCGGCAGGCGCGTCTGCTCGCCAGGGAGGAGTTGGAACGCACCATCGGTTTTTCCTTTGGTGCGCGAAATCTGCTGGTTACCCTCCACCCGGAGACGCTGGCGCGAGCGACTGCGGAAGAGCAGATGGCTGCCCTGCTTGCCGCCCTGTCGCGGCAGCCGGAGACGCGGCTGATCTTCACCTATCCCAACGCCGACAATGACAACGGCACGATCATCCGGATGATCGAGGCCTATGTTGCGGCGAGACCGCATTGCCGGGCCGTTCCTTCCCTCGGCCAGATCAATTACCTCTCCTGTCTTCAGTTCGTAGACGGCGTCGTCGGCAATTCCTCCAGCGGACTGCTGGAGGTGCCGACCTTCCGCAAGGGAACCATCAACATTGGCGACCGCCAGCGTGGGCGGCTCAAGGCGGCGAGCGTCATTGACTGTCCGGCGGAAGAGTCGGCGATCGTCGCCGCGCTGGATCGCCTGTATTCCTCCGACTTTCAGGCGCGCCTCGCGGGCGCGGTCAGCCCCTACGGAGAGGGCGGCGCCGCCGAGAAGATCGTCGAAACGCTGGAGAATGTTCCCCTGTGCAATCTGCGAGGGAAGGCGTTCGCAGATTTGAATTTCACTTGAGGTCGCGAGGAAAGCCGTGAGCAATCCTGTTTCCAACTGGCGCGAAGCCTTGCTGCCGGCCGGTGCCTGCATCCGGGATGCAATCCGCTGCCTCAACGACGCGGCCTTGCAGATCGTGATCGTCGTCGCCGAGTCGGGCGAACTGGTGGGTACCATCACCGACGGCGACATCCGGCGGGGCCTGTTGCGCGGATTGACCGTCGACAGCGGAATCGAGTCCATCATCTATCGGGAGCCGCTGGTCGTGCCGCCGGGGATGCGGGGCGAGACCGTGGCGCAGTTGATGCTGGCGAACCGCATCCACCAGATTCCGGTCGTCGACGAGAAGCGGCATGTGGTCGGGTTGCACCAGTGGGACGCAATGGGGCAGCCTACCGAACGGCAAAACCGGATGGTCATCATGGCGGGTGGCCTCGGCACGCGACTGCAACCGCACACGGAGACGTGCCCGAAGCCCCTCCTGCCGGTGGCCGGCAAGCCCATGCTCGAGCACATCATCGAGCGCGCGCGGGCGGACGGGTTCTCGCGCTTCGTCCTGGCAATCCGGTACCTGGGCGACATGATCAGGGACTACTTCGGCGACGGGAGCCGTTGGGAAATTGCCATCGAGTACCTCGAGGAAGAAGAACCCCTTGGCACCGCCGGAGCGCTGGGACTGCTGCGGCCGGAATCCGCCGAGTCCATCGTCGTCACCAACGGAGACGTTCTCACCGACATCAGTTACGGAGAACTGCTCGATTTCCATGTCCGCAACGAAGCGGCCGCCACCATGGCCGTGCGGCTCTATGAGTGGCAGCATCCGTTCGGCGTCGTAAGGACCCAGGGCATCCGGATTACGGGATTCGAGGAAAAGCCCGTCCACCGCTCCCACGTGAATGCCGGGGTGTACGCCCTCTCGCCGGAGGCGTTGCAGCAGGTGACGCGCGGCGAGCGTTGCGACATGCCCGCGCTGTTCGAAACGCTGCGCGCCCGCGGTGCACGAACCGTCGTGTATCCGATGCACGAGCCCTGGCTGGACGTCGGCAGGCCGAGCGACTACGACAGGGCGGCGGAGATATTAACTTCAGAATCATGACGAAAGCATCCACCATGGAACAGAAACCCTTGCTGCGGCGGTGCGTCAAGTGCAACCTGCCGGAGACTTACGAGACCATCGAGTTCGACGCTCAGGGCGTCTGCAACATCTGCCGTGGTGCCGAGCACAAGCAGCAGGCGATCGACTGGGACGAACGCAAGCGTCTGCTCGACCGCCTGATCGAGAGGTACCGCGGCAAGAGCGACTACGATTGCATCGTTCCGTTCTCGGGCGGCAAGGACAGCACCTTCCAGTTGTACTACCTCATGAAGGAGTACAAGCTGAAGCCCCTGGTGGTCCGCTTCAACCACGGCTTCATGCGGCAGGTTGTGGAGGAGAACAATCAACGCACCTTCAAGAAGCTCGGAGTGGACGTCCTCGAGTTCACGCCCAACTGGAAGATCGTCAAGCGCCTGATGCTCGAATCCTTCGTCCGCAAGACCGACTTCTGCTGGCACTGCCACACCGGCATCTATTCCTACCCGATCCGAGTGGCCTTGCTGTACCGGGTGCCCCTAGTCTTCTGGGGTGAGCCCCAGTCGGAGCTTACCGCGTACTACGATTACCTGAACGACGAGATCGAGTACGAGGACGACAAGAAGTTCAACATGCTGCGCACGCTCGGCATCACGGCGGAGGACATGCACGGCATGATCGACAGGCCCGATGATCCGGTGGACATGCGCGACCTCATCCCTTATACCTTTCCAGACGTGAAAGCCCTGAAGGAGTTGCGCTACTGTTCCGTGCCCCTCGGCAGCTTCATCCCGTGGGATTACGTCAAGAACACGGAACTCATCAAGCGCGAGCTTGGCTGGAAAGTCGACGAGATCGAGGGAGTGCCGCGCGAGATCAATGAGCACGGCGAGAAGATCGAGTGCTTCATGCAGGGTACGCGGGACTACATCAAGTTCCTCAAGCGCGGCTACAGCCGCGTCGCCCAAATCAACGCCTTCCACGTGCGCGCCGGGCGCATGACGCCCGACGAGGCCGCGCGGATGGACCGCGAGTTCGACGGACGCAAGCCCGCTTCGCTCCAGGTGTTCCTCGAATATCTCGGACTCAGCGAGGAGGAGTTCAACCTGATCGTCGGCCGCATGGTGATTCCGCCCCACCGTCCGGACTTCGCCGACATTCCGCCGGCCAAGGAAGCCTGGGACGCAAGCCAGTGGTATCGCGAAGACAATCGCCCGAAAGAATGATCGGAATCGTCGACTACGGCGTCGGCAACTTGGCGTCCGTGCGCAATGCCTTCGACCACCTCGGCCATGATGCGCGGATTTGCGAGGATGCGTCGGCCCTTGCCGGCTGCGACCGTCTCGTCCTGCCGGGCGTGGGCTCGTTCCGGGCGGCGATGCTCTCGTTGGCCGATCGCGGCTGGGTCGACGCGCTGAGGGAGTACGCGGCATCCGGCCGCCCCCTGATGGGCATCTGCCTCGGCATGCAACTTCTCTTCGACAGCGGCGACGAACACGGGCCGACCCCGGGCCTCGGCTTTGTGCACGGGCGCGTGGTGCGCCTCGAGCCGGCGCCTCCGAACAAGGTGCCCCACATGGGCTGGAACAACCTGACGCGGACGCGGCCGCATCCCCTCGTCCGGGGAATCAAGACCGGCGTCGACTTCTACTTCGTTCATTCGTACCATTGCGTGCCGGACGACGCGAACGATGCCGTGGCTTACTGCGACTTCGGCGGCGAGTTCGTCGCCGGCGTGGCGGCGGGGAACGTGGCCGGATTGCAGTTCCATCCCGAGAAGAGCCAGCCGGCAGGCATGCGCATTCTCGACAACTTTGCCACGTGGGAACCGGAATGCTGAAAAAGCGCGTGATTCCGGTACTGCTCCTTCAGAACGGGCGGATGGTCAAGGGCGTCCGTTTCGCCGACTACCGGGACACGGGCAGTCCGGCAACCGCCGTGCGCATCTACAGCGCCCAGGATGCCGACGAACTGGTCTTCCTGGATATACAGGCCAGCGTGTCGTCGCGAAAGTCGCTGCTCGGCATCATCCGCGAGGCTGCGCGGGAGTGCTTCATGCCGCTGGCGGCGGGCGGCGGCATCACGTCGGTCGACGAGGCCCGCGAGTTGCTGGCAGCCGGAGCTGACAAGGTCGTGATCACCACCGCGGCCTACGAGAACCCGGGTCTCGTTTCCGCGCTGGCCGAACGCTTCGGCTCCCAGTGCGTGGTGGCCGGAATCGACTACAAGGGTACGCGAGAGGGCGCGAGAGTGTGGACGCGCTGCGGTACGCAGCCGACCGATGCCGAGCCGATCGCCCTCGCGCAGCGGTTGGCCGACCTTGGGGCGGGCGAGATATTCCTCAACTCGATCGACCGGGACGGCACCATGCAAGGATACGATCTGAGCTTCGCGGGCCGGGTGGCGGACGCCGTGCCGGTCCCGGTCGTCGCATGCGGCGGGGCGGGGAATTTCGCCCACTTGGCGGAGCTGCTGAGCGGTACCGGCGTTTCCGGCGCCGCCTGCGCCAGCATCTTCCACTTCGGCGACAACAATCCGATACGGGCCCGGTCGTTCCTGCGGAACGCAGGCATCCCTTGCAGGATATTGAAATAACGACAGAACGCGAGGAGCAAGTGAGTCCATCAGATTCAGTGGTTCGGCGCCCGGTGCTGCATATCTTCGGCGGCGGTGAACTCGTCAGGGTAGCTGTTAAGGCGGCAACCGAATGCGGGTGGGGTGTGGTGATTCGGACGGGCAGCCGGTTCCAAGGGTCGTTGTATGGCTTGGAAGATACCTCGGCGGTATTCGTCGGCAACGACCTTATGACGTTGATGCACGGAGGGGGCTTGCCGCAACCGGGTGACATAGGAATTTCGTTCAGTGCACCGTGGGTCTTCGTCCAGAACGTGATTGACCTTTTTTCCGGCGCCATCTTCAATTTGCATAGTCAGGCGCTACCACGGTTTCGTGGTGGCGGCGGGACGTCTTGGCTCGCGCTAATGCGGGAACGCCGCGGTGGCTGCTGCATTCATCGGCTCGTTCGGAAGATAGACGCCGGGGAAATCTATGCGAGGGCGGACTTCGAATTCCCAGAAGACTGCCTGTACCCAGCGGATATGGATCGATACGTCATGCAGCATGCCCGACGCTTAGTGGAATCATGGCTACCGCGACTGCTCGGTTCGGGCGACCCCGGCCCGGTTCTACCCATCGACGAGTCGGTCACTGAGTATTGGCCACGCCTGAACACCGATCTTCACGGTTGGATCGACTGGTCCTGGAGCCTACGGGATATCGAGGCGTTCTGCCATGCCTTTTCCTTCCCTCACAGCGGTGCCAAGACGACGATTCGCGGTGCGACGGCGCGACTGAAAAGTGTGGATGTCGTTCTAGGGCGCACTTACCATCCCTTCCAGCGTGGCTTGGTCTTCCGCATCGGACAGGACGGCGGAATCTGGATCGCCCACCCCGAGGGCGTCCTTCTGGTACGAGAGTTTGAATTGGACGACTCGTCGATGGCCGTTCGCTTGGGCGACCGCTTCTTTACGCCTGTTGCGCACCTCGAGAATGCGCTGTCACGACGGGTGCAGTACCTGCCTTCCGGAAAGGTCGTCGCCAATTGATCATCCCGCGTGCCCCGGCATCCGTGGCCTCCCACGTACCTATCGGAAGCGTCCTATGATTGCCGGAAAGAAAGTCTTGGGGCTGATACCCGCGCGCGGCGGTTCCAAAGGCCTGCCGGGCAAGAACGTCCGAGACCTGTGCGGCCGGCCGCTGATCCGCTGGACCATCGACGCGGCGCTCGGCAGCGGCTGCACCGATGCGCTGGTGGTCACCACCGACAGCGAGGACATCGCCGACGCGGCGCGTGCCGGTGGCGCCGAAGTGCCGTTCCTGCGCCCGACCGAACTCGCCACCGACACCGCCTCTTCGATCGACGTCGTCATCCACGCAATCGACTGGCTTCGGGCGGTCGGCCGCGAGTTCGACATCGTGATTCTGCTCGAGCCGACTTCTCCGCTGCGCGAAGCGTCCGACATCCAGGCCGGCCTTTCCCTGCTGCTGTCCTCCGGGGCCGGCTCCGTCGTCGGCGTCTGCCGGGCCGAGTCAGTCCACCCGGCATTCATGTATCGCCAGGACGCAGGCGATCGCCTCGTGCCCTTCCTCGACGTGCAGCCGACCGGCCTGCGGCGGCAGGACATCGAGCCGGTGTTCTACCTGGAGGGGACGCTGTATGCGTCGTGGATAGACGTCATCAGGGACCGCCGTTCCTTCTATCATGACGACACGGTGGGCTACGAAGTGCCGAAATGGAAGTCGATCGAGATCGACGACATGACGGATTTCGTCATGGCGGAAGCCGTGGCGCGACACAAAGGGTTGGCAGCATGACTTATCAGGAACGATTGAATCGGGCGATTCCGGGAGGGGCGCATACCTATTCACGCGGCTTCGACCAGTTCCCGTCGAATGCCCCGCAAATCCTCGAGCGCGGGTCCGGTGCGTACGTCTGGGATCCCGAAGGAGCCCGCTATCTGGACTACGGCATGGCGCTGCGCTCGGTGACGCTCGGTTATGCCCAGCCCGAGGTGAATGCCGCCGCCATGCGCGAGATCGAGCGCGGCAACAACCTTACCCGGGCGTCGCTCACGGAATTGCGGGCGGCCGAGTTGCTGATCGAACTGATCCCCAGCGTGGACATGGTCAAGTTCGCCAAGAACGGCTCCAACGCGACGACGGCGGCGGTCAAGATCGCGCGCGCCTACACCGGGCGCCGCTACGTCTGCATTCCCCGGCAGCACCCGTTCTTCTCCTTCGACGACTGGTTCATCGGCACGACGCCGCTGCAGCGGGGCATCCCGGGCGGGCACGCCGCCTCGACGCTGGTCTTTGACTACAACGACATCGACTCCCTCTCCAGGCTCTTCGCCGAGCATCCCGGCGAGATCGCGGCGGTCATGCTGGAACCGGCGACCACCGCCGTGCCTTGCCCGTCCTCCTGCAAGGAGCCGCTTATGGCCGAGCCGCCCTGCGTCGCGTGTCCCGGCCGCGAGCGCAATTTCCTTCATGCAGTCCAGCGGCTGTGCCGGAAGGAAGGCGCGCTGTTCGTGCTCGATGAAATGATCACCGGTTTTCGCTGGCACCTGCAGGGCGCCCAGACCTACTTCGACGTCGAACCTGACCTGTGCACGTTCGGCAAGGGCATGGCCAACGGCTTTTCGGTGGCCGCCGTTTGCGGCCGCCGGGAGATAATGGAAGTGGGCGCCATCGACAAGCCGGGTGCGGAACGGACGTTCCTGCTGTCCACCACTCACGGCGGCGAAATGAGCGGGCTGGGAGCCTTCATCGAGACCGTGCGCATTTACCGGGAACGCGAGGTATGCAGCCATCTCTGGAGCTATGGCGCAAGACTTCGCGACGGGATGGTGGCAGTGGCGAAGGAATGCGGAGTCTCCGAATACTTCGCCATGGATGGGCCAGCGATTTCCCTGAACTATGTAACGCGGGATGCGGACGGGGCGCCGTCGGCGAAATTCCGGACGCTGTTCAGCCAGGAAATGGTCAGGAGCGGAGTGTTGATGCCATGGATAGCCGTCAGCCTGGCGCACGGCGACCGCGAACTCGACATGACGCTTTCCGCTGCGCGCAAGGCCCTGTCCGTGTACGCGGCGGCACTGGGAGACGGCATCGAACGCCATCTGGTAGGCGACGCGGTCAAGCCCGTCTTCAGGCAATTCAACTAAAGCGCAACGGGCGCACGCAGGGAGACGGCAGTGAGCAGCATCAAGGCGTTGATTAACATGAGCGGCCGGCGAGCCTTGATTACCGGCGCCACGGGAGCGCTCGGAAGCGTGATCGCCGACACGTTCGCGGAGCTGGGGGCCTCCCTGATATTGGTCGACCGGCCGGAGTCCGATTTCGGCAAGCTCCTCGGCAGCCTGCCCGGAGCGGCGGCCGGCAACGCCGTCTGCGTGCCTTGCGACCTCGAGAGCCAGGAAGACCGCGACCGGCTCGTCGCTGCGGTCACGGGCGATGATCGCGGGCTCGATGTACTGGTCAACAACGCCGCCTTCGTCGGGACCAGCGGCCTGGAGGGATGGGCGCAGCCCTTCGACCGGCAGACCGTCGAGACCTGGCGCCGCGCCCTGGAAGTCAACCTGACTGCCGTCTTCGACCTCTGCCAGCAATTCGCGCCGACGATGTGCAGGAGCCAAGGCGCCGCCATGATCAACGTCGCCTCGATCTACGGACACCTGGGTCCGGACTGGGGGCTGTACGCTGGTACCTCGATGGCGAATCCGGCCGCATATGCGGCCTCGAAAGGGGGCATCGTGCAACTGACGCGGTGGCTCTCCACCACCCTGGCACCTCGTATCCGGGTCAATTCGATAAGTCCCGGCGGCATATTCAGAAACCAGCC
>Ga0075012_10000796_pt1 | contig 33031 bp, 26 predicted proteins | sample All_14_2_FD_71474 | JGI IMG/M metagenome (GOLD analysis project Ga0075012, IMG submission 71474) | Freshwater microbial communities in response to fracking from Pennsylvania, USA - Allegheny Zone_MetaG_DW_15 | ecosystem: Environmental > Aquatic > Deep subsurface > Groundwater > Drilled...
TGCCCACCCCCATGCCGATGCACGATGCCCGCGCCGCTGGCACGACGATTGACCGCGAAGGCTTCCAGATCATCGCGCACACCAGCGCCGTCACCGACTTTGCTGACCGCGATCAGGTGGCCCGCATCCACATGCGCGAGATCGAAGAACTGGTGCAGGCCCAGACCGGCGCCGATTTCGTCCATGTCGGCGCGCCGGGCCTGCTGCGCTTTTCCGAACGCAGCGGGAAGGCGGGCAGCCTCAACAACTCGATGCCCGCACGCTTTGCCCACATCGACATTTCTGATGCGACGGCGCAGCAATTCGGCGAGCGTGGCGCGAACGGGCGCGCTTTCCTGCGTTGCGCCCACTACAACGTGTGGCGTGCCATTTCCGCCCCGCCGCAGGACGTGCCGCTGGCGTTCTGCGATGCGCGCAGCATTGGCGCGGAAGACCTTATCGCTGCCGAAGCCGTGTTCGATGAACCGGGGAAGCCCGAATGGTCGTTCGAAGGGCTGGTCGTCGCGCACAATCCCGCACATCGCTGGCACTGGTTTCCCAACATGCGGATTGATGAAGCGGTGCTGTTCAAGACCAACGACAGCGATGCAACCCGTGCGCATCACGTGCCGCACGTTGCGTTTGATCTGCCCGATTGCCCCGCCGATGCACCGCCGCGCGTCAGCATAGAAATGCGCGCGACGGCCTATTGGTGGGCTTGATCTGCCTGCGCGAGGTGCTACACAAACAATAACAATTGATAGGGTGAGGCAAGGTCATGAGCGCGTTTCCGCAGACGATCTATTTCATGGGTGCGAACGAACCGGTCGGGGAAGTGCCAGACCTGCGCGGGCTGAAGGTGGAAGGCGAACTTCCGCCCGAAGTGCGGGGCAGCTTCTATCGCGCCGTGCCCGATCCGGTGTTCCCGCCCAAGTTTGAAAACGACCACACCCTGTCGGACGATGGCATGGTCAGCCGCCTGTCTTTCAATGGCGATGGCACGGCGGATTTCATCCAGAAATACGTCGAAACCGCGCGCTACAAGGCGGAAAAGGCTGCCGGAAAGGCGCTGTTCGGCAAGTACCGCAACCCCTTCACCGATGACGCTGAGGTGCAGGGCACAGACCGCACCGTGGCCAACACCACGCCGGTCTGGCACGCTGGCCGGATGTTGATGGCCAAGGAAGACGGCCGCCCCTACCGCGTCGACCCCAAGACGCTGGAAACGCTCGGCTCCTATGATTTCGGCGGCGCGCTGAAGTCTGAAACGATGACCGCGCACGTGCGGATCGACGCCGTCACCGGCGAGCTGTTCTTCTACGGCTACGAGGCGGATGGGCAGGCTTCCACCAAGGTTGCCTATTGCGTGGTTGCGCCTGATGGCACGCTGAAGTCCGAACAGTGGTTCGACGCGCCCTATTGCGCGATGATGCACGATTTCACGATCAGCCAGAACTACGCGCTGTTCCCCATCTACCCGACCACGGCGGACCTTGACCGGCTGAAGGCAGGCGGGGAGCACTGGCACCATCAGCCGGAGCTGGACTCATGGCTCGGCGTGATGCCGCGCTATGGCGATGTATCTGAAATCAAGTGGTTCAAGGGACCGAAGGGCTGCCATTCCTACCACATGATGAACGCGTGGGAGGATGCCGATGGCATGCTCCACTTCGATGCCTGTCTCAACAGCACCAACGCCTTTGCCTTCATCCGCGAACCTTCGGGCATCTACATGCAGCCGCAGGACGTGTTCGGCGCGCTTACCCGCTGGACTGTCGATCCGAAGGCCGATGGCGGCGAGGTGGTCGAAACCATCATCGGCCCGCCCGGCGATTTCCCGGTGATCCCCGCCAAGCTGCAAGGCCGTCCCTACAAGACCGGTTTCATTCTTTCGATGAACCCTGAACTTCAAGGCCCGCCGTTGTTTGCAGGCCCCGTGGGCGTCAGCTTCAACATGCTGCTCCGGCTGGATGGCTTGGATACGCCAACGCCGCAGGTCACCAACGCACTCGCCCTGCCGCCAATGGCGGGGTTCAATGAGCCGGTCCACGTGCCCGCCGCCGATCCCGCAAACGACGGCTGGCTGGTGTTCATCATGGACCAGCAGGTGGGCGACAACCAGTTCATCCATGAAGCATGGGTGGTCGATGCCGGAAACATCGGAGCGGGTCCGGTGGCCAAGGTCCACATCCCCACGCGCCTGCGCCCGCAAGTCCACGGCTGGTGGGTGCCGCAGGCTCAGCTGGACGCGCTGGTTTAGAACAGGGGCGCCGAGAACAGGTTTGCGCCCCCGCCCTTCGACTGACCGACAGGTCGGTCGCTCAGGATAAACTTCCGGCAAACCCAGAAGGCGGGGGCCTCGGTGCTGTTACGAAACGCTTGCGTAAACCGACTGCGGCCTCCGCCTTCGCGGGGACGCAGGGACTTTCAGCAGGATGAATTGACATGACCCGTATCGTCATCACCGGAGCGTCGGGCAACTATGGCCGGGGCGTGACCGACCGCCTGATCGCGCAGGGTCGCGCTGCCGACCTCATCCTGATCACGCGCAAGCCCGAGAAGCTGGCAGACCGCGCCGCGCAGGGCTGCACTGTCCGCTATGGCGATTTCGACAAGCCGGAAACCTTGGCCGCAGCCGTGCAAGGCGCGGACACGATGCTGCTGATTTCCGGCACCCGCGTCGGCGCGCGTGTGGTGCAGCACAAGGCGGCGATTGATGCGGCGGCGGCCACTGGCGTGAAGCACATCGTCTACACCAGCTTCATCGGCATAGACGATCCTGCCAACCCAGCCGAAGTGCGCCACGATCATATCGAAACCGAAGCCCTGATGAAGGCCAGCGGCTGCGCGTGGACTTGCTTGCGCGACGCCCACTATGCCGATGCCATGATCCTGATGGCCGGCCCCGGCGTGATGCAAAGCGGCAAGTGGTTCTCAAACGCAGGGCAAGGCCGCGAGGCGATGGTCTGGCGCGATGACTGCATCGAAAGCGCCGTCGCCGTGCTGACCGGCGAGGGTCACGAAAACCAGACCTACAACATCACCGGCCCGGAATTGCAGACGTTCGAGGAAGTGGCCGCGATCATGGCCGAAGTCACTGGCCGTCCGGTGGAATACGTCCCGCTGGACGACGAAGGCCAATATGCGATGTTCGACGCGATGGGCATTCCCCGCCGCCCGGTGGACGATTCCGAAGTCAACGGCATCCCGTGGAACAGCGACGACATGGTCACTTTCGGCCAAGCCATCCGTGAAGGCTTCCTCGAACTCTGCACCGATGATGTGGAGCGGCTCACTGGCCGCAAGGCGCGCTCGGTCCGCCAGATGATTACGGAAAACGCCGAAATGCTGCGGGGGGCGTGAACGTGCAACACAGCGACCATCGTGCTTCAACCTTTTAGCGGGGCTTGTCACTGCGGGGCAGTGCGCTTTTCGGTAAAGTGCGATCCGTCTTATTCGGTCCAATGCGACTGCTCGATGTGCAGGCGGCGCAATTCCATCATGTTGCGTTGTGACGAGTCTGATTTCGACATCGCATCCGGGCGGGAGATCTTGACCGAATACAGTTTCAACACCGGTGTGGCGATCCATTATTTTTGTTCGATATGTGGGTGTTACACCTTCCACCGGATGCGCAAGTTACCGGACAAGTTTGCGATAAACGCAGGCTGTATCGACAATCTCGATATGGCAGCATTGCACCCCATCTTGATCGGGGGGGCAAAGAATTGAGGTAGATAGCCCCCTCCTCTGAAGACGAGGGTGCTTCACGTTTCAGCTACGCGGCGCTGCCGTCTGATGATGACGGCGCAGCATGATCCACGGCACGTGCCGGTCGTCATAGCGCGTGCGCATGTCGCGTTGGAAGAAGGGCGGCATGTGATCGCCAACGATCAGGATGTCGGCATCGGGAAAGTCGGGCCGCATCACTTCGGCGGCCACTGCATCGGCCAGTTTCTGGTGTATCGCATAGACCCGGCACAGCATTGGCCGCTTGGCATCCCATTGCGCATTGCCGGTGCTGCAGGTTTGAGTGTGGAGGCTCTCATCCGCTGCAACCGGCAAGTGGCTATTGAGCGTTAGCCAGTAGACCAGTTGGCGCTTGCTCCCTGCCTGCCGCAGACGGTCGCCGATCAGGTGCGGAATGTCGGTATCGCACACCCCGCCAAACACGCCGCCGCATTTTGCGGCCCCCATCGCCAGCAGTTCCGGTTCAAAAATGCGCCGTTCAAAACCCAGTTTGGGATACCAGGTCTGGCGATCGAAAAACGATCCTGAGAAGGAATGGATCGCGGTCGTATCGAACCCGGCCTTGCGGAATTGCCAGGGCAAGCAGTCCGGTTTCCCGAACGCGTAACTCTGATAATCGGACCAGACCGCGCACAATTCGCGCAGTTCGGCATTGGTGGTTGATCCGTAATAGGTGGTTGTTCCGCTCGACACGTCATACCGCCCGGACCAGCGCCCATTGCCCCATGCCTTTTCATACAAGGCGCGGTCGTAATCGTTGTTGGGCGTCCCCAGCGATTCCACCATGATCACCACCAGATGGCGCGCAGCAATCTGCTTTGGCGAGATCTGGTTGCGCAGCACGGCGGAATCGATTGGTGCATCGGCTGGGGCCGAGGACTTGTACGAGCCGCGCGTTCCCGCAGTGGCGACCATATCGACGTTGACCAGCAGCGCGATCGGGGCAAGGGCCATCAGCTTCTGCCCCGGCAGCGCCAGCCTAGGCACGTGCGCGCCGAATTTCAGCCCCGCCAGCAGTGCGACGACGATCAGCAGCGCTGCCGCCACATATTCGGGCGACGTGCCGATGTTCAACTCGCTCAGATATACAAGTGAGGACAGCGCCTTGGTCAATTCCAGATTGAACGAACTGGCAATGAACAGCAGCGTGCTGAGCGCAAAGCATATAGCCAGCCCCACCCGCCGCACCCATACACGGTCGACCGTGCAGAACAGGATCGCCAGCAGGCCGGAAGCGAATATGCCGTGCGCAGCCGATGGGCCGCCCACCGGCCACATGGCGATGGCGCAGATATTGGGCAGGATCACCCAGAACAGTGCGAACTTTCCGGAAAACTGTCGGAAAAGTTCAAATTTCGGCTTTTCTGTGCCCATTTTGCCCGTAGCCCCACCAGATACGGGAAAAGCCTAAGGCAAATATGGTTAAGAAGTTCCTGCCCCTGCGCGCCTTGCAGCGTCAGAGGTTGGCTTGGTACAGCGCCAGCATCCGCCCCCATGCCTTCTCGGCCTGCACCTTGTCATAGACCGGTGCGTCCAGCGTGCACCAGCCGTGCTGCGCGGGATAAACCTCGATCTCCGCAGGTCGCCCTGCCGCATCGGCAGCCGCGCGGAACTTCACCTTGTCGTCTGGCGCGCGCTCATCATCGTTCTTGGCGATGGCGATAAGGTAGGCGGCCTTGGTCTTTGCCAGCAGGCTGGTCGGGCTATCGGGCGCATCGCCCACCAAACCGCCGCCGTGGAACGAGGCGGCAGCGCCTACGCGTTCCGGGTTGGCAAAGGCGGTGCGCACGGTGAAGGGGCCGCCCATGCAATAGCCGCACGAACCAATCTTCTTCTTCGTGTCGACCTCTGCCTGCATGTCGAGCCATTTCACGAAGGCGCTGGCATCCGACACGGTGCCCGCAGGCGTGATCGCGGCGATCATGGGCTTCAGCTTTTCCTGCCCCGGGGGCGTGCGCCATTCCATCAGCGAGTTGAGGATCGGGGCGGGGCTGGAACGGTAATACTGGTTCACCACCAGCACGGCATAGCCCGCTTCGGCCAGCATCGTGCCCATCGTCTTGTAGGCATCGCGCAGGCCCGCAATGTCGGGCCACATGATAACGGCAGCGTGCTTGCCCTTGGTTGGATAGACGAAGAACGCATCGGCCTTGCCATCGGGCGTGTCGATGGAAACGGTGCGGCTTGCGGTCTTGCCGTCAGCCGCCGTGGTGGCGCAGCCGGGCAGGGCAGCAAACGCTGCAACGCCCGCGCCGATGCTGGCGAACTGGCGGCGATTGAGCCAGAGGGCATTTTCCTGTTCGGTGATTTCGTCGCACATGGGGCACTCTCCGCTTTGACCGTCCGGGCGGGACGATAGCGGGGCGGCGGATGGCTGCAAGCGCCTTGGCAGCACCCGCACCAAAGCGCGTCTTCCCTCCACCGCTCCCCCGCGAAGGCGGGGGCCTCAGTCGTGTTACGGAACGTCGGCGTAAAAGGCCCGAGGCCCCCGCCTTCGCGGGGGAGCGACATCGTTCAAGGTTACGTCAGGTCATCCAGCCGAATGATCTGCCCAGCCTCCGCCGCCTTCATCGCCTCACGCCGCAGCCGTTCGATGTGCAGGCGCTCGGGCGGCGCGTCTTCCTGTGGCAGTGCGGCAACCGACTTCTCATAGATCTCGCGGAAGTCATCCTGAAACTCCGGGTGGGTCAGGATCAGCCCGTCGTTGCGGGCCATGCCCCGGAACACCTTCTGCCCCACCTCATACGGGTCCATCCCGGCTTCGAACGCCCCGCCAAACTGCTCCAGTTCCGCCCGGTCTGCCGGGGCAAAGCCGCTTTCCGCAAAAGCATCGGGCCGCTTCAGCGCAGAATCCCACGCGTTGGTGCGCGTCAGCGCCGGGCAGCACAGCGAACAGCCGATGCCGTGCGGCGCAAGGTTGTACCGCAACGATTCGGTAAGGCCCCTCACTGCAAACTTGCTGGCGGTGTAGATCCCCGCCTGCGGCCCCGGCAGGAACGCCGCCATCGACGCGACATTGACGACATGGCGCAACCCGCTCGCGGCCTTGATCCGGGGCAGGAAGCTGACCAACCCGTTGACCACGCCGCCGAAGTTCACCCCCATGATCCAGTCGTAATCGTCATAGCTGGCCTCGTCGCTCGGCCCGAAAACGCTGACGCCTGCGTTGTTCACCAGCACATGCACCGCTCCGAAATGCGTCTCCACTTGCGCGGCCGCATCGGCAAAGGCGGCGCGGTCGGTCACGTCCAGCTTCACGAACAGCGGAACCTCGCGCCCCTTGGCGGCGAACCATTCGGCGGTCTGCGCGCGGTGGTCTTCGTTGCGGTAGCTCAGCGCCAGTCTTAGCCCGGCATCGCTCAACGCCTGTGCCACGCCCAGACCAATGCCCGTCACGCCGCCGGTGACGAAGGCCACCTGTCCCGTCCAGCCGCTCATCATTTTTCCTCTCGCCATCGCTCTCAAGATTGTTAGTATTACATACAAATAAAACGATTGGGAGAGTCGAAATGTCAGAAGCTGGAGCTGCAACAGAAAGCCGCCTCGCCGCGCTCGAAGCGCGCGTGACCGAGTTGGAAGACCTCAACGCGATTCGCCGCCTGCAATGGGCCTATGGCTATTACATCGACTACAACCGGCCCGAGGAAGTGGCAGGCTTGTTCGCCAAGGACGGCGCGGTCGTGTTCCTGTCGGGCGAATACGTCGGCTACGAAGGCGTGATGCGGCTTTACGGCACGTGGTTCCAGAACCTGTTTACCGGCGGCAAACGCGGCCCGGTCCACGGCCTTCTGCTCGATCATTTCCAACTGCAGGACGTCATCACCATCGCGCCCGATGGGCAGACCGCCAAGGGCCGCTTCCGTGGCATCCTTGCCGGTGGGTGGCATGACGATATCCTGAAAGACAAGCCGGAAGGCACGCCCCAGCAGTTCTGGGAAAGCGGCATGTATGAGAACGATTATGTAAAAGAGGACGGCGTCTGGAAGATCCAGCGGCTCGATTACATGATGCAGTGGCAGGCCGATTACGAAACTGGCTGGTCAAAGACCGTCGCCCACCTGCAACCTGCCGTGCAGTGCTTCCCTGAAAACCCCATCGGCCCTGATCGTCTGCTGCCGGAAACCGAAGTCCGCCAGACTTGGCCGCACCGTGCCGAAGTGCCGATGAGCTTTGCCCATCCGGTGCTGGCCAAATCCTTTGCCGTGGGCGATTTTACCAAGCTGCAGAAGCAATGGCCCTGAGGCGCATCAACCGCCCCAGCGCCCGATCCGCACAAGCACTGCTGCGGCCACGCGGCGGAAGGCGTCACGGTCGCGCTGGGGCACGCCCTTGAACAGGTCTGCACCCACCCGCTCCATTGCGGGCACGGTCTGGGCAAACAGCGCCTCGCCGGCTTCGGTCAGCCGCACCGGCTTTCGCCGGCGGTTGCTGCGGTTGTGGCCCGGCTCCACCAGCCCGCGCTCGGTCAGGACGCCAATCGCGCGGCTGACGTTCATCGGCGGAACACCCATGATTTCAGACAGGTCGTGGCCGGCCAGTTCACCTTCTCCGCCCAGCGCCAGCAAGATGCGCAAGTCGGTGGTGGTCAGGCCCAATGGATCGGCCACCCCTTCGCGCATCGGCGTGCCGATGAACGTGCCAAGCTTCAGGAGATCGACCAGCAGGGCGACATCGCGCTCAAAGGTCGGGGTGTCGGATGCATCCGTGATTGCGGGGTCAACGCTCATGCAGCCAGTCTATCGCCGTGTTGGCGGAGCGGGGCAAGTGTCGAAGTGTGGGAAACCTGCACCACATCAGCCTCGTTGCAACACGCGCAAATGTTAGGCTTGCAAACCATGAATTAGTATGTCTTACTAACAAACATCAGCTGGTTCCGAAGAGGACCATTCAGGAGAGGGGCTATGGCCAAATCAACACGTACCACGTCACACGTGCGCCTTCTTGCCGCAGGAAGCCTTGCGGCTCTTTCGCTCGGCACCGCCATGCCGGCCTTTGCGCAGGATGCACAGGCTGCTGACGCGCCGACCACCAACGAAATCGTGGTAACCGCACAGTTCCGCGAACAGCGTCTGCAGGACACGCCGCTGTCGATCACCGCTGTCGATGCTGCGCTGCTTGCCTCGCGCAACCAGACCGACATTTCGCAGATCGCGGCCCAAGCACCGAACGTGCAGCTGACCCAGATGGGCGGCGCCTTCGGCTCTTCGATGGCAGCCTACATCCGCGGCATCGGCCAGTATGACTTCAACCCTGCGTATGAGCCGGGCGTTGGCATCTATATCGACGACGTCTACTTCGCCACGCTGACCGGTTCGGTCATGGATCTGCTCGATCTTGAGCGGGTCGAAGTGCTGCGCGGTCCGCAGGGCACGCTCACCGGGCGTAACTCCATCGGCGGCGCGATCAAGCTGTTCTCGGCCAAGCCGAACGAGGAAAGCAGCGGCACCGTTGAAGCGGTCTACGGTTCGCGCCAGCGCACCGATTTGCGCGCCACCGCCAACTTCCCGCTGGCCGAAGGGCTTTCGGCCCGTATTTCCGGCGTTTACAAGCGTCAGGAAGGCTATGTCGATCAGGTCGATTTCGGCTGCGCCAACCCGGGCAATTCGCTTGGCATCGGCGGCAATGCCACCACCCCCAAGGACTGCGTCGTCGACAAGCTGGGCGAGCGTGATTACGCGGGCCTGCGCGGATCGCTGCGCTATAACCCGAACGACACGATCGACTGGATCGTGACGGGTGACTACACCTATGAAAACCGCACAAACGCCGCTGGCGTTATCGGCGCAACCAACCCTGCGCTGACCGGTGGGGTTGATTTCACTTGCGGCAAGTTCTGCACGTATGCCGATTGGTACATGCCCGCAGGCGGCCAGGCCACGCAGGCCTATTACAGCCCGAACAACACCGAATTCGAAGGCTGGGGCGTGTCCAGCAACCTCACCGTCGGCCTGAGTGACGATCTGAGCCTGCAGGCGATCACCGCCTATCGCAAGTACACGCAGGTCTTCGGCACCGACGATGATTACACGCCTTACAGCCTGATCGGCGGCGCGGGCTTCAATGACCTCAGCTTCAAGTTCTTCAGCCAGGAACTGCGCCTGAACGGCAAGATCGGCGATATGGTCGATTGGACCATCGGCGGCTTCTACAACACGCAGACCTCGGTCTACTTCACCCGTCAGGACATCCGCTACATCGTGCCGATCGGCGTGCCGTCGCTGTTCCTGCAGTTCCAGGGTGACGATCCGATCAAGGCGAACAGCAAGGCTGCATTCGGCACCGTGTTCGTCCGCCCGGTTGAGAACATGACCATCACCGCAGGCGTCCGCTACACCGATGAGCACAAGGATTACACCTTCGTGCGCACCCAGTGGGATGGCGGCACGCTGAACGACATCTTCGGTGTCGGCGCGCTTAACGGCACAACGTCGGTCTATGATGGCAGCAAGGTCGATTGGCGTCTGTCGCTCGATTATCGCTTCAGCCCCGAAGTGCTGGCCTATGCTACTGTCAGCACCGGCTTCAAGGGCGGCGGCGTTACCGCACGTCCGTTCACCCGCAATCAGGCGATCAACGGCACGTTCGATCCTGAAACCCTCACCGCCTACGAATTCGGCCTCAAGACCGATCTTCTCGATCGTCGCCTGCGCCTGAACTTCTCGGCATTCTACAACGATTACCGGAACATCCAGCTGCCGATTGGTGACTGTTCGGTGCTTGATGGCTTTGCGCCAGGCACTGGCCCGTTCCCTTGCGCCGCCATCCAGAACGCGGGTGACGGTGAAATGTACGGTCTCGAACTGGAAATGCAGGCCAGCCCGGTCGAAGGTCTCGACATCGATGGCTCGCTCAGCTGGATTGATGGCAAGTGGAAGCGGATCGATGCGGCCGCGCAGGGCGCATTGCGTATCGAAGATCCCATCACCACGCCCGCATGGCGCGCCAGCCTCGGCGTGCAGTACAAGGCTGATATGGGCACGTCAGGTTCGATCACCCCGCGCTTCGATCTGTCTTACACCGGTCGCCAGACGATCGGTCGCCTGATCAACGCCGGCGTGTTCACCGAACTGCAGTACAACCCATCAATCACGCTCGGCAACGCGCGCCTGACGTGGAAGAACGCGGACGAGGATCTGGCCGTCTCGCTGGAAGTCCAGAACGTGTTCAACAACTACTACTTCCTGCCGCTGCGCTTTGCAGCCGTCTATTCCTTCGTCGGCACGTCGTATTCCAACGTCGGCCGCCCCCGCGAATGGGCGCTCTCGGTACGCAAGACGTTCTGATTGGTTTCTCAGTCATGAGGGAACGGGGGCGGTCAGCAATGGCCGCCCCTTTTTCTGTTGGCGCAAACAATATCAAATGTTAGCGTTTGTGAGCGAGCCGAATCCGGCCGTGATCGGGAGAAACCGCTTGCTCAGCCGCGAAGCCTATGACCGCTATGTCGCCGCGTTCAACGCGAAGGACTATGATGCGGTGGCCGATTTCTATGTCGATCCGCCGCTGATGACGTTCTTCGGAGTCGAGATCCGCTCGCGGCAGGCGCTGAAGGATTTCTACGCCTTCCTGCACGATCACGTGAACGAAAGCGTGCGCGTGCTGAACTTTGCCGCGTCTGAAACGCTCACCGCGATTGATGCAGTAGTCCGGGTTGAGGGCATCAGGCCACTCACCCGCGAAGCGCTTGATGCGCAAGGCTTGCATGGCTTCTTCCCGATTGCCGTGGGCGAAGTGCAGGAAATGCGGCAGTTCATATTCTACACGATCAACAACGGTTTGATCGAGCGCGTGGAATGCGCGCTGGCACCGATTTGAGAGGAATGACCCCGATGAACCCCCAAGGCGTCAACGTCGCCCATCCTGACCAGCTTTACATCGGTGGACGCTGGGTGCCTGCGCACTCTGGCCGGATGATTGATCTGATCTCGCCCAACACCGAACAGGTCGTGGGCCGCGTGGCCGAAGCGGACGAGGCCGATATGGACGCTGCCGTCGCCGCCGCGCGCGATGCGTTTGACAACGGCCCTTGGCCCACCACGCCGCCTGCGCAGCGCATCGCCGCCTTCCGCCGCATGGTTGCACATCTGGAAACGCGCGTGCCCGAACTCGCCAAAGCATGGACCGCGCAGATGGGTGGCCTCGCCTCGTTCGCCGGGCCGATGCACGGCGGCAGCGTGATGGCGCTTGGCCAGATCGCGGGCTTTGCCGAGAGTTTCGAATTCGTCCAGCGCCGCCCCAGCATGGCCGCCGATACCGCGCTGATCGCTTATGAACCGGTCGGCGTGGTCGCCGCCATCGCGCCGTGGAACGGGCCGTTCGGGATCATGGCCAACAAGGTCGCCTATGCGCTGCTCACCGGCTGCACGGTCATCATGAAGCCGTCGCCCGAGACCCCGCTGGAAGCCTACATCATCGCCGAAGCCGCTGAAGCAGCAGGCATCCCGGCAGGCGTGATCAACCTTGTCACCGGTCACCGTGAAGCAAGCGACCACCTTGTCTGCAATGAAGGCGTGGACAAGGTTTCGTTCACCGGCTCGACCGTGGCGGGTAAGCGCATAGCCTCGGTCTGTGGTGCGCGTATGGCGCGTTGCACGCTGGAACTGGGCGGCAAATCCGCCGCGATCATCCGTGATGATTTCCCCATCGAAGCTGCTGCCAAGATGCTGGCGGGCACCATCACCATGATGTCGGGTCAGGTCTGCGCCATGCTCAGCCGCGTCATCGTCCCGCGCCATCGGCACGATGAACTGGCCGCTGCCATCGCGGCGGAAATGCAGCAGGTGCGCATCGGCCATTCAGACGATCCGGAAACCCAGCTTGGCCCGGTGGCGATGAAGCGCCAGCTCGAACGCATTGAAATGTATATCGAAGAGGGCAAGGCCACTGCCGATCTCGTCACCGGCGGTGGGCGTCCCTCGCATCTCAATCAGGGCTATTTCATCGAACCCACCCTGTTCGCAAACGTGAATAACGACAGCCGCATTGCGCAGGAGGAAATCTTCGGCCCGGTCCTCAGCCTGATCCCGGTGGAGGACGAGGAAGACGCGATCCGCACCGCGAACGCCAGCGATTATGGTCTCAACGGTTCTGTGCTCACGCATGACGCCGATGCTGCCTATCGCATCGCACGCCGCATTCGCACCGGCGGGTTCGGGCAGAACGGTCTGCGCATGGACTTCGGCCTGCCCTTCGGCGGGTTCAAGCAATCGGGCATCGGGCGCGAGGGCGGCCCGGAAGGCCTCTTCCCATACCTCGAAATGAAGACCATCCTGATCGACGGAATGCCGAAAAAGCTTTGATACAGGAGAGTATATGACTGGCCACATTGCGGGCAAATCCATCGTCATCACCGGCGCGGGCGGGGGCTTTGGCAGCCTTGTGGCGCGCAAGGCCGCAGCGCTTGGTGCGCACGTCACGTGTGGTGACATCGACCTTGCCGCCGCCGAAGCCGTGGTCGAATACATCACCGCAGGCGGCGGAAAGGCGCAGGCGGTGCAGGTGGATGTACGAGAACTGGGCGCGGTCAAGACGCTCGTCGCCAAAGCTTTGGCGACGTATGGCGCCGTCGATGTGATGATCAACAACGCCGGGATCATGCCGCTGGCGTTCTTCTCGGATCACGAAGCCGCCTACCCCGCGTGGGAGCGCTGTATCGACATCAACATCAAGGGCGTGTTGAACGGCATGGTCGCCGCCTATGATCCCATGATCGCGGCAGGGCGCGGGCAGATCGTCAACCTCTCGTCGATCTACGGCAATTTCCCGGTAATCGGCGCGGCGGTCTATGGCGCGTCCAAATCGGCAGTAAACTTCCTGTCGGAATCGCTGCGTGTGGAAAGCCGGGGCAAGATCAAGGTGACGACGATCAAGCCTACGGGCGTTCCCAGCACAGGCCTTTCGGGCACGGTGGTGAATCAGGCGGCGGGCATCGGCATCGTCGCGCACAATATGCCCGATTTCATGGACATGGTCGGCCAGATGGGCGCGGGAACTTTCCCCGCCGAACGGCTCGATCCCGAGGCGATGGACTATGCCAGCCTTGCGCCCGATCATATCGCCGATGCGGTGATCCACGCTATTGACCAACCGTGGGGCGTTTCGATCTCGGAAGTCACCGTGCGCGCGGCTGGGGATCACTTCGTGTTGTGAAGTGCCCACCCCCAACCCCTCCCGCCTGCGGGAGGGGAGTTGCCAGCCCATCTTTTGCCCTCCCGTAAACGGGAGGGTCGCGAGACTTGGGCTTGCGCAGCAAGCCTTAGTCGCAGCGGGGTGGGCCTTGCGGCCTACGCGCCTGCGACCAAAACCTCAGCGGATCGGGCAATCCGGCGAGAGGCGCATGTCGAGGTAGTTGTCCACCGCGCGCATCATGTCGTCCATTTCGTTTTCGAAGAAGTGGTTGGCGCGGGGCACTTCATCGTGATGGATGGTGATGTGCTTTTGCGTGCGCAGCTTGTCGACCAGCTTCTGCACGGCGTTGGGCGTGACGACCGTGTCCGCCGTGCCCTGCACGATGATGCCCGATGCGGGGCAAGGTGCCAGGAAGCTGAAATCGTACATGTTGGCCGGCGGGGCGACCGAAATGAAGCCGCGAATCTCAGGCCGGCGCATCAGCAACTGCATGCCGATCAGCGCGCCGAACGAATAACCTGCGATCCAGGTGGTGCTGGCTTCCGGGTGGATCGACTGCACCCAGTCGAGCGCTGCTGCGGCGTCGGACAGTTCACCAATGCCGTTGTCAAAGCTGCCCTGCGAACGCCCGACGCCACGGAAGTTGAACCGCAGCGTGGCAAAGCCGCGCGCGACGAAGGTTTTGTACATCGCCTGCGTGATGCGATCGTTCATCGTGCCGCCTGCCTGCGGGTGCGGATGCAGGATCATGGCGACCGGCGCGCGGGCGCGTGCGGCGGGTTGGAAACGGCCTTCGAGGCGGCCTTCTGGGCCGGGAAAAATGACTGCGGGCATTGCCTGTGCGGTAATCCTGTGGTCTGGCCGCACGGCACGGAATGCCGGGGCTGGGAATTGCGTTAATGGCTATATAGAAACGCACCGTCCGAAAGCAATCTTTCCACGCATTTCCGGGATTCGCGTTGCCACAAAATCCGATCTATCTCGATCACGCCGCCACCACGCCGCTTCTGCCCGAAGCTTTGTTGGCGATGCAGGACGGTTGGCGGATGTGGGCCAATCCATCAAGTCCTCATGCTGCTGGTCGTGCTGCAAGGGCGGCGTTGGAGAGTGCGCGGGCGCGATTGAAGGCTGCGCTTGGCTGGCAAGGCGAAGTGATCTTTACCAGCGGGGCGAGCGAGGCGCTGGCGCTGGGCATAGGCCGCGCGAAATGCGGGCAAGTGCTTGTTTCAGCGGTGGAACATGACGCGGCACTGCGGGCGGCGGGGGATGCCCAAAGGCTCGATGTGGGCGCAGATGGGCTGGTAATCCTGAACAGCACCAAGATGCACCTAGATGACACCAAGCGACCTCTAGCGGTGGTTCAGCAGGTCAATAGCGAGACCGGCGTGGTGCAGAACATCACCGAAATTTCCGAGGCCGTTCACGCGGCCGAAGGGGTGCTGCTGTGCGACGCCGCGCAAGGGGCGGGCAAGTTGGATATTCCCGCCGAGGCCGACATGGCGGTCCTCTCTGCGCACAAATTCGGCGGCCCGGTCGGCGTCGGCGCGCTGCTGGTGCGCGACTATGCGCTGCTGGGGCCGACCGGGGGGCAGGAGCGTGGCTATCGCGGCGGAACCGAGTCCTTGCCGCTGGTGCTGGGCATGGTGGCGGCGCTGGATGCGGGGAATGCGTGGCTTGAGAACGCTTCGGTGATGCGGGAAGCGCTGACCGCTCAACTGATTGAAAATGGAGCGGAAATCGTGGCCGGTGAGGCGCTGCGCATCCCGACGATTGCCGCCTATCGCATGCCCGGAAAATCGAGTGCGGCGCAGCTGATCCGCTTCGATGGCGCGGGAATCGCCGTTTCGGCGGGCAGCGCGTGCTCCTCCGGTTCCTTGAAGGCCAGCCACGTGCTGACCGCAATGGGCTATGCCCACCCCGGAGAAGTGATCCGCGTGTCGATCGGGCGGGAGACGACCGAGGCGGAGATTGCGCGGTTCGTGGCCGTGTGGAAGGAGATACGGGGTTGATATACCTCGATTATCAGGCGACGACCCCGCTCGCCCCAGAAGCGCGTGCGGCGATGTTGCCGTGGCTTGCCGGGCCGGGCGAGGCCGGATTTGCCAACCCGCACAGCCCGCACCGCTATGGCCGCGCGGCTGCTGCTGCTGTGGAAGTGGCAAGGGCGCAAGTGGCGGCGCTGCTGCCGCCGGGCGGGCGCGTGGTGTTCACTTCTGGCGCGACCGAGGCGATCAATCTGGCGCTGGTGGGGTTTGGCGCTAAGAAGCTGGCGGTTTCGGCCATCGAACATGCTGCCGTGCTGGATACTGCGCGGTTCCTCGATCCCGATGTGGCGGTGCTGCCCGTGAATGGTGAAGGGCTGGTCGATCCCGACGTGGCAGTTCCGCAAGGCACTGATCTTGTTGCGGTAATGCAAGTCAACAACGAGATCGGCACGGTGCAGCCGGTCGATACGCTTGTCCACCGCGCAAAGAATATGGGCGCGCTGTTCCTCTGCGACGCGGTGCAGGGGGCGGGGAAGATCGCTGCGCCCGAAGGGGCCGACCTGATCGCGATTTCGGCGCACAAGCTTTACGGGCCGAAAGGTATCGGCGCGCTGTGGGTGCGCGATGGCGTGCAGCTTGCGCCCTTGATCCACGGCGGCGGGCAGGAGGGCGGATTGCGGTCCGGCACGCTCAGCCCCGCGCTCTGCGCCGGGTTTGGCGCGGCAGCGGCGCTGTGCACAAGTCTGTCGAAAACGGACCGGAGCCATGTGGAAAGACTGTGGGAAAAGGCACTGGCGCTGTTTGAGGGATGGACGCTGAACGGCAGTGCCGATGCCCGCTGGCATGGCAATCTGAATTTGCGACTGCCCGGCATGGACGTGAGCAGACTGTTGTCAGAATGCCGCAACATTGCATTTTCAGCAGGTTCGGCATGCGCCAGCGGCTCTGGCAGGCCAAGCCATGTCTTGCGCGCGCTCGGACTTTCGGACAGGGATAGCAAAAGCGCCATCCGCATCGGTTTTGGACGCTATACGGGGGATGATGAACTGGAACAGGCCGCTGCGGCGATCAACGCTGCAGCACGGGCGCAGGGAGTCATTTAAGCATGGTCAGTGTCACCTTCGTCACCGCCAAAGGTGAAAAGGTTTCGGTGAAGGCCGAAGCGGGGCAGCGTTTGCTTGAGATTGGCCAGAATGTGGGGATGCCGCTGGAAGGCACCTGCGAAGGCCAGATGGCCTGCTCCACCTGCCACGTGGTGATTGCGCCGGAATGGTTTGAAAAGCTGATGCCCGCGCTGGATGACGAGGAAGACATGCTTGATCTGGCCGCCGGGGTGACCCGCACCAGCCGCCTTTCGTGCCAGATCGAACTGACCGAAGCGCTTGATGGACTGGTGGTTCACGTGCCGTCCGAGGCGCGCGATATGCAGGGGCGTTGAGCGTAAAGGCCCGGAATAGTCGGGAACCTGTCACGCGTTGAGGTTTTCCGAACAGCATGCAAGTTTCTCCCAGTGCCCCGACGCCCGCCGCCCACGCCCCGTCTGCTGCGCCCAATCCCCAACTCCTGATTGCCGAGACGAGCGGCTGGCTTGCCGAGAATTGGCTGCGTATCGCGATTGCCGTCGGCGTTGCGGCGGCGATTGTGCTGTTGCTGCTGACGGTGCAGAAACTGGCGCAGCGGCTGTGCCGTGAAGGTGAGGCGCTGGTGAGTTGGCGGACGATTTTGGGGCGTCTGGCTGCGCGCACCAAGTTCTGGTTTCTGGTCATTCTGGCGGCAAGGATCGTCGATAATTACGCCGCGGCTCCGGCGTGGCTGGACACGACGATTACGTTCCTGTTCACCATCGGCATGACGGTGCAGGCCGCGATTTGGGCGCGTGAACTGGTGCTGGGCGTGGTGGAACACCGCGCGGGCGATGCGCAACACGCCAATGGCGCGCTGACTTCGGCCATGAGCATTATCCGGGCGCTGGTGACTTTCCTTGTCTTTGCCATCGCGCTGGTGCTGATCCTTGGCAATCTGGGTGTGAACGTGGCGGGGCTGGTCGCTGGCCTTGGCATCGGCGGCATCGCCATCGGTCTGGCTGCGCAGGGCATCTTTTCCGATCTGTTTGCAGGCGTTTCGATCCTTTTCGACCGGCCTTTCAAGGTGGGCGACAACATCAGCTGGGGTGAAACCAGCGGCACTGTGGAGCAGATCGGCATGCGCACCACGCGCGTGCGGCTGTTTACGGGCGAGTTGCTGATCGTTTCGAACAAGAACCTGCTCGACAAGGAAATCCGCAACGTAACGGTGCGCCATCACATCCGCCTGAGCTTCATGCTGGGGGTGACGTATGAGACCAAGCCCGAGACGCTTGCCCGCATCCCTGCGATGTTGAAGGAGATGGGTGAGGCCGAGAATGTGAAAGTGGCCCGGGCTGGGTTTGAAGCATTTGGTGCGAGTTCGCTGGATTTTTCGTTCATTGTTGATGTGCCGGGCGCGGACTGGAACGTTGCGCATCCCACGCGCGACCGGCTGCTGGTGGCGATTATCGAGCGCTTTGTGGCTGAGGGTGTGAGCTTGGCCTATCCCACGCAGACGTCCTATACAGCGGCGCCCGATGGGACGCTGATCATGCCTTATGCTGATCCGGCTGACGATGAACCGCGCGCGCCCGCGCCGGCGGGGGCCTCTGGCGGATTGCGCTGAGGTTTCGGTTAAGGCCTGAGGCCCCCGCCTGCGCGGGGGTGCTGGTTTTGTGGAGAGGGGCGCGGCTGCGCTTTTGATGGCTTGCTCATGGCCGCTTTTTGCGGTCCGATGGGGCGAGTTTATCAACGAGGGTGCAAATGGCGGCGATCAATCTTCCCCGGATTATCCGGGTGGGCGGCGGGGCGCTGGCAGAATTGCCTGCCGCGATGGCGCAATGCGGCCTGACGCGGCCGTTCGTCGTCACCGATGGCTTTCTGGTGAGCAGCGGCATGGTGGCGCGGTTGCTGGAAGTGCTGGAAGGCGCTGGCATCACTGCAACGGTCTTTGCCGATACCGTGCCCGATCCGACCGTGGCAGTGGTGGAGCAGGCGCTGGATGCTTTGCGGTGGAGCGGGGCGGATTGCGTGATCGGCTTTGGCGGGGGAAGCCCCATCGATACCGCCAAGGTGATCGCCGCGCTGGCGCTCGATCCCCGGCCTATCCCCTCGCTCAAGGCTCCGGTCCAGACCGACGATGGTGGCTTGCCGATCATTGCGGTGCCGACGACGGCAGGGACAGGATCGGAAGCGACCAAGTTCACCATCGTGACGGACGAGGCGACGAGCGAGAAGATGCTCTGTGCGGGGCTGGCGTTTTTGCCGACGGTGGCCATCGTCGATTTCGAACTGACGATGGGCAAGCCTGCGCGGCTGACGGCGGATACGGGGATCGATTCGCTGACCCATGCGATTGAGGCCTATGTTTCGCGCAAAGCCAATCCGTTCAGCGATGCGATGGCGATTTCTGCGATGAAGCTGATTGCGCCCAATATCCGCACTGCTTGTGCCGAGCCGGGAAACCGTGCCGCGCGTGAGGCGATGATGGTGGGAGCGCATCATGCGGGGATTGCGTTTTCCAACGCCAGCGTGGCGCTGGTGCATGGGATGAGCCGCCCGGTGGGGGCGTTTTTCCATGTGCCGCACGGGCTTTCCAACGCGATGCTGCTGCCTGCGGTGACCGCGTTTTCGGCTGCATCGGCGCTGGGGCGTTATGCCGAATGTGCGCGGGCGATGGGCGTGGCCGGTGAGGCTGAGGGCGATCAGGCGGCGGTGGCGCGGTTGCTGGAGGAGCTGGCGGCACTAAACCGTGATCTTGCCGTGCCGACGCCGCGTTCGCATGGGATTTCAGAAGAGCAGTGGTTTGCGGTGGTGCCAGAAATGGCGCGGCAGGCGATTGCTTCGGGATCGCCGGGGAACAATCCGCGCGTGGCCGATGCGGCGGAGATTGAGCGGCTTTATGCTGAGGTGTTTGGGTGAAGCGGTACGCGGATTGCCCACCCCGCTGCGACTAACTTCGCCCTTGGCTCAGTAAGTCTCGCGGCCCTCCCGCCTGCGGGAGGGCACAGGCTGGCGCTTCCCGGCTCCCCTCCCCCCTTCGACAGGCTCAGGATGGGCGGGAGGGGTTGGGGGTGGGCTTTCCCCCGGCTCAGTCCGCCAGCGCCGCAATCAACGCCTTGGAAAAGGCAGGAATGTCATCCGGGTTGCGGCTGGTGATGAGGTTGCCGTCGACGACCACTTCCTCGTCCACCACATCGGCACCGGCATTGGCAAGATCGACGCGGATCGAGGGCCAGCTGGTGACGGTGCGGCCATCGACGATGTCGGCTTCGATCAGCAACCACGGGGCGTGGCAGATGGCGGCGATGGGTTTGTCCAGATCGTCGAAGTCGTTGATCAGATCGATCACCGCGTCTTCCATGCGCAGGATATCGGGGTTCATCTGGCCGCCGGGCAGCAGCAGCGCGTCGTAATCGGCCGCTTCCACTTCATCGATGGTGAAGTTTACCGCCACGGCATCGCCCCAGTTCTTGTCCTTCCAGCCGGTGATTGATCCGGGTTTCAGGCTGGCGACGGCGGTTTCGATGCCGGCGTCTTCCAGCGCTTTCTTCGGCCCTTCGAGTTCGGACTGCTCGAAGCCGTCGGTCGCGACGATAAGGACGCGCTTGGTCATGAAGATTTCCTTTGTTCAGAATGTCCCTACAATTGCCGGGGAGTGCTGCGGTTCCATGACTTTCGCTCTGGCTATCGTGTTGTCAGGGTCCAAACTCGCTCAAGTCACGTTCGAGGTTCGAGGCAGAATGGCTCAGCGCAAGGAGGCAGGGCGCAGGAATATGTCGATATTTCAAGTCCTGCCGACGCAGCGATGGGCCATTCTGGTCGAACCCCTTCGGGGCGTTCAAATGGCTTCCATCTAGGACGAACCGACCCTTGCAAAGGCAACCAGCCTTCGCGGCGGGCCGCTCCGCCCGATATGTTCGCCATTTGCACGCCTCGAACGTGACTTGAGCGAGTTTGGACCCTAGGACGTTCCAGCCATGCCGATTGAAACCACAGAACCCGATCCCTTCGACGCTATCGTCGACGCCCCGTTCGATTCCGCACTGTCGGAACGCTATCTGGTCTATGCCCTAAGCACGATCACGGCGCGGTCGCTGCCAGACCTGCGCGATGGGCTGAAGCCGGTGCATCGTCGGCTGTTGTGGGCAATGCGGCAGCTGAAGCTGAACCCCACCGATGCCTTCAAGAAATCGGCGCGCGTGGTGGGCGACGTTATCGGCAAGTATCACCCGCATGGCGATGCTTCGGTCTATGACGCGATGGTGCGATTGGCGCAGGATTGGGCGCTGCGCTATCCGCTGGTCGAGGGGCAGGGCAACTTCGGCAATATCGATGGCGATAATGCGGCGGCCTATCGCTATACCGAAGCGCGGCTGACCAAGACCGCGATGCAATTGATGGCCGGGCTGGACGAAGGCACGGTCACTTATCACCCGACCTACAATGGCGAGGACGAGGAGCCGGAGATCTTTCCGGGCATCTTCCCCAACCTGCTGGCGAACGGCTCCAGCGGGATCGCGGTGGGCATGGCGACCAACATCCCGAGCCACAACGTGGCCGAGATCATCGATGCCACGCTGCTGCTGATCGACAACCCAGGCGTTGAGCACGGCGCGCTGATGGAAGTGTTCCACGGCCCTGATCTGCCAACCGGCGGCATCGTGGTGGAAAGCCCGGCGGCGATTTCCAACGCCTATGAGACCGGGCGCGGGGCGATCCGGGTGCGGGGACGGTTCTCCACGGGCCGGGACGATGCTGGCAACTGGGAGGAAAGCGGCGTTGAAAAGCTGGGTGCCGGGCAGTGGCAGCTGGTCGTGTCCGAAATCCCCTACATGGTGCAGAAGGGCAAGCTGATCGAGCAGATCGCCCAGCTGATCGCCGACAAGAAGCTGCCGATCCTTGAAGACATTCGCGACGAAAGCGACGAGCAGATCCGGCTGGTGCTGGTGCCCAAGAGCCGCAATGTCGACCCGGAATTGCTGAAGGAATCACTCTACCGGCTGACCGATCTGGAAACGCGGTTCGGCCTGAACCTCAACGTGCTGGATTCACGGCGGACGCCCGGTGTGCTGGGGCTGAAGCTGGTGTTGCAGGAATGGGTGATCAGCCAGATCGACATTTTGCTGCGCCGTTCGCAGCACCGGCTGGACAAGATCCTGAACCGGCTGGAGCTGCTGGGCGGCTATATCATCGCCTACCTCAACCTTGACCGGATCATCGAGATCATCCGCACCGAGGATGAGCCCAAGCCGGTGATGATGGCCGAGTTCGAGCTGACCGACCGGCAGGCCGAAGCGATCCTCAACATGCGGCTGCGGTCGTTGCGCAAGCTGGAGGAAATGGAGCTGCGCAAGGAGCGCGATGCGCTGCTGGCCGAGCAGGAGGAATTGCAGAAGCTGCTCGACAGCCCGGCGAAGCAGCGCACGCGGCTGAAGCGCGATCTGAACGCGCTGCGCAAGGACTATGCCGAGACGACTGTGCTGGGGCGGCGGCGCACGACGATTGCCGAAGCCGCGCCGACGCGTGAATTCAACATGGACGCGATGATCGAGAAGGAGCCGGTTACGGTGATCCTTTCAGGGCGCGGCTGGATCAGGGCTGCCAAGGGGCATCTGGCGCTTGATGGCGACTTCAAGTTCAAGGAAGGCGATGGCCCCGCCTTTGCGTTCCATTGCCAGACCACCGACAAGCTGCTGGTGGCGGTGGACAACGGGCGGTTCTACACGCTGGGGGCCGACAAACTGCCCGGCGCGCGCGGCTTTGGTGAACCGATCAGGACGATGGTGGACATCGATTCCGATGCGCAGATCGTCAGCGTGGTGGTTTATAAACCCAAGGGGCAACTGCTGCTGGCGGCCAACACCGGACGCGGCTTTGCCGCCGAGATGGACGAACTGCTGGCCGAAACGCGCAAAGGGCGCGGCGTGGTTTCAACCAAGCCGGGGGTGAAGCTGGTGGCGGTGCGCGAGATTGCGGCCGAGCACGATCACGTGGCGGTGATCGGGCAGAACCGCAAGCTGGTGATCTTCGCGCTGTCCGAAGTGCCGATCCTCGCCAAGGGGCAGGGCGTGACGCTGCAACGCTACAAGGACGGCGACATGGCCGACGTCATCACGCTGCGGCTGGAGGACGGGCTGACGTGGGCGATGGGCGGTGATTCCGGACGCACACGGGTGGAGAAGGACTTGCTGCCGTGGAAGGTGGCGCGCGGGGCTGCGGGCAGGCTGCCGCCGAACGGGTTTCCGCGGGATAACAAGTTCTGAGGTCGAGGGGATTGTCCCCTGCAGTGAAGAACCAAACTTCGTCACCCCGGGCTTGACCCGGGGTCCCGCTCCTTTTGCGCAAGTTTGACGATCCCGCTGATGGCCAACACAAAAAGCGGGACCCCGGGTCAAGCCCGGGGTGACGGCGGGTTTTGGGGATATGAATTCGCGGTTGAGGGGCTGATTGTGGGTGGATTGCTGTCGTAAGTTACTGAAACATCTTCGCCAGAAAGACTAATACCGCCAACCCGTGCACCGGCACGCTCCAAATCGAGAAGCCGCGCTGAAAGGTTTCTTTTTCTGAGCGTCGCAGGACCACTATCGCAGTAACGGTTAGCAAAGAAGCTGTCGCAAGAAGCGCACCGGTGGCGTTCTGAAGCAGGGTCTGCATCAGAGCGTAAGGAACCGGGAACAGCGCCATCGCTGCCCAGCCGCCATAGTTCCATGCCCGTTCTTCTGAAATGCGGCGACGCTTGGCTTGAAGCCATTGGGGTTCGTCAGGTCGTATCGGTGGCAGTTCCATCGCGCTAGTTTGATGGGTTCGCATGATGTCCGCAATGCCGTCGTCACCAGAACGGCAACATTTCGTCCCACCCGCACGAAATCCACCCCTCACAAAAAGTTGTTCGGCCAGATCATCGTGCGCCACATGTGGGCTGTGGGTGAACCGTCGAAGCCCAGTCCTTCTTCCGGTTCGCGGAAGGTGCGGGTGATGACGTCTTGCAGGGCTTCGGGTTCGACAGCCGGGAAATCATCGAAGAAATAGGTGTCGTAGAGCGTGACCTGGCGGGCGGTCATGTACCATTCGTGGCCGCGCGCATATTCGGCATCGCGCAGCAGGTATTCGGGCACTTCGTAATCGGGGCCGAAGAACTTGTGGTAGCTGTCCGGGTAGGCATAGCCGACGCTTTCATCGGGTATATAGCGCAGCGCCTGATGGTACTTCACCGCGAAGGCGACTTCGGGATCGACATAGGGTGCGATCAGTTGGGCGCTCCAGTATCCGTGGTCGCTGCGGATCAGGCAGCCGTTGGAAATGTCGTGGAGCAGGCAGGCGATCACCACCTTGTCTGGCAGGCCATCGTCCAGTGCGCGCTTGGCGCTGACCAGCAGGTGCCGCACGGTGATATCGCCAAAGCGGAAGCGGAAGAAATCGAGCAGGCGCGGGCGTTCGGGCATGCGCGGCAGGGCGGGATTGTCGCCCATCATGAACACCGTTTTGGGGTTCAGCCGCCGCAGCAGTTCTTCTTCGTTATCAACGTAATCGGTGCCCTTCCAGCCCACGGGCGAAGGGTAGATCATACGCTCGCGCCCGGATTGGGGATGGGGGCGAGTATCGTTTTCGGCGTTCATCTGGCGAGCCTATGTCAAAGAACGTCGTTCAGGCAAGGTCGCTCATTTTTGCAGATATGGAATAAAAATAATCATAAGCAATCATTATTAGTCTTTCGCAATCGTTCAATTTTGACTACCGACAGCGGTGAAGACTCAAACAAGAGTCTCGATTCCACGAGGGGTGTCCTGATGAACCGAGCAAACTCCATCCGATTTTCCGCGTCCGTGGCGGCCATTGCGCTTTGCGCACTGACCAGCCCGATTTTTGCGCAGGATATGTCCGCGCAGGCCGAAGGCTCATCAGATGCCGAAAAGCAGATCGTCGTCACCGGGGTGTTCAGCGCCAAGTCGATTGAGAACGCGCCGATCTCGATTTCCGCCATTACGGCAGAGGAACTGTCGCAGCAGGTGGCTAACAGTGCTGCCGATCTTATCAAGAACGTGCCGGGCGTGTTCGTGAACTCGTCGCTTGGCGAAATCCGCAACGTGGTGTTTTCACGCGGGGTTTCGGCCAACTCGCTTGATGGTGATGGCGGCTATTACTACGTTTCGATGCAGGAAGACGGGCTGCCGGTGGAGCCGGTGACGGTGGGCAACTTCGGCCCCGATTACTTCTCGCGCCCCGACATCATGCTCGACCGGCTGGAAGGTCTGCGCGGCGGCACGGCCACGGTTACCGGCAACAACGCGCCGGGCGGCATTTTCAACTACATCTCGCGCACCGGCAAATCCCACCCCGGGTTTGAAGTGCAGGGCAAGGTCGGCCTCGAAGGCGATGGCAAGAACCCCTACTATCGCATGGATGCCTATGCTGGCGGCGATCTTGGCAATGGCCTGTATTACGCAATCGGCGGCTTTTACCGGAAGAGCGACGGTTCGCGCGATCCGGGCTATGCCCTGAACAAGGGCGGCCAGATCCGCGCCAACCTGCTGTGGGACTACGGCAACGGCTCGGTGCGTTTCGATACGAAATACCTCGACGATCACAACGGCTGGTTCGAATTTACCCCGGCCTTCGATTTCAGGGATCCCAAGATTGCCGGGGGCTTTACCAACACGTCGTCGGTGTTGCCGCCAGCCAATCCGCACAGCTTCACCAACCCCGATGGCTCGACCGGTTCGTGGGATGGTTCGGACCTTGTCCATGCGCGCACGCTATCGTTCGGCATGACGTGGGATCACGAACTGGCCGACGGCATCAGTCTGCAGAATCGTGCCCGGTACAGCGAGAACAAGACCGACTGGAGCACCGGCGGCCTGATCTTCCCGCTATCGCTGGATGACTTCTTCCTGTCGATCCTGACTGGCACGCTGGGTCTGCCCGGCACCACCACCTACAAGCAGCGCGGGACCAACACGGTTGCAGCAGAGGTGCTGTCATTCTCTGGCTTTGATCACACCGTGGTCACCAATAACCTGCCGAACCAGAACATCCTGCAGAACGGCGTATTCTCGCAGGCTGCGCTTTCCACGAAGTACCGGTCGCGCACGTTCCAGGACCAGTTCACCGTTTCGGCGAGCCTTGGCAATCATGCGCTGGCGGTGGGCGCTTCATTTGCCCATTCGCGCTATTCGCAGATGGGCGGCGCAGCGGGCATCGGCATTTCGGGCCTGACGCCGACGCCGCAGGTCTATGACATCACCCACACGCTGCCCAATGGCACGGTGCTGCAGGTGACTGACCCGGCAGGCTTTGCCGCGCAGGGCGGCGGTATCCTTGATGGCGATGGAACCAGCGGCACACAGCGCCAGATCTCGTTCTTCGCAGGCGACGAATGGCAGGTGACCGACCGCCTGTCGATCGACGGTGGCATCCGCTACGAAGACATTCGCTATGACGTGACCAACCTGACGCTGGGTGCCGCGGCCCCGGTCAACGGCGGCGCGGGCGCAGACGGCAATCCGCTGACGCTGTGGGACAACACGCGCAACACCTATCTTGCGCCGACGAACACCAAGCGCAACTTCCACTATCTGAACTATACCGGCGCGGTGAATTACGAAGTCAGTGACACCTTCCAGGCCTATCTGCGGTACACGCGCGGCAAGAAGGCACCGGATTTCCGTGGCATTGCCGACATTGATTCACCCAGCGAGATCGCCACGCAGTTCCCCGAACCGCAAGTCATCACGCAGATCGAACTGGGCCTGAAGTATCGTTCTGCCGGTGTGCGCGTGGGCGTGTTTCCGTTCTATTCGAAGCTTTCGAACGTCGGGTCGACCCAGACCTTTACCGACCAGAATGGCCAGTTCTACACGCCGCCGACCATCTATGGGCAGATCGAGACGTATGGTGTCGAAGTTGATGCCGATGCCGATTTCGGGGACATGCTGAACCTGCGCACCGCGATCACGCTGCAGAATCCCAAGGCTTCGAAGTTCGGTCTGTGGCTGGCCAATGCGCCCGGCATGGCTGACGATACCCTGGAATCGACGCCCAAGGGCGATGCAGACAACAACCCGAAGATCCTGACGCGCACCACGGCAACGCTGACGCCGATGGACAGCCTCGCGCTGTTCCTGACGCACAGCTATACCGGCAAGCGCGCCGCCAACCGGGCGAATGCGTGGTACATGCCGGGCTTCCACACGTTTGATTTTGGCGCATCGTACGAATTCGGCACGGACAAGCGCTTCAAGCTGCAGGCTAACGTCAACAATGTGTTCAACCAGTTCGGCATCATGTCGTGGGCGCGGGCTGGCGGGTTCCTGAACTCGCTTGACCGTCAGGGGCTGACCAAGGCCGCAGTTGATGCCAACCCGAACCAGTTGCTGAGCATCGTGGCCATTCAGCCGCGCTCGTTCTGGCTGACCGGCACGGTCAAGTTCTGACCTGACATTTGGAGGCATGAAAAAGCCCCGGACGTTGCGACGTCCGGGGCTTTTTGCGTTATCAGAGGACTTCGAATAGCCCGGCAGCGCCCATACCGCCGCCGACACACATCGTCACGACCACGTGCTTGGCACCCCGGCGCTTGCCTTCGATCAGGGCGTGCATCGTGGCGCGGGCGCCGGTCATGCCATAGGGGTGGCCAATGGAAATGGCGCCGCCGTTGACGTTGAGCAGGTCGTTCGGAATGCCCAGCTTGTCGCGGCAATAGAGCACCTGCACGGCGAAGGCTTCGTTCAGTTCCCACAGCCCGATGTCGTCCATCTTCAGGCCGAAGCGCTGCAGCAGCTTGGGGATCGCGAAGACCGGGCCGATGCCCATTTCGTCAGGTTCTGTGCCCGCAACCGCCATGCCGACATAGCGGCCCAGCGGGGTGAGGCCCTTTTGCGCGGCGAGGGCGGCTTCCATCACGATCACGGCGGCTGAACCATCGGAAAGCTGGCTGGCGTTGCCTGCGGTGACGATGCCGCCTTCGATCACGGGCTTGAGCGCAGACAGGTTCTCCAGCGTGGTCGAGGGACGGTTGCCTTCGTCCTTGGTCAGGTGGACGTCGGTGAAGGTGATCTCGCCGGTTTCCTTGTTCTGCACGCCCATCGAACTGTCGGTGGCGACGATTTCGTCATCGAACTTGCCTGCGGCCTGGGCGGCGGCGGTGCGCTGCTGCGATTGCAGGGCGTATTCATCGCAAGCCTCGCGGCTGATGCCATAGCGCTGGCCGACGATCTCGGCGGTCTGCAGCATCGGCATGTAGACGGCCTTATGCATCGCCATCAGGCTCTTGTCCGGGGCCATGCGCATGTCCTTGGTCTGGACAAGGCTGATCGATTCCTGACCGCCTGCGGCCACCACGTCCATCCGGTCGATGATCACCTGCTTGGCGGCAGTGGCAATGGTCATCAGGCCGGATGAGCACTGGCGGTCCATGCTCATGCCCGAAGTGGTGATCGGCAGCCCTGCGCGCAGGGCAACCTGCCGCGCGATGTTGCCGCCCTGTGCGCCCTGCTGCAGCGCCGCGCCCCACAGCACGTCGTCCACTTCGGCGGGATCAATCCCGGCGCGGGCGACGGCAGCTTCAAGTGAAAGCGCGCCGAGCGTAGCCCCCGGCGTGGCGTTGAAGGCACCCTTATAGGCGCGCCCGATGGGCGTGCGGGCGGCGGATAGGATTACGGCGTCACGCATGGTCATGCTCCTGCTGGATTTGTGGTTTTTTCAAGGGATGTGGCGGCAAGAATGGGGTTGCCGCCGAATTTGTCACGAAGCTCGCGCTTCAGAACCTTGCCGATGGGGCTGCGCGGCAGTTCATCCACGACCTCGATTGCGGAGATGCGCTGCGTTTTGCCGAGGCGGCTGTTGGCTTCGGCTAGGATCGCCTTTGGGTCAGCCGAGGGATCGGCCAGCACTACCACGGCAAGTGGGGTTTCCCCCCACGCGTCGGAAGGCACGCCGACGACCGCCGCGTCCTTCACCGCGCTCTGCCGGGTCAGTTCGGCTTCAAGGTCGCTGGGGTAGATGTTGAACCCGCCCGAGATGATCATGTCCTTTGCGCGGTCCATCAGGATCAGGAAGCCGTCCTCGTCAAACTTGCCCACGTCGCCGTGCCGGATGTAGCGGCGGCCTTGCGCGTCGTGCCACTCGACCTCGCGGGTCTGGGCAGGCTTGCCGTGATAGCCGTTCATCATGATCGGCGAATGGCCGACGATTTCACCCACTTCGCCTTGCGGCAGTTCGTTGCCGTCTTCATCGATGATCTTGATGATATGGCCGGGCGAGGGCTGGCCGACGGTGTGCAGCTTCTCAGGATAGAGGTGCGCCAGCAGGATCGCGGTCGCCCCGCCCTCGGTCATGCCATAACCATCGGTCAGGCCGCCCGGCCACCGCTTCAGCACATCGGCCTTTAGCCATGCCGGGAAGGGGGCGGAGGTGCAGGACTTGAGCTTGTAGGACGACAGGTCGAAGCTGTCGAAATCGGGCAGTTCCATGATCCGGCGGTATTGCACCGGCACCAGCATGGCGTGCGTCACCCGCTCGCGCTCGGACAGTTCAAGGAACGTGCGGGCATCGAACTTGCGCATCAGCACCACTTTGCCGCCAGCGGTGAGCGCGGGGAGGAAGCTAACGAGTGTGGTGTTGGAATAGAGCGGGGTCGAACAGATCACCGCCGTATCATCGCCATAGCCAGCGGGGATCGTGCGGCGGGCATATTCGTGGCGCATCTTGTGGCTTTGCACGATGCCCTTGGGCGCGCCGGTGGTGCCCGAGGAATAGATGATGTTGAAAGGGTCGGCGGGGGCTGCGATGCGGTCTTCGGGCTTTGCGCCTGCGGGGGCCATCCATGTGCTGAACGCCTCGCCCGCATCGCTATCGTCCAGCGCGATGCGTTTGACGTGCGAGGGTAGATCCAGCCCGGCCAACCGCTCGGCGATGTCCTTGTCCAGCAGCAGCACCCGGCTGCCGCTATCCTTGAGCATGGCGACGATGGTTTCGGGCGTGGCGGTGGAGGTGAGGGGGGCGGCCACCGCGCCCGCCCGGATCGCACCGAGGAAAGCGAGGCCCGTTGCCACCGAATTCATCGCTGCGATGGCGACAGGCTCGGCTTTCGCAACGCCCTCGCGCTGGAGGGCCGTGGCGATGCGGTCGAGCAGGGCGTCCATTTCCGCCCAGCCGATTGAGCGGTTCTCGTCCGCCAGCGCCACCGCATCGCCCCGCCTTGCGGCATGGGCGCGGATTATGGCGCTGAGCGGGGTGAACTCGCTTTCGACGATTTCCTCAATCCGCATCGCCGCGCTCCGGATCAGTTGAACGTTTCGCCCGCAGCGGCCTTGCGTTCGAGCAGCGGGGCGACGGGGAGGCCGTGCTTCTTCAGGCCCGCGACGACGGTGGCGAGGCCGATATGATCCGCCCAGAACATCGGCCCGCCGGTCCATGCAGGCCAGCCATAGCCGTTAAGCCACACGGTATCGATGTCGCTCGCCCGCTGCGAAATGCCTTCATCAAGGATCAGCGCGCCTTCGCTGATCATGGGATAGAGCAGGCGTTCGCGGATTTCGTCCTTGTCGATGGCGCGCTGCGGTTTGCCTTCCTTGGCGGCGAACTCGGCGATGACTGCCTTCACTTCGTCCGATGGAGTGCGCTGGCGGTTCTCATCATAATCGTAGAAGCCCTTCTTGGTCTTCTGGCCCCAGCGACCCTTGGCGCAGAGCGCATCGCGCACGGACTCGATCCGGGCAGCATCGCGGTGCCAGCCGATGTCGAGGCCCGCGAGGTCGGCCATCTGCCACGGACCCATCGGGAAGCCGAATTCGAGCAGGGCTTCGTCCACGTCCCAGTAGTTTGCGCCTTCCATGATGAGCGCGTGCGCCTGTGCCTGACGCGGGGAAAGCATGCGGTTGCCGATGAAGCCGTGGCATACGCCCGAGACGACCGGGACTTTGCCGATCTTCACCGATAGCGCCATGACAGTGGCGAGTTGCGCGTTGCCAGTGGCCTTCCCGCGCACGACTTCGAGCAGCTTCATTACGTTGGCGGGGGAGAAGAAGTGCATTCCCAGCACAGATTCCGGGCGGCTGGTGGCGGCGGCGATTTCGTCGACGTCCAGATAGCTGGTGTTGCTGGCAAGGATCGCGCCCGGTTTGGCCACCTTGTCGAGCCTGCCGAAGACGTCCTTCTTCACGTCCATGCTTTCATAAACGGCTTCGATCACCAGATCAGCTTCGGCCAGCGCGTTGAAATCGAGCGTGGGTGTGAGGCGCGCCATCGCGGCCTGCGCATCGGCCGCGTCCATCTTGCCGCGCTTGACGGTGTTCTCGTAGTTCTTGCCCATCGTGGCGACGCCGCGATCCAGCGCTTCCTGCGTCATCTCCACGATGGTCACCGGGATGCCTGCCGTCAGGAAGTTCATGGTGATTCCGCCGCCCATCGTGCCTGCACCGATCACGCCGACGCGCGCGATGGGCAGAAGCTGGGTGTCGGCGGGAATGTCATCGATGGTCGCGGCCAGCTTGCGGGCAGCGTCGATGTGGTCCTTGGCGCCGGAAATAGGGTCAGACATCGTGTTCTCTCCTAAGGCTGGTTCAGGCGCGGCTTTCCGCCAGCGCGCTGTAGATCAGCGTCTTCAACTGACGCCGGATGGGATAGACGGATGAGGGGTAGAGCTGCGTCATGAAGACCGCGTGGATCTTTTCGACAGGGTCCACGAAAAACGCGGTCGAAAAGATGCCGCCCCAGTAGAATTCGCCTGCTGAGCCGGGAACCAGTGCCCGTGCCGGATCGATGGTCATGCCAAAGCCGAGGCCGAACCCTGCGCCCGCGTTGTAGGCCTCGCTGAACATGGCACGCGACACTTGCGTGAGGTCCGCGCCGCCGGGGAGGTGGTTGGCGGTCATCAGTTGGAGCGTCTTGGGGCTGAGCAGGCGCGTTCCGTCGGCAGCGCCACCATTCACCAGCATGCGGCAAAAGCGGTGGTAGTCCGCTGTAGTGGATAGCAGGCCGCCGCCGCCGCTTTCGAAGCGGGGTACGCGGCGGGTGCCGGATTTCTCGGCAGGATCGAACATTTGTGGCGCTTGTCCGGCCTGGTAACCCCAGGCGTCGGCCAGCCGGTGGGCCTTTTCATCCGGGCAGTGAAAGCCGGTGTCAACCATGCCCAGCGGTTCGAAAATGCGAGTGCGGAAGAACTCGCCAAGGCTCATGCCCGCAAGCCGCGCCACGATCACGCCCAGCACATCGGTGCCAACCGAATAGTTCCAAGCTTCGCCGGGTGCAAATTCGAGCGGGAGCTTGGCCAGTTCGGCAATGAAGTGATCGTTGCCGGGCAAGCTGGCATGGCCATCCAGCCGCCCCTTGCGATAGGCGGCATCCACGTTGGTGCGGTTCTGGAGGCCATATGTAAGGCCCGACTGGTGCGTGAGCAGATCGACCATGCGCATCACCGGCGCAGGACGTGCGGGCAAAAAGTCCATCTCACCGCCGCCACCGGTGTAGACGCCAAGGCCCGCAAACTCGGGCAGCACATTGGTCACGGGGTCGTCGAGCGCGACCTTGCCTTCTTCCACCAGCATCATGAACGCCACCGAGGTCAGCGGTTTGGTCATTGAGGCGATGCGGCATAGCGTATCCGATGCCATCGGCGTGCCATCCGCGCGCGCCTTGCCACTGGTGTGGCGATAAACCGGCTGCCCATCCCGCGCGACCAGCACGTCAAGCCCGGGCAGTCGGCCACTCTTGATATAGCGCTCATCAAGAAAAGCACCGATCCGGCTCAGGCGGTCGGGCTCGAACCCCAGTGATTGCGCGTCGGAAAGCTGCATCATCCTGTCCTTACCCGAAAATCGCAACGCTCTGCAGGCCGCGCATCACTTCTGCGCCGTCGGCGTTCCACATGCGCAAGGTTTCGCTGCTGAAGCCGTCCGCCATATGGTTCGACGATGTTTCCAGCAGCCACCAGCCATCGCGCGTGGCAGGCGCATCGCCCAGCAGCGTGAATGACCAGTTGATCGAACTTATCGGCCCCTGCCGCTCCATCGCCCGGATCGATCCGGGCGGCATCGCATCGCCGATCAGCACCAGTTCGCCCACCGGATCAAGCCCGTTGCGGTCCTTCAGGCGCACCCAGCGGCGCACCACGCCGGGGCGCACGTCACC